>Ga0310122_10000416_pt1 | contig 27153 bp, 18 predicted proteins | sample CB6_Bottom_1051__FD_203503 | JGI IMG/M metagenome (GOLD analysis project Ga0310122, IMG submission 203503) | Marine microbial communities from Western Arctic Ocean, Canada - CB6_Bottom_1051 | ecosystem: Environmental > Aquatic > Marine > Oceanic | place: Canada: Western Arctic Ocean | collected...
AGGGTTTTCATCAAATTCTTTGATTTCTTAGAAATAATTTTGAGAGGACAGTTCAGCACACCTCATTGAACAAATTATAAATTGTGTTCATCTTATTAAATTTAAATTTTTTCACTCAAATTGTCCCATAGAAACTACTTGTGGGAAACATGGGTTTAATTCTTTTTGAATTAAATTTCGTGGCTGCTAAATTAGTTATCGACAAAATTAGGTATTCCTGAAATAGTTTACCTCTTGTCATCCCGGACTTGATCCGGGATCCAGATACCAATTCAGGTTGAAAACAAGATTTGAAGCAATTCCAATGGACTCAGCGAGTCGGTTCATTCGGCAGGTTTTTCTAACCTTGAGAGTTCAGTCTGGTCGTACCATTGTGAAGATTGTGTTTGAGTCCACTTCCGTGTAGTCGTTGTAGCCCAGCCGTCCAAGCGGACGCATCCGACCCACGTCCACCAAACCTTCTTCCGTGATCAGGTCATCCTTGATGTGGATACCAATGACTTCCCCAAAAACCACCACATAGCGGTCCTTGTCACCCCAGTTCGGAAGGTCAACACTTTTGACATGCCTGCATTCCAGGTGAACAGGGGCTTCCACAACCCAGGGCACGTCCACCAGCCGTCCCGGCTGCGACGTCAATCCCGTCATTTCCAATTCGTTTACGTCATTGTGCACCGAGGCTGATGTCTGGTTCATCTGTTCGCGGTTTTCCCATGTCACAAGGTTGCAGACGAACTCCCCGGTCGCCTCAATGTTGCGTAGTGAATCCTTCAATCCGTCCTCTCCGCTCCCTGCTCCGGAGGCAAACATCACAGTGGGGGGACTGTAGCAAACAGCGTTGAAGAAACTGTACGGAGCGAGGTTCACCACCCCTTCCGGATCACGGGAAGTTATCCAGCCGATGGGACGGGGAATCACCAAACTGTTGAAGGGGTTTTTCGGAAGCCCGTGATTCTTCTTGATGGGCTCATAAAACATGATTAAACTTTAGTTGAGGATTGTGAGGAGCCGGGTAAATTGCCTTAATATTTTTTTCTATCTTCCCCCCAGATATTGTTGGGACAAAGCTAATTCAGGAGACATGATGTTAATAATTTTTGTATTAAATTTAGTGTCATTACTGCAAAGTGTAACACACTACCGTCATACCTCAATATGAAAAAACCCCATTTACTTTGTTATCAAAACAATAAAGCCGATCCGCTCCACATAGGAAACGAATCGGCTTTTGTAAGGTGGTATTTCTTTGAAAATCTAAATTAAAATCCCCGGATTTGAAAGAGTGAGTGTTCAACCGCATTCCGGATACGTTCGCTGTCATGCTGACTGTAGCTTTCCAGCATTTCAATTCCAGACTTTGCTTTGAGTAGACCCAAAATCCTAATCAATCTTTCAGTGACCAATAATTCTCCGGTTTTCTTTTGCTTTTGAAGGGCGGTAATAGTTGCTTCAACTGCATTTCTTCCAAGGTGTCTCATGGCTTCCATTACCTGATCTGCAATTTCTTCATCTGCAAGATATGGTAACATCAAAGTAGCAACTCTTGGATTTTTTACACTTCGGAGGATATCAAAAGTGTCTCGATTATCAAAGAATGAACGTCCCTTGAGGAGTTTACTGATCGAGTCCGCAATTTCTGGCCCGACAGCAATCAGCAAGTCCTTGTAGTCTGCACGATTAGAGCCCTGGCTGGAGTCATAGCGGGACACAATCAAATCCAATCCGGGCTTTCCATAGGCTTTGAATGCATCTGCTAATGCACGCACCATATCTGCATTGGATTCGGTAACCAGATCAGCTAAGTCTTCCATCGCAGGTTCATACTGTAGACTTCCTAAATTACGTACGACTTCTCGGCGAACCCGATCATCCGGTTCTCCCAATCGTTGATGTAAAGCTGGGCCAGCTTCAGGTCCTCCAATTTTACCGATCAGCTTAACTGCTCGTAAGCGAACTTTTGGACTGTCGTCTTCAAGCAAAGAAATGGCCATCTCCAAAGCTGCCTGTTTTTCGCCTTGGCGGTGCAGGGACTCAGCTTTTTCGATACTGGCACATCCTGTGATAACGAAAATGATCAGCATTAACCAAATCATTTTGTGTTTAATCGCACGCATTATAACTCCTTTTTTAATTTCTAGTGTTTTGCAAACTATCAACATGCAATAAAGTAGATAATTTTTAAACTAATAACTGTAGTTTACTCCTCATCTGGAATCCGCACAAAAACGAGATCTGTTAAATCTGGAGCGACAATAGGTTCTTTTGTATTGATTCCTATAGAGTCAAATATTTCCATAATTTTATCACCAAGATCTTCCGATTTTCCCGCATGACGTACTATGATCGTAACAATCGTCGGTACTGAATTGTCGAAACTGATGTAACGAAAATCATCACTTTCAACTTGTTTCAGTTTTGTCCTTAGACTACGGGCCTCTTTACTTTTGAAATCCTTGAGCACCAATTCGTAAGGTTTGAGAGGATTCCCACCAACTGAGATCGTAGACATTTCTTTGATTACTTGAGGAACAAACTCTTTCTGCATGTCGGCGTAGGAATCCTTGACGAGACCGGTGATCATTGACGAAGTAATAACGCTTGGTCCACCCCGCCGCGCGACGTTGATCACTGAGTTGGCAAAGGCACCACCTCGTCCGGTGGAGATGTTTTTCGCCGTGACGTTTAGTGAAAGTGCTATATCACCTTTGATGTTTCCGCTGACTGCGAAAATATTAACTTCAATCACAACCTTAGCTAGTTGTCGGAGCAGGCTGAGTCCGGTCGTGTAAAATTCTTCCGCATTTTGAATCTGAGTATTAAGCAATGCTTTATCTGCCGGACTTCCGGAAACTATTGCCATGAACTGTTCTTTGGAAATCTTTCCAAACTGTTCCTTAAGTTTTTCATCGGTTTGTGCCGAAGTAACAGCATTACGAAAATCCATCGCTCTCAAACCTCGCTGATTCAAATCTGTTTGAATCTGGTTCATCATGGACTCTTCAATATCCTTGAACGTGAATCCAGACGCAGAAAGATCGATGTCTTTTTTGCTCGTGATTACCACCACGAGCGAACTGGCACTGTTGTTTATAAGTTTGAGATCTTTCTGTAGGGCAACAAGAACTTTCTGACGATCAACCTTGTGGGCAGAATCTATTCCGTAATATCTGCCACCGAAGATTTTTTTCTCGTCATTGACTTCACTGCTGACAATGTACTTTTGTATGTTTTTCGAGAGATACTGTTCAATATCTGCAAATTTATTGTTGTAATCTTCATCAGCCAATAATTCGCGCACCATTTCATCAACTGCCTGTGCACCGGCGATTTCCATTGCTTTGGCTTTTGCCGCACGAATATCGTTACGCTTGATGAAAGCTTTGGCCTTTACCCTGATTACACGTACACCCGGTGAGTCCTCTTTCAAAGTAACACGGCCTGTGAGATCAGCAAGTGTGAGAAAATTTTCAGGTTTCGGAGCCGCCTTCTTTGCTGCACAACCGCTGAACAACAGAGCCAGACCAAGTATGAATGACAATAAGAGGTTTAGTTTTCGCATTTAGACTCCTGTTTTATTAAGGTGTTTGAACAATAATCTCGCAATCAATAATGAAAAGTTCATGAAAAGTAGTAATTCCACATTTCTATTCATCAAGATTTAATCCCCGGCATGCATTCGGTACATCTTAAGAGGTTCAGGATTGCGCATTTCAGTAAAAACTGAGAACCTTATTAGCATCACCATAACATTTTAAGAAATCAATGAAAAGAGAATTATTAATTTAAATGCGACTTATCTTAATTTTTCTTATCGGAACTCTTTTCTGCTTTGCTGCACCGGCCGCCGCTTTTTTTCCACTAACCTGGGATGATTTGATGTTCCAAATGGAGAAGCGAATGAGTTGGAAACGTGCAAAAATGGAAACCGTTGTTCAGGTGTTTGACCCATTTGCAAAAAATGCAGACGGTGAATTTTCAAAAAACCCTGTTGAACTGCCGGCAAGGAGTTTTAAACAGGTCATTCATTGGAAGGATGGAGAAATTCTAATTGTTGAAACACAGGACGAACAAGGACAGTTATTACATTTTTACTATGAAAACAAAGATGAACTTCTGTCCATTTCTCTGAATGACAACCGTACTTTAGAGACTGAAGACATTTTGCCGCACCAACTCCGTTTTCGGTCAAGATACGAGGATGACCGAAGCAGGGCACTAGAAGAAACTGGAATTATTTATAAAGCTATTGCTTATCACATCAGCGACGACAATCATGTATTTCTAAGGATAGGAGATTTCGAATCCGGACACTTTGCCCTGCTTAATCCAAAAACATACGACTTGATTTCAATACATAACAGGCTTTGGCTGGAAGATGAAAACTGGCTGGAATTAAAAATTGTCTTCAAAAATTATGAAACTTACCGCTGGCAGACATATGCAAAAGTTACTGAATATTTTTTAGACAACAGATTATTCAAGCGGACAACGGTGAGCAAAATCCGGACACTTTCCCGTTTGCCGATAAAAAAACTTCAGGAACAAGCCTGGAAATTACGTCACTTACAAACTGCAACTTTACAAAACAACTATGCACTTTAATTATTACTCACTATTTCTGATTGCCGCTCTCACACTTGGACCTGGATATTTCGCAAAAAATGTTAACGCAGAAGCACAGGTAATTGATCGAATATATTTGATCGTCAACAGTCAGATGCTTACACGCAGTGAAGCGCAGGATGTGGCGGCTGCAATTCAGGCCCAAAAGTCTTCTGCAGAAAAAACAAAAAAAGAACTGAATGAACAGTTGTTGATGAACCTCGTGCAGGAAATGCTGCTGCTGGACCGTGCAAAGGCGCTAAAAATTGAACCCGGAGTAAAAGAAATAGAATCCCGCCTGGATCGGCTTGCAGATGACCAGCCTCAATTGCTTGAGGTTTATTCAGAAGAAGACTTAAAAGAACAACTGGTACGTGATTATAAAAAACAACACATTGTTAACCGTGAAGTCGATTCAAAAATCAGGATTGAATCCCATGAAATTAAGTTCTTCTGTGAACAACAACTGAGAAAAGAGCGCAAAGTGGGTTTGGCGCAAATACTTTTGCAGGGTTCGGATGAAGAAATCCAGCAACAGGTTTCAACTATTCGACAAGCTTTCAAAAGCGGAATCACATTTGAAGAATTGTCAAAGCTTCACTCTGCAGATTCCAGTGCCCAACGTACCGGAGGAAAGCTGGGAATTTTTAAGCCCGAGGATTTGTTGGCAGAAATAGGTGAGGCCACCAAAAATTTAAAGCGCGGTGAAATCAGTAATGTTGTACAAACGAGTATTGGGAATCATCTGCTCTACATTTATGAAGAACAATTTCCACAAGATCTGGACTGCACAAATCTCTCAGAAGATCAAAACAACAAATACTCAAATGCCTTGTATTCAGAAAAGCGTGAAGCCCTTTTAGATACCTATATGGATGAGCTTTATGCCTGTGCTCATGTTGAAATCAAGGATCCGGGTACTTCAGGACTTCCCGCCCTTTCAGTATTGCCTGAAGTTGAAAAAGAAAACGTTAACTGCCAGGCGCGGAGAGTAATGGTGCTTCCACAAAAGAAGAAAAAGAAAAAAAAGAGGATCAAAAGATAATTGGAATAGCATCCAATAATTTTGAGTCTGTATTTTGAGTATAAATCAACCTTCAGCTTTTAGGGTTTCGTAAAGCTCAAATGCTTTCTCAGGAGATTCATTATCATGAACCACGGCTCTAACAGCCTGGATCATGGAGACCGGAGCATCAGACTGAAAGATATTGCGGCCCATATCCACACCTGCTGCGCCCTGCTGAATAGCGTTGCAGGCCATTTTTAAGGCATCCAGTTCCGGAAGTTTCTTTCCTCCGGCAATCACAATCGGTACCGGGCAACTGGCAGTTACGGTTTCGAAATCTTTTTCGACATAATACGTTTTGACGTAGTGTGCACCAAGTTCTGCGCAAATCCGGGTTGCCAGCCTGAAATAACGGGCGTCACGTACCATTTCTTTTCCGACTGCAGTCACAGCTAAAGTTGGAATTCCGTAACGCGTTCCCTGATCAACAAGTTTGGTCATGTTGATAATAGATTGCTTTTCATGTTCTCCGCCAATGAAAACCTGCACTGCCATTGCAGCCACATTCATGCGAATTGAATCTTCAATGTCCACAGCAATTTCTTCATTGGACAATTCCTTGAGCATACTGGTTCCTCCGGAAGCACGCATGACAATGGCTTTTGTCATTGAAGGCGGAACAACGCTTCGTAAAATACCACGCGTCAACATCAGTGTATCGGCATACGGAGCCAGAGGCATGATGTTAACATCAATCCGCTCAAGCCCGGTGGTCGCACCCTGAAAATAACCGTGGTCAAAAGCCAGCATCACTGTCCGTCCGGTATTTGGATTGAAAATCCGCGCCAGCCGGTTTTGCATTCCCCAACCAAGTGCATTCGAACCTTTCAGATAAAATGCTTCTGATTTTTGAGGAATATCCAGATAATATTCTTTTGTTTCTTTAACTGCATCTAAATCAGCCATTTAATTTCCTTTTAAATTATAGAGTTTTTGAGTGTTTCAAATCACCCGTTCATTTCCGCCGTCAATCGGAATTTGCGCACCTGTTGTTTTCGCAAAAACCGAACCGGCCATCGCGCAGACCATCCGTGCGACTTCTTTCGTTTTAACATCCTTTTTCAAAACATTTCGTCCTTTGTATTCTTCAACGGTTAAACCATAGCGTTTTGCAGAGCGCTCCAAGGCTTCCGGAGTCCAAAGTCCTGTATCATAAACACAATCCGGATGAAGGATATTGACACGGATTCCGAATTTACCCAGCTCCAAAGCCGCAATTCTGGCCATTTGAGTTTGACCTGCTTTTGGAACCGAATAAGCAGAAGCTCCGGGTCCTGGAGCAGGAACATTCCGGGAGGCCATAAAGATTACTGCCGGATCAATTCCTTCTTTTAAAAAGGGGACACAGGACTGAAGCAATTGCTGAGGAGCTGTCAAATTGATCGCCAGACTTTTGGACCAAGTTTGCTCATCCATTTCCTCTATCGTCTGTCCTGCCGGAAAAGTCCCGGCATTCAAAACCAGAACGTCCAACCCACCAAATTTACGTACAGTTACTGCCACTGCTTCACTGACTGCTTTTTGATCGGTCACATCGCACTCGATTCCCAGCATACCCGGTTCAGACAATATGTTTGAGATATCCGGATTTAAATCCAAACCCACAACAACCGTGCCTTGCTCGAAAAGTTCTCTGGCACAAGCCAATCCAATTCCGCTTGCAGCTCCGGAAACGAGAGCAATTTTTCCTTCAAATTCCGGAGTATCATTTTTCACGCCCCTTACATCGTTCCGTGGTTTGAGTTTTGCCTGCTGCAGTTCCCAATATTCTGCCTCAAACAAATGTTCTTCCGTAACCGGTTTCCAACCTCCAATTGCTTCTGCGTGCTGAATGGCTTTTACAGTATGTTCTACAATGTCGGAAACAATTCCGGATTCTGTTATATTTCTTCCGAATGCGACCGTACCCTTTCCCGGCCAGACACCCCAGCGTGGTGCACAATCCAAACAGGTTTGTTGTCCGTTAGTCTGCCGCTCAAAATACGCTTTGTATCCGGAGGCAAAATTTTCAAGGCTTTTCTCCAAATTTTCCGGATCGAGGACAGCTGGGACCGGTTTGGTGCGGATCAAGTGGTCAGAAGTGATTGTACCGCGGGTCGCAATTTCTTTGACGTTTGTCAGGTTTGCAAAACCGCGGGCTTTCGGACCGTAATTCAATTGAGCCAACATTGCGGACCCACGAATTTCAGAAACCTTGCTACGAATACGGGCAAGAGTTTGAAGTGTCGGATGTTCCGGAAAAAACGCTTTCCCCGGAACGGAGTCCTGGGGTGACGTACTGCTAATGGTCGAATTCTTTCCCAGATACTTTTCTGCCAGCGACACTAAATCAATCATCCGCGTGTAACTTTCAAGAGCACTTTCAGAAAACGAAAATATACCATGATTTAGCAGTACCATACCTTCGTATTGACTCCAATCAACATTCCGGGCCAGCTCATGGACTTTGCGTACCAATTTAAATCCGGGCATCACATAAGGAATGATGAACAGACGCTCACCGTATATTTCCTGAATCAACTCCTTTCCACGGGGAGTATTGGTGATGGTTACAACTGCATCTGCGTGTGTATGATCAATCCACTTGAAAGGAATAACTGCATGCAGCAGAGCTTCCACGGACGGGCTGGGTGCATCAGGATTGGTCATGGCCATTTGCTGCTGACGTACCATTTCCACATCGCTGATGTTTTCCACCTCCGCCAATTTCCGTAATGTTTTCAAACGAAGCGGCGTAAAGCCATTCTTTTCAATCGTAGCCAAATTACAGCCGCTGCCTTTGACGTACAAAATCTCTTCTTCTTCGCCAAACAAATTGGTTTCCTGGAATTTGACCGAAGTATTCCCGCCACCGTGCAGTACCAGATCGGAATTGTTCCCCAGCAAACGTGAGGAATAGACTCTCATTTGGAGTGAGTTTTCTTCAAATTGAGAAGCTTCTTTTGGATCCCACAAGTTTTTCATTGGTATTTTATTTCTCTGATTAAAGATATTCTTTGCTCAAATTCTCACCAAAAGGCGCACGCATAATTCCTTTTTCTGTTATCAAACCTGTTACCAGTTCATTCGGAGTAACATCAAAAGCAGGATTGCAGACTTTCATTTCTTCCGGAGCAGTTCTTCGCAAACCGAAGTGGGTAACCTCTTCCGCCTTTCTTTCTTCAATCACAATTTCACTGCCTTCAGCAGTGTTTAAGTCAATCGTGGAATACGGACAAGCCACATAAAAGGGAATGCCGAAGTGTTTTGCCAGGATCGCCAGTCCAAGTGTCCCAATTTTATTGGCCACATCACCATTAGCCGCTACGCGGTCAGTTCCGGTAATAACCAAATCAATCAGTCCCTGTGACATAATATGCGCTGCCATGTTGTCTGTTAGCAAAGTCACGTCGAGTCCGGATTGCTGAAGTTCCCAACTGGTCAATCGGGCACCTTGGAGCAACGGCCTTGTTTCATCAGAGTACACACGAAACTGAACTCCATTCTGATGTGCCAGATACATTGGAGCCGTGGCAGTTCCAATTCCGGTAGTAGCAAGTGCTCCTGCATTACAGTGAGTTAAAACCCCCATGCCTTCTTTGATCAGTAACACTGCGTTAATACCCATCTTCAAACACAGTTGAACATCCTCTTCGTGAATCCGAATCGCCTCTTCTTCCAGATGTCTGTATAAGGCTTTCGAATCATCTCCGGAAAAAGTTTTAGCACTTTTCAGCATGCGATTAAGTGCCCATTTTAAATTGACTGCAGTGGGACGGGCACTGTCAAGATACTCTGCTTTGACTTCTATTTCCTGCAAAAGCTCTTTTTTATTCAATGCTGTTTGTTCCCGAATTGCGACTAGTAATCCGTATGCTCCTGCCACACCGATAGCCGGTGCACCACGAACTTTCAGCTGCTTGATGGAGTCCCAAACCTGTTCCACTGATTCCTGTTTTTCTTCAATTACCTCAATTGGCAACTTTGTTTGATCAAGTAAATAGAGTTCACCTGCATTCCAGCGAATGGTTTGTGGAAGTGATGTCATGGTTGTTGTTCAATTAGTTTGATGTTGTTGATAAATAGTCATTCCAGCTGATTATAACAACACAACCTCCAATATTGCTCAATTCAAAAAACAAATAATGCGTTCGGCAGAAAAACTTTTGATCTGCAGTTAGACCCAATCATTCGGGTGTTAATCTTGTTGTTTATTGATCAAAAGTATATAATTTTCATAGTAATACACTTAGGTTTGGGAAAAATATTTTCAAAAAATAAAGAGTCTTTGTACAATTTTAATTTTTAATCAGTTCAAATATTTCATGGACGACAGACGAATAAAAACAAAAATAATTTGTACAATTGGTCCCGAAACGGAATCCTTCGAAATGCTCCAACGAATGGCTGGGGCAGGAATGAATATCGCTCGACTCAATATGTCTCATGGAGATCATGACTGGCATAAACATGTAATCAAGCTCATCAAAACCCTCAACCGTCAAGTAAAATTTCCCATTGCAATTTTGTTAGATACTCAGGGACCGGAAATCAGGACCGGCCATCTTGCCTCTGATTTGGATTTAAAAAAAGGATCTGTGATTTCGATTGTAGTTCGAGGAGAAAGTGAAGTTGAGGAAACATCCATCCATGTTGACTATGACGATTTGATCAGCTCTGTCCATGCAGGCGATAAAATCACAGTTGATAATGGTTTGATAAACTTGGAAGTACTGGAAAAACTTGAACGAATGATGCGTTGCCGTGTACTTGACGGAGGTGTTCTCAAGAGTAAAAGTCATGTCAATCTTCCGGGAATTAGAGTTAATCTTCCTGCTATCACTCAAAAGGATCGCCGGGATATATTATTTGGTATTGAACACGACGTTGATTACATCGCCCTTTCATTTGTTCGGGAGGCTTCAGACATTCATCAGTTAAAAGAACTACTTGGCGATAAAGTTGGAAAAATCAAAGTCATTGCAAAAATTGAAGATCAGGAAGGGGTCTCGAATGTCAATGAAATCATTGCTGAAGTCGATGGAGTAATGGTCGCCCGCGGTGACCTGGGAATTGAAATTCCAATCCACACAGTACCAACTGCACAGCGAAAAATCGTACGATCTTGTTCTGAGCAGGGGAAGAGAGTGATCGTGGCTACGCACTTACTCGAATCAATGATCACAAATCCGATTCCTACACGGGCAGAAGTGACTGATGTGGCAAATGCGGTTTTTGAAGAAGTGGATGCGGTGATGTTATCAGGAGAAACTACTGTCGGAAAATATCCACTGCGTTGTATCGACCAACTTGTTAACATTGCTGAGCACGTGGAAAAACATCCGGGCTTACGTTTCGTCAACAAACTAAATACCGACAATGACAAACAAAAATTGTCGTTGGCTGCAGTAGAATTAGCCCAATTCATTGGAGCACGCTGTTTAGTTGTGATTACACGACGTGGTGTGATGGCCGATTTAGTTTGTAATTGCCGTCCGGTTTATAGTGACATTTATGCCTTCACAAATGTTAGCCAGGCACGTAGAACAATGATGATGGGACGTGGAATCCGACCTTTCAGAATAGCCTTCAGTCAAGATCCTGAGAAGACACTGCAAACTGCTTTTAACGTACTAAAGGAGAGGGAAGGTTTTCAGTCCGTTTTAAACCATTACTATTGAATTATATTGGGTAATATGAATTGATATTAGCTTTAGAATTACAGTCAATTAAGGCAAAATCAGTTGTTATAGAGTGATGCCAGTTTATAGGCAATAATACCGCTTATAGACACCTATATGGACACCTACTTTTTTGTGGGGTTGCCTCCCTCACATGCGCACATGCGGGTGCCATAAATAAAGTCTCCCAGCTTACCAATAAACTCCATTTCAAACCAGCTATTCTTCAATTCTATTAAAGTGATATTTTCTTGTAGGTTGTGTCTGACTGTGAAGAATTAGTGGGGGTTTACTTCAACTGATCACGAATCAAATTCATTCTCTCTACTCCATGAGTTTGAAGAACACTCTCCTTAAATGTAGTGATGTACCAGATTCCCTTTTAGTCCAAGTGGTTGAATCTGGTGAGGTTAAGATGGTCCCGGCATTACCCACCATCACAAATTTACCATTCCCATAGGTGATTCCCCTGAGATGTTTTTTAGTTCCAGATTTCCTTTTAGTCCACATAGTTCCATCTGAGGAAGTGATGAAGTTTCCAGCATTCCCTACTGCAATGAAGGTACTGTTTCCGTGGGAGGCTCCTAATAGTCCCATTCGTGTTCCAGATTTTATTTTTGACCATGATTCCCCATTTAATGAGCTACGTATAACTCCTTTAAAACCAAACGCAAAGAAGGTGTCATCTGCGTAGATGACTTCATTGAACTCTACTGATGTTTTAGATGTTCTTTTTGTCCATGTAGTTCCATCTGAGGAAGTGATGATAGTTCCTTTATAACCAACTGCCACGAATGTATTGTTCCCGTATGCTACTCCATAGAGAGATGTTTTTGTTCTAGAATTTCTTTTAGTCCATGTGGTTCCATCTGAGGAAGTGATGACGGATCCACCATTACCAACTGCCACGAATGTATCGTTTGCGTATGTGACATTCCCAAGATGTGCTTTAGTTCCTGATTTTCTTTTAGTCCATATAGCCCCATCTGAAGAAGTGAGGATGGTTCCGGAAAAACCAACCACTACCAAGGTATCATTACCGTAGGCGACTGCTCTGAGTTTACCCTTTGATCCAGAAGTCCTTTTCGTCCATTTGGTTCCATTCGATGAGGTAAGGATAGTTCCTTTTCCACCAACAGAAACAAAAAGAAAATTGAAAGATGGTAGTTTTTCAGAAATAGTAGAATTTGTTGTTTGTTCAAGCTTTGCGTTTGTCTTTTCAGTTTCATCAGCTTCTTTTGAAAAATCATCATACCAAGCGCTAATGTCATCCTTATTCCAATATGCCACTCCTCCTATAGCGCCAATAGCAATTGTAGTACTATTTATTGCAGCACAGGAGATGATAGTAAAACTAAAACAGGAAATTAGTAAAATGTGTAAAATCTTTTTCATCTTTTGCTCTATGCCTAAAGTGAAATACTACTGTCAGTTTGAGATAATGTAAATCATAATACCATTTATTTCCTAGTTGTCAAGTAATGAAGGTATATGTTGTGGAGGCCATTTGCAATAGAATTGATTGTTGCAGAATTATTGATAATGTTTGTGTTGATTGCCTGACTGGGAAGAATTAGTGTGAGTTAATCACAGGAGATGATGGGGATGTTTTTAGGAGGTTAATTCCAGTAATAATATATTTACATACTTGTAATAGATTTTTCCTTTCTTGGTAGTTTCCTTTTGCACTCTACGGTTTACTTTCTCTAAACTCACCTACTACTTCAAAACTACTAAGTAATAAGGGTTCCATGACCAGCAAAACATGTAGTGGAGTCCTTACTGTGACCTCACCAGCGCTGGAATGCTGTAGCTATATTCCTCGTTGTTCCCCAATTGACCAGAAGTACCCCAGCCCCAGCACACGACATAATTATTATTTAAGACTGCACAACTGTGGTTCTCTCCTAATCCGATGGCTGTCGCAGAGGTTATCTCGTATACCGATTGCGGGGATTCCGTTGTAGAAGAGTTATAATTTCCAAGGCGCCCATTATCTCCCTTACCCCAGCATTTAATTCCTCCACTATTTAAGAGTGCACATACATGGCTGTTTCCGGCATCTAAAGCTTTAACATCTGAGATCGAAGGTATATTCGTTGGAGTGTAGGCCAGTTCTCCCCAAGTTCCTGCTATACCGTATGTGTTATTCCCCCAGCATGCAATGTTGCTGTCGCTCCTGAGGGCACATGTGAAATCATTTCCGGTAACGACAGTCTCTCCACTTTATTCTACTCTTTTATTTACTCACTCTTCTTAAGGAACTGATTAAAACACTCTGAAGCAGTATTTTTACTGTGTCCCAAAATTTGCATGTAAAAAACATATTATTTGGAAAAGGACTTGCAAATTTGGTAATATTGCTCTGTTAATGAACAAGGAAGTTTAATCATCCAGATTGAGAATTGACCGCGAGTTACCTGCTTCCTGAAACATTCTTAGTCATTATCCATGAGATTAAAATAATCTGCTGATAAAATTTAAAATGAAAATTCGTTTATTTTTGATTGTGATGATTCCGGCTTTTCTGATGACTTCTACAATCGGAATATATTTAATTGAGTACATTCTGACTGGAAATAAAGATAGCGCCTTCGCTTCAATATTCAGCTCTCTCTGGTGGACAGCAGTAACATTTACTACGGTTGGCTATGGTGACATGTCGCCGGAGACTGTTCAGGGGAAAATTTTTACTTTTTTTGTAATGGCGGCAGGTTTAATCAATTTTTCAATTGTTGTTTCAATGGTGACAGAAAAGTTTCAGGAGTTTCGTTCCGGGCGTGACCGCGGACTGGATTCCATTAAGATAAAAAGCCATATTTTGATATGTTCTGATGATCCAACCTGGATGAAAGAAATTCTCTCTCAGAATCAGAAATATGTAAAGAGAGACAAGGTTGTATTGATTTCTCCTTATGATGAACATCCGCTGCTGGCTACGTCATACAAAAAATTAAAATGGATCTCAGGTAATTCTTTTGATCTAAACGTTTTAAGGAAGGCAGCAGCAGCAAAAGCAAAAATTGCCTATGTATTTTTTAAGGACAGCAGTTATGCCCTGATGACAGTTTTGCAGCTTGAAACTTTGAGTAACGGTAGGATTGTGACTCAGGCACAATATGTCGGCCGGGAATATCGGAAGTATTTTGAAGATGTCGGCTGTGACCATGCTCTGGATCCATATGATCTCTACGTTCCTATGATGCTGTCAGCTTTTCATTCACAGGGTGCTCCGGCATGGATCAATAAAGTGATCAATCGCAACCATGGACATCAAATTGCCACTAAAAAAACTGATTCTTTACATATTGGTAAAACCTGGCTGGAGCTGATAAAAACGAATAAACAGAACCATGGAATTATGCCTCTTGCAGTTGTTATAAATGAAGTAGTACTTATCAATCCTGATGCTTCATTTGAAATTCCGAAAGACAGTTTAATAATGCAGCTGGAACCGTTTGAAATTTCGGAAGGCAGTTCGGTAATGCAATTTGATGTCACTGAGTCAAGCTCAAAAGGCGATCTTGAAAAAAATGCTATTAATGTGATGGGAATGGATGAAATAGGTATTGACGGACACATTTTAATTAGCTCCGATAATCAGGTGTTCATTAATCGATGTTTGCTAGAAATGAGTCAAAGAAATCAACCTGAGAAGATAATCGTGCTTTCAGATACTCCGCTAATGGAGGAAATTCCTGATAACTTGGATGTTGAATGGATTGAAGGAGATTCAAACTCTGAAAACTCGTTTCTGGAAGCCAGATCAACAGAGGCGAAAGTGGCCCTGATTGATCATACGGATGATGGTCAAAACCTGATGGCTGTCCTGCGTCTGGAACAGGCAACTGATGGAGAAGTGTTTACCATTGCAACCTATCACAAAGAAGACTTTGATCAACAACTTTTCAAGGTGGGCTGCGATTTCTGTCTGGATCCGGAAGAGTTAATTGCGCCCATCCTTTCCCAGTCAGCATTAAATCCCGGATTAGGTACATTGATTGAAGAAATTATTTCGGAGGAACCTACTACCCAGAGTCTGCATGTTCGCCAATTAAGTCAGGAATGGGAAGCAGACAGTTGGCTTTCAACTATTTTAAATTTGAAGGAAAAAGAGGGTGAACTGCCTGTAGGACTGATCTGCTGCCAGACTCACAAACTCCTGGTTAATCCTCATCCTGAGCTGGAGGTAAAGCCTGGAGACCGTTTGATTTATATTGCCTCAGCCACTATTACCGTTAAGCAAAATGGAGATGTTCTCAAACCTGTTGAGGATTCAGAAAGTACAGAGGAAGAAGTTAAACCGTCTGAAGAAGCAGAAAAATTATACCGTAAAGGGCTAATGCTATTCAAAAAAGACGAAAATTATAAGGAAGCGTACAGTTGTTTCCATCAGGCGGCAATTCTGAACCATACACGAGCAAAATATAATCTTGGTTTGATGAATTATAATGGTAAAGGTGTACCAAAGAACTTGGATGAATCATATCATTGGTTCCATGAAGCAGCTAAATTCGGTAATGAGAATGCCCGTAAAGCATTGAAAAGTACCAGGGCTTTACGAGATATAACATCAAATACAATGGAACATGAAATTCCTGAGTTTGACACTGATTTGATAGGCCGAATGCCTGAAGAACAACTGTATTGGTTTGCCAGTGCAGTAATTGCAATGGTTATGGCAGACGAGCATATTGATCTTCATGAACGCTCTTTCCTCCACTCAGCTATTCGAATAGTTCGGGATAAAAGAAAAATTCAGGAGCTTGAAGAGTATATTCTACGTTGGCAGACACCGCCGATTGGAGCAATGGATTTCAGTACAAAAGATCGAGATCATATTCTCGAGAGTCTGCTCAATATAGCTGCGGTTGACAGAAATTTTGATGAGAGGGAAGAAAAGTTACTGCGTGAAATAGCAGGATTGATGAAAGTACCTGAGCAGCAAATAGAAAACCTGATCAAACTTGGTCACAAGCGGGTGGAACAGTTCAGGGCGAACCAACTGCGTGCTCCAAATGTGAGGGCAAGACTATGATATAAAAGAGTATTAAGTCCGTAAAAACCGTACATACTTTTATCCGGAAAAAATCAGACCAGCTTGAATATATCTCCCAAACCATCCCTGATGGAACGTGTATCTTTCCAATGACTTCTGCCTTCTTCCACAAAAGACTCTTGGGCCGGTTTGTCTATTTCTTCCGCAAAGATACTTCTGAAGGTTTTTGATGCAAGCTGATCAGTCTGAACAACATAACGGACCCCGCTCTCGTAAAGTTTCAATGAATCCTCATGAGAGGATGTGACAGCTAAAAACGGAAGATCAGGTGCGTTATGTCTAATGTAACCTGCAAGTTCCAGATCGGCTTCTAAGTCACTTCCAGTACAGGAAACAACAACTTTTGCCTCACTAAGTTTATATTCACTCCAAACCTTAGGGTCGTTTGGGTCCGCATAAACCGGATCAACGTTTGAATCTTTGCGTTCCTGAAAATGTTTGATAATTTCCGGATCGCAGTCGATCAATAAAACGCGTTCTGGAGTAAGTTGCTCCTCATAAAACTCTCCTATCTCCTGAGCTATTTCGTTAAAACCCAGCAGTACAACATGGTCTTTCAGTACGACTTGCTGATTTTTTTCCAGGTCTACGGCTGAAATATTTCGGTTTAATACACCAACAAGCCATTTGAAAGAATTATATAGTCCCGGTTGAACTGCATGACCCATGGCTGAGATAAGGAGTGAAAGAAGTATTACTGTAATTAAAATCGCAAAAAGACGATCGTCAAAGATATTATATTTCCAGGCCAAAAGGGCGACAATGATTGAAACTGCTGATGACTGATTTACGGTCGTCCCGATGAAAAAGGCGGTACGTCCTTTGAGCTTTGTTGCATACCCGGTAATTATTAAAAAGAAAGGTTTGATGAAAACAACTAAAATCACGAGCGGGATGATTGCCCCCATGTTTCCTGAAAAGTTTTCGGTTTGAATTGTTGCTATTTCCACACCAAGCGCCAGGAAAAATAATGCTTGTCCAAACAATTTGAGAGGACCAACCTTGTCCTCAATGTCAAGCCTGTACGGCAGGTTCCCTACTGAAATACCTGCGAAGAAAGCTCCTGCTTCCGGAGAAATTCCGATAAAACCGCAAATGGACGCAATGCCCATGCAATATCCCAAAGCGCTGACAAACAAAAGTTCTGGGGAGCGTAATAAATAGCGCACAACTGGTTTCAGTACTACTTTTGACAGGATCATTAGAATAACTACCAAAAAAACTAATCTTTCTGTCAGCCATAGGTTGAATTCCATGAAAGTATCCGCTCCGGAAAAGAAAGTTGAGGAATCGGAAATTTGACTTACTACTCCAGTAGCACTTAACTTGGCAATGAAAACGATTGCACAAAGGGAACTAATTACAGCAATACCTTTTGAAATCTGGCCTTGTAGTGATTCTTCGGTTCCACTATTTTCCAAGGCAGTAAAAACAAGAATGCTTGATGGAACTGCAAGGCAAAGCGCAAAATAAATGCTTTCACTAAAGCCTTCTGTTCCTGCAAAACTAGATGCAGCCCAAAAATACAGAAGCAATCCCAAACCCATATAACCGACTCCATTGACAAGAATCAAATTTATCCTCTTAGTTATGTCAATGAGGTTGAATTGCAGACCAGCCATGAATAGAATCAGCACAATACCAATTTGCTGGAATCCAGAAAGAATAGCACGTATTCCATTATAATGTTCGTCAAGCTGATCAAGCGAGGTTTCAGGAAGTCCAGCAACACTAGCCATGATGTAACCCATGATCACAAAAGACAGAATATTTGTCTGCTTGAGTTTTGTTAGTACTATCGTGAGCAGCATTGCGCCACCTAGCATCAACCCCAGAGGTTTAATGAACCAGCCTCCACCTCCTGCATATGCAGGAAACGCGGCTAATAGTCCAACAGCTAAAATGGCCGGGAATCTGAAGTAAAGTGATTTAGACATAAGACCTCTTCGTATATTGTTTAGCATGAAATTAAACTTTAGCAAAAGCTTCGCCTAAACCCTCTTGCAGTTTTTTTGTTTCAGAAAAATGACTTTCACCAGCTTCACGGAAAGCTTCTTTGGGTTGCTTAGTTTCTTCCATTTCAAACATATTGCGGAAGGATTTTGCCGCCAGATACTCTGTTTGAATTACATAACGTGCACCTGCTCCATACAATTCCAAAGTTTCTTCATGCGAGGAGGTGGCAGCAATAAACGGAACGTCTGGAGACTGTTTTTTGAGCCAGCGGGAAATCGCCAATTCTGCTTCCTGTCCTCCATCCATACACGAGATCACCACTTTTGCTTTGTTAAATGCTAAGTTTTCCCAAACATCTGGATCGGCCATATTTGAGTAGTGTGCGTGAATGTTACTGTGACCGTGCTGATTTTCAAAATGTTCTATAATGTGCGGGTCTAAGTCCAATAGCAAAACTTGTTGTCCCCGCTGGGCGTAAAAATCAGCAATTTCAATTGCCAGCTCGTTATATTCCATGATTACTACGTGTCCTTCCATTACAAACTCTTCAGAACCAGACTCTGCTACGGCAGTCGATCGTCCATCCATGAAGCTCAGGAATTTGGAAAATGCGTTATAGAGAGGTTCAAGAAATTGATGCCCCAGTGAAGAAAAGAAAAATGAGATCAACACTACCAAAGTGATCACAATGAATAGATGAGGATCAAAGAGCTTGTACTGCCAACAAAGCACCGCCAGCATCAATGAAAATTCAGAACTTTGGTTAATAATGGCGCCCATTAGAAAGGAAGGTTTTCCGTTCAAACGGCTGAAGTACCCCAAAATAAGCATCAATGGGATAGTTAATATAACGACCAATATCGCAAGTATAAGACCTTCTGATAAACCAGCCAGCATCTGTTCCGGTTTTAATTCGGAAATATCGAAACCAAGTCCCATAAAAAAGAGGATAATACCGAAGGCTTTTAGGGGTTCTACTTTGTCCTCAATCTCATGTCGATATGGCAGTGCAGCAAGAGTGGCTCCAGCAAAAAAAGCACCGATTCCTGAAGAAAAGTGAATAACCTCGCAAAGTCCCGCAACTCCCATACCATATCCCAAAGTGCCGATAAAGAGCAACTCGCCTGATTGTGCGAAAAACTTGAAAAGTGGATTGAGAAGATACTTGGTCACAAAATAAAGGACGATGGCCAGGCCGATCATTTTTGCAAAAATCATCGCAACTTCAACCCCCAGTGAAGCGCCACCGACTTTGTCTGGATTCAGGCTGCCGAGAATGGCAAGTGCCACTACGGCCACTATGTCCTGAAGTACCATTAAACCGAGTGCAATTTGACCGTGTTCCTGTGCAATTTGACCTGTACTTTTAAGTGTCCCAATTACCAAAATTGTGGAAGACAGTGTCAGGCAAAGTGCAAAATAGATCAGGGCAGGTGTCGCATTTTCTGCCGGCAACCCAGCAGCTTCCATATAACTTGAGTCAATTCCTACGTAAAGCAGACCAAGAGCCGCACTGATGCCGAACAAACCGATAATCTGGCCAAAGCCGTTGATCAACAACAGTTTCCAGCGTTTGATCAATCCGGGAATATCGACTTCCATTCCGGCCATAAAAAGCAGAAGAGTGATTCCAATATCAACAAATGCGGTCATCACGTCTTTGTTGATGACTTCCCTCACACCAAAGAGGCCTCCTAAAACTCCAACGATGATGAAAGCAAACAAACTTGCTTGTTTAGCGTAGCTCAAAATAATCGCAACCACTGCTGCAGCCAGAAGCATAGCCCCAAGTGGTTCAATCAGGCTGGTACCTCCTCCTCCTCCTGCATAGGCAGGCAGGCCAAGTAATAATAAAATAAGGGTAAATCCCCCATGTCGCACATTGAATTTCATAAGGTTTTCTCCTGATTCATGTTTTCAATATTTGAAGCTTAAGTTTTCTCAACTGAATTTAGCAGATTGATTTGAATCATTATCTTCAGGTAGAAGCATTGCACATCCAGCTAAATTTGCAAGTTTTAAGATGGATATCAATAACAACAACTGAAATGACTTTATTTATTCTAGACTGCGTAGGTCTTGCTGATTAATAATTTTTCAAATAAATAGTATCAAAAAGAAAATTTTGATGATCAATCTGCTTCGGGATTTTCGTTGAAAATGAGTTTTATGTCAAGAAATAACTGAAATCATTTTATGTAAAACTTTGATGCAGTCGTAAAAGCCCTTAAACCGTGTCATTTCGAGCGAAGCGAGAAATATTATATAAGCTACCACACTAATATCATTAAGATATTTATCTACGGTCGAAATGACTGTGTGGATTTCAGACTTTATTCAAGACAGTCAACTTTGATTTATAAGCAAAGATCAGCCCAAGGTTACTTGAGGATAGGACCACGGATTTTCTTTTTCAAAAGCACGAGCAGTACGAAACAACAGAGCTTCTTCAAAAGGCGGAGCTACTAACTGAAAACCGGAAGGTAAACCATTATCTGTCAATCCGGCCGGTACTGACAAAGCAGGAAGGCCAAGATAATCAAAAGGGCGTGTAAAGTGGCCGAGCAAAGTAAGATATTCGATGAAACCCGGATTTGCCTGTATGTTTGACTCTTCCAGTGTAGGAACAGGAATTGGCACAACAGGCGCGTGAAGCACATCCACTTTGTCAAAAACCTGCTTTAGAAAATCCTCCAAAATGACCTTGCGCAGTTTAAGTGCGTCTAGGTAATCAACTGCAGAAAACAACAAACCGGTCAGCAGACGTTCACGTGTCTGCGAACCGTAATCTTCCGGTTGTTCCTTCAACCAGTTTGCATGTGCGGAACTGCTCTCTGCACCGGCAATTATGTTGGCCATGTTGTTGCTGATTTCAAAATTCTCCGGTAATGGTATCTCAACAACTTTTGCACCAAGGCTGCGAAAAACAGCTAAGCTACTCTCCATTTCCCTCTGTACCTCCGGATGCAGTTGATCTAAAAAACCTGAAGGTCCGTTGCCGTATGTTGTCGGAACACCTATTTTCAAACCCTGAATTCCTGACTCTATACCGGAAAGAAAATCTGGTTTTGGTTGATAGTAAGAAGTGGAATCGTTTGTATCTTTACCTGCAATAATTTGTGTGAGCAAAGCACAGTCAGCAACAGTTCTGGTAAGCGGACCGATATGATCCAGTGAAAATGAGAGCGGCATTGCACCAAAACGGCTGACACGTCCGTAAGTTGGTTTCATGCCAACCAGCCCGCAGCAAGATGCAGGAAAGCGAATTGACCCTCCTGTGTCAGAACCAAGTGAGCCATAACTCAAAAAACCAGCTACTGCTGCGGCCGGACCGCTTGAAGAACCACCCGGAATGTATTCCGGATTCCAAGGATTGCGGACATCACCAGTTATTTCATTGTGACCGGTCAGTCCGTAAGCAAACTCGACCATTTTCAATCTGCCGATATCCAATGCGCCGGCCTGGTCGAGTTTGAGCAGAGCTGTAGCAGTCGCATCCGGAACAAAATCCTTACAAATTTTAGAACCACACGCAGAGATTTTACCTGTACGGTAAAACATGTCTTTATGCAAAAGCGGTACGCCGTGCAGTGGTCCCGGCGAGATTCCGGAGGATAACTCCTGATCGGCTGATTCAGCTTCGGCCAGTGCCTGTTCCGGAAACAAACGAGCCACGCAATTAAGTGAGGGGCCTCGTTTTTCTAGTTCTTCCAGACTGTTCCTGACAACTTCCTGTGAAGATACCTCCCGCTTGACAAGTGCTTCGGAGATCTCAGTCAGGCTCATGCGGGACAAAGCCTCATCAACCATTCTTCTCCTCTTCTAGTTGAATGTCTAATTTATAAGCGGAAAGAGCTTTTCCATATTCTGCAGGTTCAGTTTCAAATGAAAGGTGTTTCAAAAACCTTTTCTTAGTCCCAGTGATGATTTTAACTGACTTCAAAGCAAATTGAACTTCCGGAACGTCGTAGTTCTGATCAAGAAAAGCAGACCATTTATTTTTCATGGGAATTTTTTAGTAAAGGGAATAGTTCAACTTTTCTTGCCGAAAAGCCTAGAGTCAGGTAAAAAGACTCTTTTAATCGCTTATGCCAGTTGTCGGGTTAAGTCAAAGCCTAACCCGACATCTGTTTGTCTGAATTTAAAAAGAAAACAATTAACCGGAGGGTATCTTGGAAATAATTCCCTTGACGTAGTACATCATGCCGAGCATCTCGCCGTCATTTAAGGCTTTTGTAACACGAGTTCCATCCCGTTTGGTAAATCCATGATCAAACACATCCATTGTGCCGCTAAGGATTCTACCTTTTTCTCTGTTCATTTGTACAATCAGTGATTGTGGAACATCCGGATGAAAACTTGTCAGACCAACAATTCCGGAATCAAGCCCCCACCAGTCTGCACTGGATTTCCAGGTGCCGTTTTCTACAGCTTTTACTGCTGCAAGATAATAGACATCCCAGTTCCAGACTGCGGCAGTCAAGTGAGCCTCTTTACCATAGATAGCCATGTCCGTATCGTTTCCAATAGCATAAACACCATTTTTCTTTGATGTTTGCACTGTTGCTGGAGAGTCTGCCATGGTTACAATCACGTCCGCACCATTATCAATGAGTGCTTGTGCGGCATCACTTTCTTTGGCAGGATCAAACCAACTGTTGATCCACAAGACTTCCACTTCAATATTTGGATTGGATTGCTGTGCACCAAGTGTGATGGCATTTATATGCCGGATGATTTCCGGAATCGGCTGGGAGCCGACAATGCCTATTCGTCCCTTTTTGCTCATGCCTCCGGCAATGATGGCGGCAAGATATTTTGCCTGATACATGCGCCCAAAATAGTTACCCATGTTTTTGCTTTGCTTAAATCCGGAGCAGTGCAAGAACACCTTGTCAGGAAACTTTTTTGAGACTTTCAAAGTTGGATCCATGAAACCAAAACTGGTGGTAAAAATTATGTCGGACTTTCGTGCAATCTTTAAGATCTGTCCCTCAGAAGATCCTTCAGGAACACTCTCTACAAAATATGTCTTATGTCCGGCTTCCTCTAATGCTTTGCGTCCCAAGTCATGAGCATGGGTCCAACCTCCGTCTCCAACGGGGCCAACATAAATGAAACCAACACTTGGTTTTGCAGCCCAAGCAGACCCTCCTACCAATAACATGGTTAGAGTGGTTGATATTATTATTGAAATTAATTTTCTCATTTTATCTCCTAGAGAAAGGTTAAAAGAACCTCAAATCGGTTCGTTTCAGAATCCGGCACAAAGCCGGTAGAATCCACACATAAGATCAATGTTTTTCACCTCTGAAAAAAACTTTTCCAAGTGCGGCAGGCATGACCTGGATTCCTCGCCGGTTATTCCGGATCGTAACCAAAGTCAGTACCAAGATCGTTAAAACATAGGGCAGCATTTTCAAAAAATATGGTGACATATCGATGCCCAATATTTGCAGACGCAGTTCCAGTGCTAGTGCAAGGCCAAAGAGATAAGCTCCCCCAAGGGCCTTTAGCGGGTCCCAAAAAGCAAAGATGACTAAAGCAACTGCAATCCATCCGCGTCCCGCAGTAATACCATCTACCCAAAACGGAGTTAATGCAAGCGGAAAATACGCTCCTCCAATTCCAATCAACATTCCACCTCCTACAACTGCAAAAAAACGATAACTCAACACGGAAAGTCCAAGTGAATCACAGACCTCCGGTGCTTCGCCTATTGAACGGATGTTCAGACCAATCCGAGTTTTGAATAGCAGCCACCACGATAAGGCGACACAAAGGTATGAAAAATAAACAATGACATCCTGATTGAAAAGCACCGGTCCAAGCACCGGAATAGTATGTAATCCGGGTATCGGAATCCGGCTTAAAGGTTCCACAGTTTCTCCCATCAATTTGTCACCAAACAAACCACTTAGTCCAGTACCAAAAAAAGTCAGTGCCAGCCCTGAAGCAATCTGACTTGCCCGTAACATTAAACAAACTACCCCGTGAATCATTGACACAATTCCGGAAGCAAAAGCCGCGGCTGCTACTGCATAAAAATAGTTTCCGGTATACAACATCACGACAAAGGCCACTAACGCTCCCACGAGCATCAGCCCCTCCATTCCTAGATTGATCACGCCCGCACGCTCACTGATCACTCCACCCAGTGTTGCGAATAATAACGGCGTTCCCATGGCAACTGCGGCAATCAAAATTTGTATGAAAAATTCCATATCTTTTTGTTTTTAATTAGAACTCTTAAATTTTGCCAAAAACACTCAAAAACATTTATTTTATGAAACGTTTGATTTTATAAACTAATTCTTCTTGTACCATTTATTGTGTGCTTTTGTGTGTTTTTGGCTAAACCAAAAAACGCGTTATCCTAAGTCGATATTCAGTGAAAATATCAGAACCCAAAACTGTAAACAAAATAATACCCTGGTACAAATATACCATTGAAATTGGCAGACCGAATTCAATTTGCAAAACCTCTGCGCTGACAAAAACAATTGACATAAAAAATGCACTTAAGACAACACCAAGCGGATGATTTCTGGCAAGCCAGGCCACAATGATTCCCGTATAACCATAGCCGATGGAAATGTTTTGCTGCAAACGGTAATGAATACCTGCTACTTCGCTAAATCCGGCAAGGCCTGCAATGGCTCCACTTGCGGCAAAGACCAGGATAGTCAATGTCCTAATGTTAACTCCGGAGTAACGGGCAGCGTCAGGGTTGTCACCGGTCAGGCGGATTTGAAAACCAAGCTTGGTTTTCCATAAAACCCAGGCTACAATTGCTATAAAGACAAAGGCCAGAATAAGTCCGGCATGAATTGAAGTATTTCCAAATGAAGGAAGTTGTCCTGCTTCAGAAAATTCTTTAGTGATCGGAAAATTGTTGGTTCCCGGGTCACGCCATGCTCCAAACAACAAATAATCTATCCATGCAGCCGCCACATAATTCAACAGGAGAGAAGTTATTATTTCATTGACTCCAAAACGGGCTTTTAAGAATCCGGGGATGCAGCCCCAAAAACCACCGCCTATCATGGCCATGATGAGCATTAGTACAATCAGCATACCGTCCGGAAGTTGCCCGTCGTAATGTAAAGCAACCCAGGTCATGGCAAATGTACCCATGTGAAACTGACCTTCTGCGCCAATATTCCACTGCTGCATTTGAGCAGCAAGTGCTACGGCCAGTCCTGTAAACATTAAAGGTGTCATTTTAACCAACAGGTCCTGCCAGCCGTATTTAGTCAGAAAGATTTCCTCTCCAATAATCTGGAAAGCGGTCATTGGCTCAATTCCAGCTGCCAAGAAAAAGAACCAACTTATTAACAAGACTAACAACAATGCTGCGCCAAGCACTAATAATCGCGCCCAGGACGTAGCATTGACTCGCTTTTCCAAAAAAATTTGCATTCTAATGCTCTTGGATTTTAGAATATTAAAACTTTTTTAAAGAGCAGGAAACTAAGTTGCAGGAATGAAAAAGGCTCGCAATTTTTAGGAACCTTTCAAGAAGGAAGGTGGTTTTCTGTTATTTGAAAGTAGCTATGTATGCCGCGACATTATTAATAGCCTCATCATTGGCTAAAGTCATCGCCATTGGACGCATTTGCATTCCAAAGAGATCACCACTTTTTGTCCCTCGAATTCCAGCCTTGAAGTTTTTTAGCTGACGTACAATGTACCAATCCTGCAGACCAGTAAGTTTTGGAGAGTTAAGGGCTTTGTTCCCGCCACCTTTTGGGCCGTGGCATGTTTGGCAAATCATGTAAGATGCTTTTCCTGCTGTGGCATCCCCTTTTACTGTACTTTCTGAAGATTTTGACACAGGCATACTTGACAAGAAGGCTGCCATATCTGAAACCGCCTGATCATTGGCTAAGGTCAAAGCCATGGGCCGCATTTGCATGCCATAGGGGTCTTTGGGATGTGCACCTCGGACGCCTGCCTTAAAATTTTTTAGTTGACGTTCCAGATACCACGGTTCTTGACCAGCAATCTTGGGTGCGTTCAGAGCTTTATTTCCCATACCGTTTGCTCCATGACAGGCAGCACAAACCGCATATGCGGCTTTTCCTTTTGTTGCATCTCCAGCAGCACTCGCATTTTCAGCCGTCATAATCCCTAGGGCTAAAGTAATACCAACAACAAATAGTCTCTTCATTTTAATTCCTCTTCATGTGGGTCAAGAATTTTAGTAAGATACTGATATTAATTACTGCAGCATGTCATCCCGACCGAAGCGAGAGATCTGAAAAAGAGTTGATATCTTTTAAGATCACTCACATACGTTCGGGTTGACACGATAAAACTCTTGACTGTCGAGTTCCCTTTTTAGCTAAATACTTTATCAGCAGCAAATCCGAGTAAGTTACCCGGCTTTTAAAATTTTCTGCCTGTTCAGGCAAACAAATTGAACGAGTGTAAAAATTTATAACAATCTTTTACAAAATAGGCAACAGAATTCTGTTTTGTTAGAGAATTCTTGAGTTTTTTCCGGCAAAATCATTCTAAGAGGAATTTTGCGGAAACTACGGCAGGTTCTGCAAAAAATGATGAGGAGCCCGGGAAGACTCCCTCAAAGAAATAGATTATTTTAGAGTGGAAATGTAGGCTGCCACATTATTTATCGCTGCGTCATCTGCTAAGGTCATGGCCATTGGGCGCATTTGCTGACCATAAGAATCTTTTGGGTCCGCACCACGAATTCCATTTTTAAAATTATATAGTTGTCTGACGATATACCAGTCATTTTGGCCAGCAATAGCTGGAGCATTCAGAGCTTTGTTGCCTTCACCATT
>Ga0310122_10000417_pt1 | contig 27024 bp, 28 predicted proteins | sample CB6_Bottom_1051__FD_203503 | JGI IMG/M metagenome (GOLD analysis project Ga0310122, IMG submission 203503) | Marine microbial communities from Western Arctic Ocean, Canada - CB6_Bottom_1051 | ecosystem: Environmental > Aquatic > Marine > Oceanic | place: Canada: Western Arctic Ocean | collected...
TTATTCCTGCGACATTAAACAGTATAATCAAATAACCTTTAACCCACTTTTTATCATGAAACTAAGAACTGGCGACAATCTTTACGAACCGCTTTCCAGAAACACCGGAGAGATAACTTCTATCATTGAGCATCCAGATGGAAAGGTGGTCAAGGTGCGTTGGCGGCTTGACGACCAACTTCCCCATGATACCGAGCTGTTCTATAAAAAGGTCCAAAGATGCATTCGGGATGGTTTATACGAGCATACTCCAAAGCAGGATTCCACATAATTGCCGGCGAGGCGCCGGAGGCGAATAGCATGATTGCCTTCATGCCCCGAAGGGGTACAAGGGCCCGTCAAGCCGCCAATACCTCTTGTCCGCCAGACAAAGTTATTGCAAATTGAGCCCAGCGCTACGCTGGTGGATTTTAGTGTTTATAAACCGTATGGGAAGGACGGCCCGCAAGGATATTTTCCTTGCCCCAATTCACTACACCTTTGAATTTATCAGATTGAATAAAGTCATTATACCCGTCCTCAGAGTTCCACTCTGAAACAATCAGGTATGACTGGGGGTCGCTCACATCCTTGTATAAAGACGATTTAGAATGCCCCTCCATTTCGTTCATCACATCTATGACCTTAGAAAAAGCATCTTCAAAAATCTTTTCTTTTCCTGGAATCATTTTATAATTCATTCCTATGGTAACCATATCGCTCTCCTCTCTAAACAACTAATAATTTTATCAAGCAACCAGCTCCAAATGCTCCATTATGGCACCCTGTTGCACATTAATAGATTCTAAGCCAAAAATACTTTTAATAATTGAAAGATTATCCTTTTTATGTCCCACAAAATTAGATAGCCTTTTTGCAGGCACCCGGAAAGTAATTGATGATGGAATCTGTTTCAATGCCCGGATCATATTTATCATCTGATCTCGGGCAATACGGCTATCAACCAGATAACGAAATGAGGGATGAAAGGGGCCGTCCACATAATTCTCCAGCAAAGATTGATCTGGATGCAAGCCCACTCTAATAACAGAGATACCTGCCTCTTCAAATTGAACAACGGCTTCCTTGACCACTTCAATCATTCTTTCCAAGCCCCAGGGAATAAATGTTCCCTGTCGGTACATATCAAATAACCCCGTATTTTTAACAACCAAGGTGGGATAAATTCTAACAAAATCCGGACGAAGGTTTATGACATCTTTAACCGATTTTCGGAATTTTTTTTCATTATCTCCGGGAAGACCCGGCATTAATTGCAAACCCAAACGAAATCCCATTTTACGAATTTTGTGAACGGCCGATAAAATAACATCAAAGGGACATTCACGCCCCACCAACTTTAAGACGTCGTCATCCGTAGATTGGATGCCTAATTCCACCGTTTCCACATTATATTGACTCAGCATTGCGAGTCTGGCTTCATCAATGAACAAGGCATGAGTTGAAACCCGGATCGATTGGATTTGTCCTGATAAAATCCATGGCTGAACGGAAGAAAGTAAATATTCCTGGCGCGCCGAAGGAATGCCGGTAAAACTTCCGCCGAAGAAGGCCACCTCCCTTACTTCAGGAAGGTGGTTTGGATCCAGGCCATCTAAATGAGTGCGTAAGGTTTCTTCGAGCATGACCTTATCTGCTTTCGTATTTGTGCCAGTTATTTTGGTCTGATTACAAAATGAGCAACGGTAAGGACACCCCTCATGGGACACAAATATGGGAACGATCATGTGTTTTTTCTTTTTCACAGGGTATTTTCAAAAAATCAATAGGCGGAGAAAATTAAAACAATCCGGAAAGGTAATTTAAAAACTGGTTAAAAGATCGCCAGATACCGATCAAGACAAGAGTTATAAAAAAGCACCCTACCGCTATGCAGAAGCCAAACATGATTTTCGAGCCAATGGTTTCCGGCTCAAAACGTGGAGGCTCTTTGTATTGGAGAATAGGGTCCCTCTCATAGTCTAATCTTTTGTTAGCCATTGCGGATGGTATTCACATTCACAGGCGACGATACATTTTTTCAAATCCGACTTTAAAAACCGCCATGGAAGAATTCATTTCATCAAGTCTTTTGATAAGTACTTTTATAAGATGGTCTTTAAATTTATTCAGGATGGCAGGGTCCAGAGTCTTTAACAAATAGCCAACAGTTTTCAGCACAACCACCTTATTTTTGGCAATCACATTAGTGGACCTGGATTTCCCAGTAATTAGCGGAACTTCGCCAAACATAGATCCGGCTTTCAATGTATTGAGTTTGGCATCCGGCACCTCATTTTTGGTAATAGCCAAAGTTCCTTTTAACAATACAAAAATAGTGGAGTCTTTTTCTCCCTGGCGAATTACGTATTCCCCTTTTTTATATTCAATAATATGGCTGTCTAAGTTCGCTACCGTCTTCTTCTCCCCCGGAGAAAAGGGCTTAAAAAAAGGAATTTCTTTCATTAATTTTACAATTTTCTGATCTCGCATCGCTGTTCCATGATATGAAAGAATTAATTAACCGCAAACTAATAATTACTTTTTTCTAAATCATGAGCTTCATTCCTCCTGGCACTCACAATAGCCATCCTCTGTCCAATGAATTGTAATATAATCGGGGAAAACTGTGTCTTTGTCAAAATTGGCTAATTCTATCTGATCGCAGGTCAGGTTGACAACCCCTTTTAGGTTCGCCCCATGCAAATAAGAATCCATGAGTTCAGCGCCTTTCAAGTCCGCATCTGAAAGGTTCGCTTCGCTCAAAATCGCCTGAGTCAGATCTGCCTCCACCAAACTTGCTTTACGGAGGTCAGCCTTGATTAAATAGGCAGAAGTCAAATCCGCCTGGGTCAAATCTGCCCCATCAAGTTTGGCACCCATTAGTTTAGCGTTACTGAGATCTATCCCCCTTAGTTTACTTTTAGAGGCTTCGACTTCTTTTTTTTTTAAAATCCAATCTTCCAGCATTTTTCAGGATACCAAAGGAATCGTTAGCAGTATGATGCCATTTTAACAAAACAGGTTTCACTTTTTCTGCAATCTACTAGCGTTTGGATGAACCCGAATAACTTACCATAGCCATTTGGGCCGCCGCCTGTTCTGCTTCTTTTTTACTTTTCCCAAAACCATTTCCCATAATTTTATTCTTGATCAATACAACGACTTCAAATTCCTTTGCGTGATCCGGACCCAGTTCGTTGACCACTTTATAGGTGGGCGTACAAACAAATTGATTCTGTGTATATTCCTGAAGGTCACTTTTAAAATCCCTGAATGCCCAGGAGTTGGCAAAATTAGATATCTCCGATTTCAGCAGGGGAAGAAATACCCGGGTCGCAGATTCCAGCCCGCCATCCCTGAACAGGGCTCCGGCAACAGCCTCAAAAGCATCCGCTAAGATGGAAGGTTTGTCTCTGCCGCCAGATAAATCTTCTCCCTTTCCGAGAAGCAGATATTTCCCCAAGTCTATTTTTCTGGCAAGACCAGCTAAACAGCTCTCGTTGACAACCGCTGCACGAATTTTTGACAGGGTTCCCTCTGCATAATCGCTGAATTGATGTACCAAATAATCACTGACCAATATATCAAGGACGGAGTCTCCCAAAAACTCAAATCTCTCATTATGTTTGAGAGGTTCGTTTCTTTCGTTCACATAGGATTTATGAGTCAGAGCTTTGTTGAGGAGTTTTAGGTCGGAAAATACATACCCGAGGGTTTCCTGAAGGGAAGCAACTTCTTTGGCACGATCCGAAGAGACTTCAATCATAGCGGGAATTAGTTTGAAATTTTTTTAAAAATAAGGACTCCGTTCGTTCCTCCAAAACCAAAGGAGTTAGAAACACAAATGTTCAGATTTCTTTCGCGGGCCTCATTTGGCACATAATCCAAATCGCATTCAGGGTCAGGGGTGGTGTAATTGATGGTGGGAGGAATCGCCCCTTTCTGCATAGCAAGGAGGGTGAAAATTGCTTCAACTCCCCCTGCGGCCCCCAGTAAATGACCTGTCATAGATTTGGTAGAACTGACAGCCAGTTTATAAGCATGATCGCCAAACGTGGTTTTAATGGCTTGCGTCTCCGTTGCATCTGCGGCAGTAGAAGTTCCATGCGCATTAATATAGTCCACATCTTCTTTATTGATCCCCGCGTTGTTCAAGGCGAGTTTCAGGCAACGCGCGGCACCCTCACCACTGGGAGAAGTCGCAGTGATGTGGTAGGCATCCCCATTGAGAGCATAGCCAATAATTTCACCATAAATTTTAGCCCCGCGTTTTTTGGCAATCTCCAATTCCTCAAGGATAACCACCCCGCCCCCTTCCCCTATAACAAAACCATCCCGATCCTTATCAAAGGGTCGGCTGGCACCTTGGGGATCATCGTTGCGGGTCGATAAAGCCTTGGATGCATTGAAGCCCCCCACACAAAGCGGAGTAATGACCGACTCGGTACCCCCGGCAAACATGACATCGGCATCCCCATACTGAATGTACCTTGCAGCTTCGCCAATGGAATGCGTTCCCGTAGCGCAAGCGGTGACCACACAGGAGTTGGGTCCCTTAGCTCCCGTCAGAATTGAAACCTGGCCCGAAGCCAGGTTGGCAATCAACATGGGAATAAAAAAGGGGGTGATTTTTTTCACCCCCCTATTCCTGAAAATATCGTGGTATTTTTCAATTGCAGGCAAGCCGCCTAAGCCAACCCCGACTATAACGCCAACCCGCTCAGCATTCTGGTCATTAATTTCAACACCGGAATCCGCCAAAGCCATTTTACTACAGGCCACAGCATAGTGAATAAACCGGTCCATCTTCTTTACATCTTTATGGTCTATATATTGTTCCGGATCAAAGCCCTTGACTTCCCCTGCGATTTTAACAGGGAAATCTTCATCAGGAGTGAAGCTTTTAATGAAATCGATTCCTGAACGGCCTTCAAATAAAGCCGTTTCGTTTTCCTTCACCCCAAGACCCAGGGGCGAAATCATCCCCAATCCAGTAACGACAACGCGTCTTTTCATGAATATATTCCGACCAATCAATTGGTCCGGCTATTTATATAACTTGTAGCATCTTTAACCGTGGTAATTTTTTCAGCCTCTTCATCGGGAATTTCAATATCAAATTCCTCTTCAAGAGCCATAACCAATTCCACCGTATCCAGGGAATCGGCCCCAAGGTCATCAATGAAAGATGCATCTGCTGTCACCTGCTTTTCATCAACGCCTAACTGGTCAACGATAATTTCTTTAACTTTTTCTTCAACAGACATAATTACTCCTTATTGAAATCACATCAACATACCACCGTTTACATTAATAACCTGTCCAGTTATATAACTGGACCTATCGGAAACCAAAAAAGCAACACAACGCGCCACATCTTCGGGCAAACCCAGCTTGGCCATGGGAATTTGCTCAATCAAACTTTGACGCACCGATTCATCCAAAACCCGTGTCATTTCCGTATCAATAAAGCCGGGTGCCACAGCATTCACCCGTATCCCTCTCGATGCAACTTCCCGAGCCAGGGTTTTTGTCAAACCAATCACTCCAGCCTTGGATGCAGAATAATTGGCCTGGCCAAAATTTCCCATCACCCCGACGATCGACGCGATGTTGACAATTGCTCCACTTTTTTGCTTCATCATCTGCTTTGCCGCCTGCTGGCTACAAAGAAAACTCCCTTTCAGGTTGATATTGAGAACAATGTCCCAATCTACTTCTTTCATTCGTATCATCAAACCATCACGGGTAATCCCCGCATTATTGATCAGGATATCCACCGGTTTTTTATCTTTCATGATGGAATCAAAAACCTGTTTCACCTCAGCAGGGTTCGAGACATCAATTTTAACAGCGGAAGCGGAGCCACCACTATTATTTATGGCTTCGGCTGTGGCCTGCGCGCCTTCCAGATTCACATCTCCCAGCACAACATGAGCACCATTGCGAACCAGTTCCTCGCTGATGGTTTTACCAATACCCTGAGCTCCTCCTGTGACCAAAGCCACTTTGTTTTGCAGTTCCATCAAAGAATCCATCGTTTAAATCAATTTTTGTTTAAAGCCGCTAAAGTTTGCGACAAACTTTCTCGGTCACCAACCTGATAACAATTGATGCTCCTGTTAAATCTTTTTATCAGGCCACTTAATACCTTTCCTGCTCCTAATTCGATAACCGTTTCAACACCCTGATCCACCAGCACCTGCATAGTTTCCGACCAACGCACTGGGGAACAGACCTGTTTAATAAGGGCTGATCTGGCTTCACTCCCTTTGGTGATGGGTTTGGCCTCAATATTGGTGATTACAGGACAGGACAGGTCATAAAACTTGGTCTGCTCCAATTCTTTTTGAAGCTTGATTTCTGCCGGTTTCATAAGAGCACTGTGAAACGGTGCGCTCACCGGTAAGGCTACCGCTTTTTTTGCGCCACTCTGCAACGCTTTTTCGGACACCTGCTCAACAGCCTCTTTATGACCTGAAATAACCGTCTGTACTAGACTGTTTAAGTTTGCTGGTTGAACCACACAGGAATCTTGAGAAACCTGATCGCACAATTTTTGAAGTGCCTCAATCTCCAACCCGATAATGGCAGCCATTGATCCCACTCCAACCGGAACCGCTTCCTGCATGAACTGACCCCGCAATCGGACAAGCCTTACCGCATCCTTAAATTGGAGAGCTCCTGCAGAGACCAAAGCCGAAAATTCACCCAGACTATGGCCCGCAACAAGTACCGAATCTATACCATTTTCCCTTAATATTTTCAAGGCCATTGTACTGTGCACTAGCAGTGCGGGCTGGGTATTCTCCGTCAACTTCAAAGCTTCTTCAGGCCCATTAAAACAAATACTTGCAAGGTCATATCCTAAAACCTCATTGGCCTCCTCAAAGAGTTTCCGAGCAGATGGCACATGATCATACAGGTCCTTGCCCATACCAACAAACTGGGAACCCTGACCTGGAAATACAAATGCAATTTTCACCACTTGATCACTGCCGATCCCCAGGTCAACCCGGCCCCGACTGCACCCAGAACAGAGGTTTCTCCTGGCTGAATACGTCCATCCCGCCAGGCTTCATTGATCCCGATCGGGATAGAAGCTGCAGACGTATTCCCATATTTGTGAATGTTCATTAACACTTTTTCCATTGGATATTTCAGCCTTTCGGCAACAGCACGAATAATCCTTTCGTTAGCCTGGTGGGGTATCAAAAGGTCAACTTCCTCTATGCTGAGACCATTAAACTCCAAAGCTTCCTGAATCACTTCCGTCATTCTTTTAACCGCGACCTTAAAAGTCGCATTGCCGGACATTTTGATGGAGTATTTTTTATCATCTATATCCTGTTTATTAATTCCCGTCCTGCCAATTCCTCCTGGAACACAAATCAAATCAGACAAACTTCCATCAGAATAAATATGTGTAGACAAAATTCCTAAGGGTTTTTCCTGCTCAACCCTATTTAACAATAATGCCCCTGCCCCATCCCCAAAGAGTATGCATGTGGCCCTGTCCGACCAATCGACGATTCTGGAGTTGACCTCACTGCCAATGAGTAGAATATGTTCGTAACGGCCTGTCTTTAAATATTGTTCGGCAATGGAAAGCCCAAAAATGAAACCGGAGCAAACAGCGGAAACATCATAAGCAGCTGAACCAAAAGCCTGTAGTTCATTTTGAACAAAACAAGCGGTGGAAGGAAATAGCACATCCGGGCTGGAAGTGGCTACAATGATCATATCCACATCCTCCGGACCAATCCCTCCCGCTTCCAAGGCTTGCTTGCCGGCTTTAGCCGCCATCGTGGATGCGGACTCTCCTTCGGCCGCAATCCGACGCTCACGGATGCCCGTTCTCGCAGTGATCCACGCATCAGAAGTATCAAGAGATTTTTCCAAATCCTGATTCGTGAGGATTTTTTCCGGCAAATAAGCGCCAGTTCCTGCGACTACAGCGGTATTAAGATCGGTCATCAAAGTATGGAATTATCAGGTTTCGTCAGTGTTTTTATCCGTAGCCCCTGGTTTCTGGGGAGGGGTAGGCTTTTCCCCCTCTTCGGATTCACCCCCAAAAGCCATCTCTTTAATTTGTTTCCAAATAGTTCCTTTGGCCGCTTCCACATCCATCAAATTGGATTCAATATCTTCGCGAATATGCTCGTTGATATTTTTTTCACATAATTCGCAAGCCCGATGGATAGCGTTTTTTATCGCCTTAGGTGACGAGCTTCCATGCGCGATGATAACGACTCCGTTTACCCCTAAAAGAGGGGCGCCTCCAGTTTCGGAATAATCAACCTTCTTTTTGAACTCGTCCAATTGCGGTTTTAACAACAGATAACTCAGTTTGCTAGCCCAATTACTTTGAAACATTCGTTTCAGATTGGTCCCGATCATTGCGGCCAGACTTTCACTTATCTTGAGCGCAATATTACCGGTAAAACCATCACAAACGATCACATCCGCGTTACCTCGATAGACTTCCTTGCCTTCTATATTACCGATAAAATTGATATGGCTGGCTTTGAGCATTTGAAACACTTCCTTGACAATTTCATTGCCCTTGCCATCCTCTTCGCCAATGCTGAGTAAACCCACCCGGGGATTTTCCTTTCCAAGAATATATTCTGCAAAAACGTGGCCCATGATGCCAAACTGAAACAACTGGGTGACTTTACAGTCCACATTCGCCCCGGCATCCAAAAGAATGGCGTTACCTTTTAAAGTAGGCAGTTGAATGGCAATCGCCGGTCTATCCACACCTTTCAAAGGTCTTAAAATAACCGTCGAATAGGCAAGAACCGCACCCGTATTTCCGGCACTCACAAAAGCCAATGCTGTCCCATCTTTTAACTTATCCAAACCGATTTTCATGGAGGATTTGCGTTTGGAGCGTAGGACTTTTCCAGGAAGGTCGTGCATTTCCACCACCTCATCGGCGTGAACGACCTCAATAGGAAGATTATGATCGGGGTCGAATCGATCCAGTATCGGATGGATCAAGTCGGATAATCCGGTAAGAATGATTTCCGTTTCATATTCCCTCGCCGCCAGAACCGCACCTTCAACAGTGGCTTCTGGAGCATGATCGCCCCCCATGGCGTCAACCACGATTTTCATCTATGAACCTGGCTCCTTTCGAGAGGGCATTAGGAATTTTCTAGCGGGAATTGCGTAAGCAAAAAGTGAGACAACCGGGGTATTAAAGGGAGCTCTAGTTATTCGATAATTTTCTCTACTGCAACCACTAGGCGTGGGGCCAATGAAGCAATACCTTTGACTGCTAGCAACCGTATTCTCGGCTCAATCAAGTTCTTGCTCGTTGCCCCCGGCGGCTCGCCGGCCCTTAAACCGCTTCGACTTCCATCACTTCTTTGCCCTTATAATAACCGCAATGCGCACAAATATGATGCGGACGGGTCATCTCATGGCACTGGGTGCACTCTGTATAGGCAGGGGAACTAAGGGCCAAGTGCGACCGGCGCATTCCCTGCCTGGATTTGGATGTTTTCTTCTTTGGTACAGCCATAATATCTCCCTATTTCAACTTATCTTTTAATTTTTGTAAAACTGCCAAGCGCGGATCGCAAGGCTCTTCTTTATTGCAATCGCAATGTTTCTCATTCAGGTTTGTTCCGCACTGCGCACACAAACCGGCGCAATCTTCCTTACACAACCTGACTTGTGGCACACTCAATAATATCAAATCACGAACAGGGCAAGACAGATCAATCCGGCCCTCTTCATAAAATTCCTGTTCAAAATCCAGTTCAGTCAGTTCAATTTCTTTTCCCGTCCTGCCATTTTCAACCTTGGCTGTGAAATGAACCCTGAGCCTATTTTTTACCGGAAAACTGAAACCAATCAAGCATCGGGTACATGTTACCGAGAGACCCGTTTCCAACAAACCCTGGCATAGGATTTCCTGACCGGTTTTTTCCAGCCTCCCCTGAATTTTAATATCTTCCGTTAAGACGCAATCGGGCGAGTCGATATGAAAGTGCTGTTTGGATTCGAGCACTTCAAAGCTCTGACCCACTTCATCGATTTTATCAATTTCAAAAATCATGGCTTGAAAAAACCTTTGAAATCAAACCCTTTGTAAATCCGGAAGCTCAATTCAGAAGGAGGGATGTTGAGGGGGAATGTTATCTTTTATAGCAAAATCAGTCAAGAAAATAATTCCCCGGCGAGCCGCCGGTGGCAATGCAGCGGTGACGCTGACGCGACCGCCAAGGCGTGGGATCAATGTGCCATCGCTTTATCTGGCTAGCAAAGAGTTGTCTCGGCCAACGAGCCCTTGCTATCTTCCACCGGTGGCTCACCGGCGCTCGGGGATGGTTTTTAGTTGGCCCCACGCCGAGTGGCGGCTAGTGGCGCGGGTGGAACTGGTCGTGGACTTCCAACATTCTTTTCGCAAGGATATGGGTATAGATTTGCGTGGTGGAGATATCGGCATGACCCAGCATCTGCTGGACCGACCTTAAATCGGCTCCCCTTTCCAATAAATGCGTCGCGAAGGCGTGTCTCAAGGTATGCGGGGACACCGTGGCTTTAATATTGCTCTGACGCACATACCCTTTTAATAACTTCCAGAATCCTTGCCGGGTCATAGCTTTTCCCCGCCGGGTCAGGAACAATTCTTCCACCTTTTGCCCCTTCGCCAGGACAGGCCGGGAATTCAATAAATAGTCTTCCAGCACCCTTCTCGCAACCATCCCTATTGGAACAATGCGTTCTTTGGCCCCCTTCCCCATGGTTCTCAGGCTACCCGTAACCAAATCCAGATTATGCCCTTTTACTGATATCAGTTCTGAGACACGCATTCCCGTTGCGTATAAAACCTCCAGCATGGCCTGATTTCGCAAGCCAATGGGAGTGTCCAGATCAGGACAACGCAAAAGTTTGTCAACATCGGTCAGGGACAGAATATCGGGAAGCTTTCTCCACCTGCGCGGAGTCTCTAAAATCTCTGCGGGATTTTCTTTGAGTTGCTTGTCCTCGCACAAATAACGGAAAAAAGATTTGATCGACGACAAACTCCGGGCAATGGAAGAAGTTGACAATCCCTCATCACGCAATAAAAGCAGAAAACCACGAATTTGCGCAGTTGTCAGAGAGGACACTTCAATATCCGGGAAAGCATTGGCCAAACGCCCGAGATCCCGGCAATAACCCGCTACCGTGTGAGGCGAATGCCTTTTTTCAATGCGTAAATATTCGGAAAACTCCTGAATTAATGCATGCATAGAAAAATTATGCTATAAATATCAATAAGTTACAATTATTATTTTGGTTTTTTTCCTGCAATCTGTTAAGCTAAGCTATTATTTATCATGGATAGAAACACTAGAACAATGAAATTAACCCCCTATTGGTTTATCCCCTTCCATAAGCTTCGGATTGCTTGACCTCTCCCTAGTAGATCGTTGTTGAAATTCCCACTTATTTAGCATTCATCACATTCAAACTTAACCTTTTTATATAACAGGCATTTATTGTGAAACAGGAATCAATTAGAAATATTGGAATCATTGCCCATGTTGATCATGGAAAAACTACGTTGGTCGATTGCCTTCTTAGACAAAGCGGGATGTTCCGGGACAACGAGCTCTCGGGAACCTGCATCATGGACAGCAACGAATTGGAAAAAGAACGGGGAATCACCATTTTTTCCAAAAACGCAGCAATAAAATACAAGGGTTACAAAATCAATATCGTAGATACGCCCGGCCATGCGGATTTTGGCGGGGAAGTAGAACGAATTTTAAAAATGGTTAATGGGGTCCTGCTTCTTGCCGATGCCGTAGAGGGTCCAATGCCGCAGACCCGGTTTGTTTTGAAAAAAGCTCTCGAACTGGGACTAAAACCTATTGTCGTTATCAACAAAATCGATCGCCCCGCAGCCCGGATCGATGAGGTGGTCAATGAAGTTTTTGATTTGTTCGTCGAACTTGGTGCTAATGACGAACAATTAGACTTCTCCATTATTTACACTTCGGCCAAGCAGGGAATCTCAAGACTCACGCCCGAAGCTCCCGATCAGGATATCACCCCTCTTCTTGATCTGATTATCGAAAAAGTTCCTTCCCATCAGGGCGACCCCGATGGTCCCTTTCAAATGCTGGTTTCCTCCATGGATTATGACGATTACGTCGGAAGGATCGCGATTGGGAAAATCACACGGGGACAGATCAAGATAAAAACCCCCTATACCCAGATTGATCGGCAGGGAGATATGCAGGTTTTTACCCCATCAAAACTATATTGCTATGAAGGACTGAAAAAAGTGGAATCGCCAATCGCGGTCACCGGGGACATTATTGGAATCGCCGGAATGAAAGAAGTAGAAATCGGCGAAACCATTGCGGACTCAAGTTGCCCGGAACCGCTTCCGGTCATTGAAATTGACGAACCCACTCTGGCTATTCATTTTTGTACCAACACCTCGCCTTTCGCCGGACGGGAAGGCGAATTTGTCACTTCCCGGCAATTACGTGATCGTCTATTTAGGGAAATCCGTTCCAATGTTTCTCTCAGGGTGGAGGAAACCGACACGCAGGACACCTTCAAGGTTTCCGGGCGAGGTGAGTTGCATTTAACTATTCTGATAGAAACCATGCGACGTGAGGGCTACGAGTTTTCCGTTTCCAGACCGGAAGTTTTAATCAAAAACATTGATGGAGTTCCCCACGAACCGGAAGAGTTTGTGATGCTGGATATTGAAGACACTTGTGTGGGGCCCATTATGGAAGCCATGGGACAACGAAAAGCCAGCCTAAAAAACATGATTCAAGGGGAAGCCCTTGTGCGGCTTGAATTCGTTATTCCCACACGTGGACTTTTTGGGTTTCGTTCAGAATTTCTCACGCTAACCAAAGGCACGGGAATCATCAATCGTAATTTTCACAACTTCATCCCGCACTGCGGTGAAATCGCTCAACGGACCAATGGCGTTTTAATCGCCATGGAAAATGGGAAAACAACCGGTTTCTCCCTGTTTAATTTACAGGAAAGGGGCACCATGTTTCTCGGACCTGCCGAGGAAATTTATACCGGCATGCTTGTCGGAGTAAACAATAAAGATAACGATCTGGTGGTCAATATCTGCAAGGAAAAAAAGTTGAGCAATATGCGCGCCTCCGGCTCTGACGTGAATATCATTCTCACTCCTCCATTAAAAATGAGTCTGGAGCAGATTCTTGGTTTTCTGAATGAAGACGAATTGGCAGAGATCACTCCGAAGAGCCTGCGGTTGAGAAAAAAGATCTTGAACGAAAATGATAGAAAAAGATTTGGAAGAGCACGCAATGCCATTCCCGTCCCAGTGTCCTGATTGTTCCATTTTCATTGCCCGGATTTTTGAAATGATGTAGAATCAGCCACCTTTCAAATGTCGAGGATTATTCTTGAAAAATATTAATTCGTTTTTCAAGCCCCAAAACTTTTTCGATAAACAAACCCATCACAAATTATAAACCGGGATAATATTTATCCGGTAATTGGATTCCTATGGAACGTACAACCCTCGTTCAACACATCAGACAGCAGGAAAAAGCTAATCCCGGAGCAACCGGTGAGTTCAGTAGCCTGATGAATGAAATCATGGTGGCGGCAAAGATCATTTCTCTTCAGGTCAATAGCGCAGGGATCGGGGAGGATATTTTTGGGCTTACCGGAAAAATAAATGTTCATGGAGAAGAAGTTAAAAAACTGGATGAGTTTTCCGACATCACTTTTACAAAAATTATAGGTCAGTCTGGCACAGTATGTGCCATCACTTCTGAAGAAAAAGAAGAGCCTTACATCATTCCCTCTGAAGACAATCCTGGAAAATATTTATTTATGATGGATCCTCTGGATGGTTCTTCCAATATCGATGTCAATGTCAACATCGGCACGATATTTTCCATCTACAGGAAGAAAAGTTTGGGCGATAGCGTCACGGACGAAGATCTCCTGCAAAAAGGTGGGGCCCAAATTGCCGCAGGTTACATCGTATATGGTTCCAGCACGATTTTTGTCTACACATCCGGTCAAGGTGTCCACGGGTTTACGCTTGACCCGACACTGGGTGAGTTTTTCCTCTCTCATCCCGATCTGGTTATCCCTGAGCAGGGCTCTACCTATAGCATCAACGAAGGCAACTGGGTGATTTGGGATGAATCACAAAAGGACTTGGTGGCTTATTTAAAGGAAGACGATTCCTCCACAGGGCGGCCCTATAAATTACGTTACATAGGTTCACTGGTGGCAGATTTTCACAGGACTTTATTGAAGGGTGGACTCTTCATGTATCCAAAAGATACGAAAAGTCCTAAAGGAAAATTAAGATTTTCCTTTGAAGCCGCACCCCTGGCTTTCATCGTGGAACAAGCCGGAGGAAAAGCTTCAACAGGAATCCAACGAATTCTAGATATTACACCAACCGGTATTCACGATCGCTTGCCTCTTTTCATTGGTAGCAAAAAAGATGTGGAAATGGCAGAAGAACGCCTCGCAGCTACAGTAAAAAAGGACAGTTGGTTCAAATGGTTAAGCGGCTAACCGGCGAGCCGCCGGTGGCAAATAGCTATAACTCTACCTGGCTGGCAACAACTCATCTCGGCTCAAGAAGTCTTTGCCCAGTCGTCTTCCCTGCTAAGGGGTGAGTCGCCGGTGGCAATGAGACGGACGCTAACGCGCCAGCCGAAGGCGTGGAGCCTTTTCCCACCGGGCGTGGCCCGGTTTATCTACTATGAAAATTCAAAGCATACGCGGTGTTAAAGATATCCTGCCCGACGAGATTTGGAAATGGCAGCACATCGAGTCTGTTGCACACAATATTTTTCCGCGATACGGCTTCAGGGAAATCCGCTTTCCAATTTTTGAAGACACTCGATTGTTTTCACGTAGCATCGGCGAAGCCACGGATATTGTAGAAAAGGAAATGTACACTTTTGATGATCGCGGAGGCGACTCCATCACACTGCGACCAGAAGGGACGGCTTCAGTCGTTCGCGCTTATGTGCAGCACAAGATGTACAATCCCCCTTCGGTGCTCAAGATGTTTTATATCGGCCCAATGTTTCGTTATGAGCGGCCACAGGCGGGTCGGTTGAGACAATTCAATCAAATCGGGGTCGAGGCCATGGGCTCAGCCAGTCCGGTTGTGGATGTAGAGGTGATGACCATGCTCATGGAATTTTTCAAAGCCCTGGGACTCACCGACATCAAACTTGAGATCAATAGCCTGGGTAGCCAGGAGTGCCGGCCCCAATATCGGGAGCTTCTGAAAATAGAAATCGAAAAACATCTGGACCAGCTTTGCGACAACTGTAAAAACCGCTATCAGCGTAATCCCTTGAGGGTCCTGGATTGTAAAGCAAAACAATGCGGTGAGATTGCGGAAAGACTGCCAAAGCTCATCGACCACCTGGATACAGCCAGTGCCGAACATTTCTCGGAGGTCCGCTCCCTTCTGGATTCGGCCGGAACCCCCTATTCTGTCAATCCCAGTCTGGTTCGAGGTTTGGATTATTACAATAGAACCGCGTTTGAGGTCACCTCGCAGAATTTAGGTGCTCAAAACGCCATCTGCGGAGGCGGGCGTTACGACACCCTGGTTGAAGAACTCGATGGTCCCTCCACGCCTTGTTTCGGTTTTGCCCTGGGTCTGGAACGACTTGTCTCTCTGGTTCCTTTTGATGACAGCAAAAATCTCCAGAAAAACCCGGATATTTATATCGTTTGCTTAGGAGAAGAAACGAAAACCACCGGCTTTCAGATTGCACACGAACTGCGATTAAAAGGATTCTGGGTAGAAAGAGATTATGAAATGGGGAGCATGAAAAGCCAAATGCGTAAGGCCAATAAATCGCAGTCCCGATTTTCTCTTATTCTTGGAGAAAACGAAATCCGTTCCGGCAAATTTGTATTGAAACATATGGAAACGGGTGAGCAAATAGAATGTCCTGTCGAGGAACTGGCAACAGAAATCGCCAAACTCTCCGCCGATTCGTAATAGTTTTCGTCTGGCAAAACTTTTTCAATAATTTAGCATCCTAACTTCATAGGTCGGGAAAGCCTGAATGATTGACCCCTCTTAATGACTGTGCTAAGTTAACCCGACATAAGCGCTACTTAAAAAAATTATGGCTAGTAAAGAATTAGAAGTTCTTGAAGATTATATTGTTCAAAACAAGCTGAAGATCACCAAGCAAAGACGTGCTGTTCTCAATACTTTTATAGAATGCGAAAAGCATGTCAGCGCTGAGGAACTTTATAATCAGGTCACCATCACCGATCCAAAAGTGGGGCTGGCAACGGTGTATCGCACTCTGGCGTTGCTAACACAAAGCGGCTTGGCCTCGGAGTTGGATTTTGGCGACGGACAAAAACGCTATGAACATAAATACATGCATAGTCATCACGACCACATGATCTGCACCGAGTGCGGAAAAATCATCGAGTTCAACCATCCCCTCATCGAAAAGTTTCAGGAAGAAGTTGCCAGCCGAAACGATTTCACCATTACCTCCCACAAACTCGATATGTTCGGCCTGTGTAGCGAATGCCGCTAAACCACTAGGCGTGGGGCCAGCACTGCATTGCTCGCAAAGCGGACTGGATACTCAAGCGCAATACTTTACCAATTCCCCCTGACAAGGGGATAAAGGGGGGTTGCATAAATTAGCAGTTTTGCTGACTAGCAAAGAGTATTGGTGGCTTAACGGGCCATTGCCATCTGCCTCCCTCGCTAGAGGGGAGCTAGCAAAAATTTATCTCAGCTTAGCAAGCCCTTGCTATCAGCCTCCGGTGGCTCACCGGCAAGCACTTAGACCAGTAACGGGAGCAGATAAATAGTGAGAGTCATCGTCTTTAATCAACAGCTCTAAATAGAAGGTTAGAACGTACAATTTCCTCGGCAACAACGGAGTGGCCATATTCATTCCAATGGTAGTCGAACGAATAGTTAAACTTTTTCTGTTTTTTAGAATAAGTATTTTTAAAAACGGGTTGCATATCTATTATAGAAAAGCCATTTTCTTTACTTCTGGCAACAAAATAATTGTATGCAGACTTGTCATAACCTTTTCTATTCTCTTATCCATTGTATATTGAATGCCTGTCGCCATCCAAAACCATTGCCATTTGATTGGAACTCAAATTGACCGTTTTTAGTTCATGAAAAAAATAATCAATTGCTGATTTTGAAAGCATTAATTTATCTCCTTGCCCATCAGCATTTCTGGAATCGAATCTTTTCGGATTAATAAAACGATTAACTCGCCCAGTAATCTTCAAATTATCGTAAAGATAGTTAACAAGCGCAAACTTTCTTAAAAACGATTTAAACCCTGACACCTGATACGGGATAAGCTTGAGTTCTCCATTATTATTATCATCTAAATAATGGTATCCAGGATTCTTTTTATAAGAAATCAGACTCTCATCAAAATCGTTAATAACAATCACAAACAAAAGGCGTTTACATTTGAAATTAGAAATAGCCCATTTTGCAAATGCCACATACTGACTCAAAGATGACCCACTGATACCAATCGGATAAACAGTAAAACCCAGGCCGGACAAGATTCCATGAAATGAGTCCTCTGCATTCACATGCATGGCTTCGACGTAAGAGTCGCCAATTACGCAATTTGCAACTTTCCCCCTATCAAACTCGATAGCAGTGTTAAACCCATAACCATTAGTAGTATGTCCAACAATAATTTCCCCGTTCCATTCTGTTGCAAACACATATTTGTGTTTGGGTTTAAAGTGGATGATTGGCGATGTCTTGTTGACGGGCTGAATCAAGGGTGGTGTTGCTACAAATGAAGCCTGCCTGAGCAAAATTTCTACCACAAGCAAAAACAAGCAGGCCGAACCCAATGCTAGTGTCAGGTTTTTAATCAACTCGAATTGCCCTCACAAGCCTAATCCAATTTTTGTACTGTTGGGACTCAAGAAAAACCAGTAATTCCAGATAATTTTTTCAATCAGCTCTTAGGAAGGGACTGCGCACAACGAAAGCCAATATAGTTAAAAACTTCGTTTATAATCTGGCCATAGGTAGTCACTTTAGGGAAAACTTTGTTTTTGGGATGTAACCAGACCCGGTTGGTGATACGCAAGGCACCGGCAGAGGAGTTAAAGGAACCACCCCGCACAACTTTTGAATCTCCTGTCTCTGGCCCCTGGGGATTGTTTTTCGAGCGAATTTTATAATAAGGTTCATACCAGTCGTTGACCCACTCCCAGACATTCCCCATCATGTCATAAACTCCATACTGGTTAGGAGCCGTACTGCCAACGGGATGTGTCGTTTTCTCCGAATTATCTTCAAACCACGTATAATTGCCGTGCACCATATTCCCCCAGAAATAGCGGGTCTTCGCACCTCCCCGCGCCGCATATTCCCATTCCGCTTCGGAAGGTAAGCGACAGGCATCTGTCGATTTTTGGATAAATTTCTGCACATCCAGAAAGTTGACTTGCTCAACAGGCAGGTCAGCTCCACTGAATTTGGAGGGCATAAATCCCATCAGCTTTTCCCAACGCGCCTGGGTCACTTCATATTTATCCAGATAGAAATCATCTACACAAACTTCATGCTCCGGTTTCTCGTCTTCCTGGGCATAGTCATTTCCCATGATAAAGCACCCACCTTTTATGAAAACCATCCCTTCGGGGGCTTTGCTGGCTTTTACCTGATCTTCAGGAGAAAGTAGAACCGGTACCACCCGCTCAATAGGGATAGGGGATGGGTCTTCCGTTACCTCTGGCAATTCGGAAAAGCTGGGATGGATTTCCTGATGGGCCTGGTCTTCGGCTTTTTCGGAGCAAGCAGAAACCAGGGAAATAATACTGATAATAATGAAAAGTTTAAAAAAACACATTGTTTTAGAAGGAGTTGTAAAAAGTTTGCATAATACCATTTTAATAGCGTTTTACAAAAAAAATCTAGACCTCAACTAATCCCCCCCGAATTTTTCTTGAAATAGCCCTGGAATGAGTTAAAAGGGGTACTTAAACCCCATTCAATCTAAAAAAAGTCTTAAATTTTTCGTCCAAATGCCGATAAATAGAGAAAACGATCTCTTCTTGTCTGAAGGAGCTGGACTTTGCGAATTATAAGACCATTCTGCGTTTATACCCTTTTCGTTATATTTGGGGCAAGTTGCAGTACTCTGGAAACAACCTATCAGAAAACGCGAAATGCGATGGGGGACCTTGTTTCCATAGCCAAGGAAACCTCTCTTCCGACACTCGAACGGGACGAGTATATCGACCTGCAATTCGCCCGGCATCAGTTCAACCGAAGAGAATATGCTGTATCGGAGTTTTATATTAAAAAGACGCTGGTCAATGACCCGGATAACCGAGAGGCCATTCAACTTCTGCCTTGGACCTATTTTTTTCAAAAACGTTTTGATAAGGCGCTAGCGGCTTTCGAACAGGCTCATACCTTATACAAAAAAGACCCAACTCCCTTGCTGGGTATGGGCTGGTGTTATTTCAGCTTAAAGCATTACCAAAAATCTCTGGAAAATTTTGAACATGCCGAAAGATTTGCTCCGCATTCCTATGAAGCTCACAAAGGAAAGGCTTTCATACATCTGGTGCAAAAGCGGAGCCAACTTGCGAAAAAAGAGCTGGAAAAAATTCTTCGTCCTGCCAAGGTAGAAGAGTTGCTGGAAATGTGGACAACCTGGAACCAGACCACCCGGCACTGGGAAATTGTTCCTTCAAACCCCGAATCGAGTTCGATATTTACATTACCGGTTGAGTTTCCCCGATATCGTAGCCTCCTCCTGGGAATGCCCTTGGAAGATACAGAGTCCTTAGATTCTGCATGGAAAAGCTTTCATCAGGGTAAATATACCAAAGCGGCTAACTTTTTTGACGACCTTACTAAAACAAAATCGCCAAACCTGGATGCGGTGAACGGACTGGCCTGGAGCCTTTTGCATGCAAAACAAATCAATAAATCAGAAAAAATATTCAGGGAAATCCTGAATATCTACCCACATTTCTTAGGAGCATTCAAGGGCCTGCAGGAAATCCAGGAAATCAAAAAGCGCCAGGCCGTTTATGTCCAATATTATATGGATTTAGGAAAATACCAGCTCGCAACGGCGAAACTGGATGAGTTATTGGATCGATACAATGATTGGGCCCATCTTTACAATCAATATGGAAAGGTTTTTCTTGCCCGTAACGAGTATGACAAAGCTCGGGATCATTTTATCAGGGCGCAAGAAATTTCTCCCCACGACAGTGCCGCCCAACTCGGCCTTGAGCAGGTACAAATGGCTCTGGACAAACAGTTATATAAAGCCGACCAGGCTTTGAAAAAGGGTGACTATAAAACAGCAACCCTGATTTATCACGATTATGTCGAAGAAGGTGGCGATCAGACCGTAACCTTGGCTCTGCGTGATTTCATAGGAAAAGGTGATTGGGGTTCCTCTAACTTTTCCATGGCCCATGCTTATAACGGACTTGGCTGGAGCCAGTTTCAGAAAAAACAGTATGCGTATGCCATTAACAAGTTTTCAAAATCCATTGAACATGAAGATTATGAAGCGTCCTCTGCTAAAGGACTCGGCCTATCCCTGTATGCCCTAAAAAATTACCGGGACGCCGTTCCCTATCTGGAAATAGCCTTGCAGTATGACCCCGAAAACAAGGATCTGGCATACAAACTGGACTGGAGTATTCTGAGAAGTGAGTCTAAAGACAGTTCCCAACAGTATTTTGAAAAGATTTTAAAAGACCATCCTCTCCGTGCCTCGCCTTATATGGCTCTCGGTTGGATTCATTACAATTCGAGAAATCCTGATCTAGCAGTGGAATACTTTCTCAAAGCAATATCTCTGGACCCTGACTTTGCCCTGACACCGGAGTTTATGGAATTGCTAAAAAAGGAACGTTTTGGCTGGCAGGCATACAATTTCCTAGGCTGGACATACTATCAAAAGCAATTGTATGACAAGGCCATGCAAATGTTCAGGATTTCTATTAAAATCCAGCCTAACAAATCCGAAGCCCGTAAGGGAATGGGTTATGTCTATTTTTGGCAAGAAAAGTATGATTCGGCTATCACCATGTTAGAGCAATGTTTGGCTTTAAACCCAGACCCCAACCCTGTATTTGAAAGGGTAACCGGTTCCAACGCCATTGCCCCCTTCCAGATGCAGACCACAGCGCGAACCAAACTTGGAAGGATCCACTTTATCAAGGATGATATCCTGATGGCAATCAACCTGTTTAACGAAGAAATCCGCAGGAACCCCAGTCAACCCGATGCCTTTGATGGATTGGGATGGGCTTATCTTAAGCAAGGCCGATCCCTGGAGGCCAGATCGGCATTCAACACAGCAATTCAACTGGAACCTCTTAACAATTCAGCGCAAAAAGGCTTGAAGGAAGCAAAACAGACTATCACCGAAAAACGCCTGAAAACCAAAACCGCTTCCCCATTTTTTTCCTTCCAAACAAGTCCAAACTAGCCAATTAATGTTTTATTTGCACAAAATCAAAACTTTCGGTTGACACCTGCCAAGATTCGCTTAAAATGTACAGTTATCCCACTGGTTGCAAAAATATTAGAGACGCTCAAAGTTGGGGAGGGGAAGAGGAGACCTTTCTCTTTTCACTGTAGGAGTGAGAAATCATGGAGTTGAATCTTGATTCGACTCCATGATCCCGGTTGCCTAGTTGTCATCCTGTCTTTGCTTAGAGAACATTTCCAAATAAGAAGACTTAAGGTTATCCACAACGGATGGGTCTGCCAAAGTCGAGATATCTCCTAATTGATCGGCTTCATTGGCGGCGATTTTTCTCAAAATACGCCGCATGATTTTCCCTGAACGGGTTTTGGGTAGCGCGGGAGCCCAGTGTATAATATCCGGTGCGGCAATCGGCCCAATTTCTTTTCGTACGAACTGTACCAGAGTTTTCTTTAACGCATCATCCGGTTGCACCCCATCCATAAGAGAAACGTAAGCATAGATACCCTGCCCTTTTATCTCATGGGGAAATCCTACCACTGCGGCTTCCGCCACACTTTCATTAAGAACAAGAGCTGATTCCACTTCAGCGGTTCCGATTCTATGACCGGCTACGTTGATAACATCATCAACCCTTCCGGTAATCCAATAATAGCCATCTTCGTCGCGACGGCAACCATCGCCGGTGAAATAATAACCGGGATAAAGTTTGAAATAAGTTTCCTCAAAACGTTCATGATCGCCATAAATCGTTCTCATTTGACCCGGCCAGGGTTCAGAAATCGCCAGCACCCCTGTTACCCCGTTGCCTTCAAGTGTCTTACCGGTTTCCGCCTCAATCACTACGGGTTTTACACCAAAAAAAGGCAGGGTTGCCGAACCCGGTTTAGCTGGAGTACAACCAGGCAGAGGTGTTATCAAAATACCCCCGGTTTCCGTCTGCCACCAAGTGTCGACGATGGGACAATTCCCCTTCCCTATGTTTTTGTAATACCAACGCCATGCTTCCGGATTAATCGGCTCGCCAACCGTCCCCAATACTCTTAAACTCGACAAGTCATATTTCGCAGGTGCTTCATCCCCATGAGACATGAGTGCACGAATCGCCGTCGGGGCAGTATAAAATTGGGTGACTTTAAGCCGGTCCACCACATCCCAGAACCTTCCCGCATCCGGATAAGTGGGAATGCCTTCGAACATAACCGTTGTCGCCCCATTGGCCAACGGCCCATAAATAATATATGAGTGACCCGTGACCCAGCCAATATCCGCCGTGCACCACCAGATATCACCATCCTGATAATCAAAAATATATTTGTGGGTTAGAGCGGTGTAGACCATGTATCCCCCCACACTATGCTGGACCCCCTTGGGTTTTCCTGTTGAGCCGGAAGTATAGAGAATAAACAGGGGGTCCTCCGAAGACATGACTTCAGCCTCACAAACAGGATCGGCATTTTGCGTTTCTTCATGCCACCAGGTATCCCGACCCGATTGCATTTGCACGGAAACCTTTTCCCCCACTCTCTGGGACACAATGCAGGTTTTAACGACTACGCCTGCCTTTTCGGCCAACTGCATAGCTTCATCGGCATTGGGTTTTAAAGGAACCGTTTTCGCACCACGGAATCCTGCATCTGTGGTGATGAGAACAGTGCAGTTGGAATCTACAATTCGATCTGCCAGGGCTATTGGCGAAAAACCACCAAAAACGATAGAGTGAATCGCCCCTACCCTCGCGCAAGCCAGCATGGCAATGGCCAACTCCACCACCATGGGCATATAAATAGAGATTCGATCACCCTTTTTTACCCCGTGACGTTTTAGAACATTGGAAAATTTGCAAACCTCCTCATGCAGTTGCCGGTAGGTTAATTTCCGGTTCTCACCGGGTTCGTTCCCTTCCCATAAAATCGCGGTCTGGTTTCCCCGTTTTTCCAAATGGCGATCCAGGCAATTGACCGTAATATTGGTTTCTGCCCCTTTGAACCATTCAATGTGTATGCTGCCGTTTTTGATGTTGTAATTGTAGCCACGCACCTGATCCCATTTCTTAAACCAGGTGAAATTTTCTGCCTCATCCGCCCAAAACTTTTCCGGGTCACGAATGGAACGCTCATACATCTCCCGGTATTGTTCCATGTTTTGGATCAATGCCTTCGCGGAAACAGACTCCGAAGGATGATAGATCTCCTCACTCATATTTTTTCTCCAACCGTTAAAAAAACGGTATATTTTTTTAAAGGGACCGGACAGCCCTGGCCGCTTCGGTTAAGGTCCAGAGCCCGTCAGGATGGCTGTACTCTCCATCACGGATATTTAACACCCATGTGCGCATTCGGCCAGTCACCTGTTGCGCGATCATGGAAAACCCTCCGCCGGAGGCGAATTGATCACTGATGTAAATAGTCTTGCCAAACTGGTCTGCATTTTCAAATTTTTTGTCAAACAAAGTCGACATTTCATCTTTGGCAGGTAGCCGCCAATCATCATATCCTGCGTATTTTTTTTCTCTCAATTCACGCACATAATCGCCGCTCTCCTGATAGTTGAGCCATTTCTTCAAATCATTCATGCTATCGTTCTTGCACCACATCAAACCCTGCACCTCGCAGGTGACCGTGCCATCCCCGTTATCGACAAAAATATTTTCAGCGTTATCGCTACTCATAATGCTATAAAACTCTACTTGGGTTCATAAATTAAGATAAAATACCAGCTAACCGCTCACAGACCAGTGAAAAAATTAACATGTCTCAAGCTCCACCACCACAGAAAAAAGTTTTATTGACTCATCTGGACTGGAACCTGCAAAGGTTGGATGAAGTCCTAAAACAAGGAAACACCAATTATTTCAGGAGTGCCGCCCTGCAACGGTTTGGACATACTTATACCATGGCTATAAAGAGCATTCGCGGTTTTGCAGAGCAGGAAACCAGTGATGAGCAATGTATTACATTGGCAATACAAAATGGCTGGATTGAAGACCAACCCCAATGGGCAGAAATGATCGCAGATCATAAACGCATCAACCAAAAACCCACTGAACAAGAAGCGGAAGCCATATACCAGAAACTCCCCGGCTACCTGCAAGCCTTCAAAAACCTATATTCACTACTAGGCGTAGGGCCAACTAGGCAATAGCCCTACTGGCAAGCAAGAAGTTATCCCGGCTAGACGTAGAAATGCTTTAGTTCATCTAGCGCCCTTTTTCTATGAGAAATGGCATTTTTTTCCTGCGCAGTCATTTCGGCATAAGTTCGGTCATGACCTTCCGGAATGAAAATCACATCCCAGCCAAAACCATTTTTTCCTCGGATACTGTCCGCAATTGTTCCTTTCACTTCGCCACGGGCAATCTGCATAGTTTCCCCGTCATAAACAGCGAAACAGCATATCGCTGTTGCTGACCGGTCATTAAAATCTTTAACCATCTTTAACATGCCCTGACAACCCACCGTTTCTTCAAACCATTTGACCAATGCGCCGGGCAAACCGTTCCAGGCATGGAACACCAATCCGGAGTCTTCCACCATCACCGGGCATTGCAAAGCCGAATAGGCTTGCTGGGCTTTATGCCGAACCACCTCATCCAGATCCGGGGACTGGATTTCGAATAGTCCGTCAACCTGAACCGGTTCCAGAGTAAGACCAAGGATTTCTTCCGCTTCCCGCACCTTATTAGGATTTCCCGTGACAAACTTAAATTTGCTCAACACGGAGTACCTACGCAGGCAACTTGCAATAGCTTTTTACTGTTTGCAACGGTTCTTCCCGGCTTGACGACAAACCCTTGCTCCTTGCCTACCCCACTAGAGGTAGCTTGACGAGGTATTGCACATTTGTTATACATTGGCCTTCTCCATTATACCGACAGCCGTTATATCCATTATTTACCACTTAAAAGTAATGAAACCACTTATCCGATTTTTCACCTATTCTTTTTTTCTCGTTTTCCTTAATTCTTGCGGTCAGATTTTCGAGGTCGATGCCGATGTGCAGGCCAGACAGGCCCTGCTTGACCTGATGAAAATACAGGAAAAGTTTTATCAGGAAAACAAGAGATACGCCACCCGCTTCGGAGAAATTGAAAAATACAATCTCAAATATCATTCCGGCATTGTCTATCTTGAAATAGAGTCTGCGGGAAAAGATACATACAGGGCGATTTCCCTGCCTGCGGAATCGACGACTGCACGAGTATTCGCCTATGACAGCAATCAAGGCGGATTTTATGAGATGGAAGGAGAAGAAGTTTCAAAATATGTCCTGGGAGCGTTGAGGCATATCCGCGTTCAAAAACAGGAAAAGGATTTAATTGAACTGACCGGCTGGATGATGATGGCGGGAATGTGCTTTCTGGGGCTGCGTTTTTTTTCGCGTTATCGATGCAAGGAAAACAATCCTGCACTTTGGGCCTATATCTTGTGTTTGCCACCTTTGGGTTGGGCCGTCTCCCTGCTGGGAAATATGGAGGCTAATGTGGTATTCACCCCCACCATAGCCCAGGCCACCTGGGTTTGCTTAGGCTTAGCTCTATCAGGTCTGGGTTTGGGAGGCCTTTGGTTAATGAAAAATAAAACCCCTCCCGCCCCCTTATTAAGCCTGTCGGTATGCACACTGGGAATATGCCTTTTGAGCGCCGGGGTCATGGTGCATATGCTAAAAACTTTTGCCTGATAAAATACTCACCCAAAACGAACAGTGAGAATGTGAAGAGTTTCTGTTTGCTCCCCATTGGAACGGAGGGTAAAACTCTGACCATCGCGGGTATTTCCAGGAAGAATAAACTTGATGGGACCCTCTGAAGAATTCAAAGTCATTACCTTTCCACTGGCAATCTGGTCGCGCAAGATTTTCATTGTATAAGAAAAACGGGCATTCTCGGGTTTTGCGATTTTCTGCACAGGCACATTGAGATTCAACACAAGGTCTCCACGCCTTTTGGAAAATAAACTTTCTTCCCCTTTTCCCGGTATTCTAAGAGACATCTGATTCCAGTCCCCGGAAGGAACTTTGATTTCGAAACGATCTTTACCCGATTTTAAATGCAGGCTGGCACCTTTTTGCAGGATGGACCCTGATATTTTTATATCTTTTTGAATATCCAGTTGGAAAATCCGGGTATCCAGTTCAACCATAAAGTTCAAGCCTGAGAGGTATGCCCTTTGAATGGCCGGATTATTCTTCAGACCTTTAAACAAGTTTCCCCATTTATTAGGGATCAAAGCCTCACGTTGGTCTGGAAGAATATCAGCCGAGGCTTTATAATGGGTTTCCAGATATTCAAAAGCCTGATTGATTTCTTTCAGCCGGGTGTCACTGGACCCTTGGTTGATATCCGGATGAAATTGTTTAGCCAGGGAATGATAGGATTTACGCACCGTCCGCCAATCTTCTCCGGGGGACACGTTGAGGATTCTAAAACATTCGGCAGTTTGCATACGATTCCCTGTATTCAGGTTTTGTGCCAATCCCTGAAATATTGATGACTCGTTTATTATCAAGTAGCTATAAAAGTATCGCCTTTTATGGATCG
>Ga0310122_10000418_pt1 | contig 26987 bp, 15 predicted proteins | sample CB6_Bottom_1051__FD_203503 | JGI IMG/M metagenome (GOLD analysis project Ga0310122, IMG submission 203503) | Marine microbial communities from Western Arctic Ocean, Canada - CB6_Bottom_1051 | ecosystem: Environmental > Aquatic > Marine > Oceanic | place: Canada: Western Arctic Ocean | collected...
GTCCACCGGTGATGGTACCGGTGATGGTCAGGGTCACGTTCTCCTTGAAGGTGTTCGCCGCGCTACCATCGTCGGCAGTAGCGGTGATTTTGACGGTCAACTCGGTACCAGCCAACTGATGCTTGGCTGCATCCAGGCCGACGGAAACTATAACGCTATCGTCATCTTTGTCGACGACGTTGATTATGAACTTGGCGATGACGAAGGGCGTGAAGCCCGAGTTGAAGTGGAATGTGTCCGGGGCTGTGATGGCAAAGTTGCCAGCCAGATCCCGGGTTACAATGGACAAGACGTAGTTGACTCCCGAGGTCAGACCCGCACCGGTCGGGAACTTCTGCTCTTTGTCCGTAAGGGCTCGCTGCGAACCCTGCACGTTGAAGGTAATGCTTGAGTCCGCGGGCTCGCCCACCGGGGTAAAGGAGATGAGCACACTGTCCGCAACCTCGCTCAACTGGAAGACCACGTCGGCGGTCTCGGTGTTGAGCGTATCCCGCCGGGTGGCAGTAATGGGCCCGAAGGATTCCTTCGTCGGGAACCGGCGGGACAGTGCGATGTCGTCGACATCGACGGTCACGCCACTTACCGTCAGCGGCTGGCTCTTGTTGCCAGCCACGTCGGTGGCTATGACTTCGAGGCTGTAGCTGCCGGTGGCTATCTTGTCCACCCCGTCGAAGGCAGTGGCGGTGAAGCCCGTGGAGAAGGCACCGCCTAGGCTCTCGCGCTCGCCGTTGGCGGCAAAGGTGCCCTCGCCGGTAGTGGTTAATTGCTGCTGGGTTAACACGACCTTCCTAGTGTAGGTTTGAGGTTTGGCTGCGTCAAACCCGGTCGCGGGAGCCTTTCCGAGCGCGGTAAAGTCCACGTACCGGCGCACATCTTTCGACAAGCCTGCGTCCGTCAGGTCTGAATCAACGGTTCCGGTGGCCTTGTCGTTGCGGACGGTCACTGTTACGCTGGAGGAGCCAGTGAATTTGATCGCCAGCGTCTCCAAGGCTTCGGGAAGGCGGTAAGAGAGCAGAGTTCCGTTGCCTCCAATCTTGAAGCCGTCGTCCGAGGAGCCCGTTACCAGCGACCCGTCGGAGATGGGCGTGTTGTCGCCCGGGGTAAATCTGTTCCCCTTTGTGGCATCGGCGGCGTCCACCAACCCCGCCATGCTGGGCGAGTGGTCGTCGATCACGAAGGACACCACCGCGGTCACGCCTGTAGGCGTGGCATCATCGGCAAAGGAGTCCTGCGCCTGCACGGCATTGCCGATGCTACTCTGGTTGCCAGCCCTATCCACGGTGAAGGCAGCGATTGTGGCATCGCCCGCTGTTGGGACTATGTCCGTATTGGCGAACCCGGCCTCGGTGATGGGAATACTGTGATTGATTACCGAGCCCGTGATCTTCGTGATATCGACGCTAGATGTCTTGCCGTAGGCCGACACCTCCATGGTCAGAGTCTTAGTACTGAGAAGCGCCGATGCTACGGCGCCGGCGCCGTCACTGTTGGGATCGATGTCGATGTCAACCGCTAGCGCGTCCCCGACACCCGCCACGTCCCGGGTGCTGGGGGCGTTGTTGAATCCCGACACCTGCTTGGTGTGTGCGCCGGACGTGGTTCCGTCCGCGTAAGCGAGAGTCACCTTTCCTTTGCTGCTCCTTATGGTGACTTCTTCCTGGCTCGGGCGATCGGCGTCAACGGTGAACTTGGTGCCGTTCACTGTGATGGCGCTGTACGTGGTGGATGCAGAGTTGAACACCACCGCCGCCACGCGCGCTGCATTGGCTGGCGTTGTTCCGGCGCTGGCTGGAATGTTCAGTGTGATGGTGAAACTCACGTTGTTACCGGAGACGCTCGACTTTGTGGTAGGCGTGTCCGCATCGCCGAACACGGCGGTTGGGCCCAGAGGGATTTTCTTCTGATGGGCGGCGATGAAAGACGGCGAGTGAGTGGAACTAGCCCCGGTCCCGCGCTGCAGATAATGCAGGGGCTGCCCGGTAGCCTGAAGGGCGGCGAGGTCTGTGCCCAAGGCCCCGAGCACGATGTCGTCGACTCCTGCCGCCGGAGTGTTGTCAAACAGGACTTTCTTGCTGTCAGCGGCGTCGCTTATGATCCACGCCAGGGCCGTCATCGGGAGGGTGGATCCCAACTGTAGTTCGGTGGCCTCGATTTGCACCGTAACAGTGCTACCGATGGCCAAGGCCGTCGAGCCACCCGTGAACGTTACGGCTACGCTGCTTATGGCGGGTTGGGCCTGGACGCTCTGTCCAATCAGTACTACGCCGAAGACTGCACACAATGCAATCTGCGACAAGCGTTTAGCAATGCTCATGCTTTCCTCCTGACAAATACACACACTGTGAATAAATCATTGGGCCTCCAAAAACCGGCCGGATCTTGAGGACCCACCTTGGATTAATATCAAACGACATTATTGCTTGGTAAGAAAACGAACCACCCTCAGTAACGTTACCCACTCGGGCGCCCTTGCCTCCTTTCTCAATGCTTCAATCATCAGCGATGCCAAAGGTAGTGTATCTTCCTAATCAGTTCTATACAAACCACCGCATACTCCTCCCCCGAAGGAAAGGCGGGCCTTAACATATCAAAAGGTCCGATGGGTGTCAAGCATTTTTTGTGCATCAACCCGATCCAAGATGCTCTCGCGCTGCTGACAAACGCCGGGCCGACAAAGTGACCCTGTATCAGGCCCGTCGGAGGGGCTGATCGGACCTAATTAATATGGAATCCTCACCGACAGCGCGCTGTGACGCCTGTCACAAGAAGGGAGAATTTATCGTCTGAGTCTCTTCTTGCGGAGCGGCCGCTAGCCCGTCGGTCTTTCGGCCCTACTCGCCTCTCGGCGTTCACTTTAACAGCATCAACTTCCGCATCTGGTGAAAGTCGGCAGCCCTCAGCTCAACCAGATAGAGTCCCGACGCCACGGGTAGACCGTTTTGATCGCGCCCATTCCACACTACCGTCCGAAATCCCCTGGTGGCGGATTCCTCCACCAGGGTCCGCACCACCCGGCCGGTCAGATCGAAGACCCGCAGAGATACCCGGCCTGACTGCGGAAGGAAAAACCGGAGGTTGGCCGTCGGGTTGAAGGGGTTGGGGTAAGCCGGATAGAGGTGGAAGTCAGCCGGCAGGGCAGCGAACCGCATACTCTGGGACGTCTTGACGAGGCTCTCGGCACGCCCCTGCGTTTGAACGGCACCGGTGATCCTGACGACACCGCCATCGGGCGACAACCGGTCGAATAAAATGATGCCAAGATCAGCCCCCTCACCCGCAGCCAGATCGGCCCGACCACCACCGGCCAGGAGGGTTGCCTCCCCGCCGTTCCCGGGCAGCCAAACCCTCAGTGGGAAGCGCTGAGGCGACCCCTCAAAGGACCGCATCCGCAAGATCGACGGATCAAAGGCCAATTGCAACGCCAGTCCCCGTATGAGCTCGCCGGCCAGCTGAGACACCCTGATCTCCAACTGTTGGGCCGTCCCCCCGCCCGTTGCCGTCATGGACAGCTCCGTCGAGCCGGCCGATGTAACGCGGCCGACGAGTTTGCCCAGACTGTCGCCAAAATGGTCGGCGAAAATAAAGAAGTCTGCCAGGTCGACCAGGTTATTGCCATTCAGATCGTAGAGGGGATCAGAAGAATCGAAGTGGTCGGCAAACAGGAAAAAATCGGTAATGTCGACCTTCTCGTCGAAGTTGAAATCACCAGTGAGCAACTGGATCTCCAGAGCCACCGCCACACCTGGGAGAAGCGTATCCGCCGCGGCCACGCCGGCGCTTTGCAGGACGCCCAGGTCCAGCCGAATCTCGGTGTTGGTTTTCACCGTCTCGGGGGCGATTTCAAAGCGGACGACCCCCAGGAGCCCCCCTCCCGTCACATCCTCTCCCCCCGACTCGGTCGCCACGTCGATCCGGACCATGCCGCCGGTGACCAACGCCGACGGACTCAGGGTGTTGCCGGCAGCGCCCAACAGATTTTCCTCTTCGGGGCCGGCGACGTCGAACCCTGCAAAGCTCAACACTTCAACATCGAAGGAGAGCTCCAGGCCATAGTCAGTCAGCTCGAGGGCCTCGAGCGCGTATACCGCCACCCCTACGTCGTCGTTGGGGCGCACTGAGGCGCTCAGTTGCCCCTGTGAGCCAGCCGCTGGATCCAAGTCCAAGGTGAGCCGCGTGGTAATCTCACCGGAGCCCTTAACGGGAATCTGCAGGCGGTGGCGATCGGGGTCGTTGGTGATAAAGGAGATGGTGTCCTCGGACACACCTCGCCTCGTTGGCGTGAATCGCAGCTCCAAGATGGCGGAATCCGCTTCCGCGATCGAGATCGCCGTGAAAATGGCGGAGAACTGAAGATCCGCCACTTTCACCGAATCTATCGCCAGATCTCCTCGGCCGACGTTGGTGACCTGCAGCTGAAACCGCGCAGTACTCCCCAGCGCCACATCTCCAAACTCTATCTGGTCTGTGATTACGCTGATCCGCGGAATCAACCGCGCGTCGAGTACCCAGAAAGTAGTCGTGGTCTGGGAACCGTCGGACAGCTCCACGGTGACAGTGTCGACGGCATCGATGGCTGGCGTGTGCGCAAAGAACAATCCGGCGGCCGAGCTCTGGGGCTCGCCGTTCACCAGCCACCTGACGGAAATCACCTCGTCATCTTCGTCCTCAGCCACTACCGACAGGATCACGGGCGTGCCCGGATTGGCCGCAACAAGGCTGTCGGCCGGGTCTCGGGACAGAATGACCGGGCTGTCATTGACAGGTTGAACGTCGATGACAAAAGACTGAACGTCGGTCAGCCCAGCGGGGTCCAGTGCCGTGACCGAGACCGCATGCAAGCCGGTGTCGGCGGGTGCCGGCACCCATTCCAGCACGCCCGTAGATGCGAAGGAAAGACCTGTCGCTCCGGCGTCGAGGGTGAAGGAGACTTCCTCCCCCTCCTCATCGACAGCCTCAATGACGTAGCGGTAAAGGCTATCCTCGAAAGCGACGGTGTCGGGAGAACTTATGATCAGGGGTGGATCGTTGACCGCGAGCACTTCCAGGGAGAAGGCCTGAGTCGCGGCAACACCGTCGCCGTCGCGCACTTCTACGGTAATCTCGGCGATTCCCACATCCGCCTGGCCAGGAGTCCACCTCATGGTGCCCGAAGAATCCACCATTACATCGGCTGGTCCCGCGATCCGTGAAAAGACCAGCGCCTCATCGGGATCGGGATCGGCCGCGGTAAACAGGTGGTCGAACGGGATATCCTCAGATAATGGGCCGGCTGGAGGCAGGCTGGTGAACACCGGTGGATCATTGACGTTCAGCACCTGTAGGGTGTAGCGGTGGATGGTCGCCGCACCTTTGGCGTCCTCCAGGCGGATCTCGACCAGGACGCTGCCCACATCCTCCTGAGCCGGGGTCCACTCGACCAGGCCCGATGCGCTCACCGACAGCCCCGACGGGCCGCTTTCCAGCGCAATAGTCACAGCGTCCTCATTGGGATCCTGCGCCTCGATGAGATAGCTGTAGGGCGCATCCTCCAACGCCGTCGTATCGGGCGTGCTGGTAACTACAGGCGGCTCATTGGCCGGCTTGACTCGCAGGTCGTAGAACTGCCGACCCGACGAGTTCGGGGTGGTGACCTGAACGCCGATGAGGAATGAGCCCGTATCGGCCAGGGTTGGCACCCAGGTGATGGGCGGGACCTTGCCAAAGGCCGCAGCCATGGTAGGGGGGCCCTGAATCAGATTGACAAACGCAATCCTCTCGCCCGTATCGACGAGAGTGGCGTCATAGGTGTAAGGCTGCCCCTCAACGGCAATAGTGTCGGGCAAGAACGCGATGGGGAGCTCGGCAAAGCCACCCGACGCGGGTAGCCCGGGATTGCCGGGACCTCCCTTGCTGCCGCGGTCGTTGCGCCCTCGCCTAGCCACGAGGTCACGCAGGGCGATGGTAGAATCTCCCGAATCGACTGCCGGCGAACCTATATCCGGTATGAAATTGTTGACTTCCACGCCGACAAAGTCGGGATCGACGACCAGATTCGCGCCGGCGCTTTCAGCCGTGGAGAAGGCTGGGACCAGGGAATTGAGCGCCTCCAGAGCTCCAGTAGTATCGGGCACAAAGGTCAGCCGGATATTCGGTCCCGGATCAACCGTGTCGGGGAAAGTGTCGGCGGTGAAGACATGGATCGGAAACTCCAGGGTGTCCAGAAGGCCAGCGGGGTGTTTGATTCTCACCTGCACCAGATTCTGTCCCAGGTCAGCCTCGGTGGGGGTCCAGGTGATCCGCCCCAGCGTGGCCACTTCGTCAGCGGAGATGCCGGTCGGCAGCGTCAGGGGTGTGAAGATGAAAAACGCCCTCAGGCTACCGACTTCCATGAAATAGTCGTACGTCTCCCCCAAAGTGATGAGCGTGTCCGGGATGTCGCGGACAAAGGCCGGCACCTTGACGCCGGCCTCCTCCAGGGTGAGGGTGTCGATGACCGTCCGCGCGATCTTGATAGTGTCGGCGGTGTCGGAAATGAAGAGGATGTCGGGCCCCCAGAATATATTGAAGCGGATAAGCGGGTCGTCGACGGTGGATTCGTCTACGATCGCCGGAGATCCCTGTTCGCTGAAAATATTGCTATTGATGTCCACTCGGTCGCTCGAGCTGCGAATAGCAGGAACGGCGTTGTTGAAGAAGGTATTGTTGCGGATCTCGTCCCGCTGGGTGGTATCGGCGATGCTGTTGTGGACCTCCACCATGGGCACTGCGGGCACCTGATCGCTGTCGCCGACGATCTCGTTGTTGTAAAACCGCAGGCGGCCGTCTTCGACGTATATGATCTGCCCTCCCGAGCTGGCCCGGTTGTTGAAGAAGCGGTTGTTGGTCACCCTGAGGGAGCAGGACTGGCAAAAAGCGACGCCCCCTTTGTCGGCAATCCCGTTCTGAAAGCGAAAGCGGGTGATCAGGAACTCACTCTCGGGCGCGGTGATGTGGAAGAAATTGGACTTCCCTTCGGCGTTGAAGGTCGTCTCCCTCTCTTCCGTCACTTCGAGAAAAATGTCCGCCTGAGAAATGACCAGGGGGAAGGTTTCGCCCGTGGAGGGCGAGTAGGTGCCGGAAGGTATCTCGATTACGTGCGGCCGACCCTCTGGCACCAGGTGGGCAATCTGCAGGGCTCGGGTGATGGTTCGGAAAGGGGTGTCCGGGTTCAGGGCGGCGCCGACGCTGCGGCGGTCGTCGCCTGTGGCCGGATCCACGTAGAACCGCAGACCCCATACGTCAGCCGCCAGAAGCAGCAGACAAAGAGCGACGAGTGCTGTAGATCGATGCAGCATCGGCAATTGAGCCCTAGCGTTGAAGACGACCGCACCTCCAAGCGTGAAGAGGCGAAATGGGGGATGGATATGCTCAGACGCTGGTCGCGTCTCTTAGGTAACCCAGACCGACTTCAGTGTCAAGCAGTTGTCGATCCAGTAAACCCGGCACGCCTATGTAAGAACTTCCGGCACGCCTATGTAAGAACTTACTGTCCCCTTATATAAGGATTTATTCGAGCAAGCCTCGGGTAGCCAACTCGTCTACCGCGGCTGCCACGCTGTCGGTAGCCCCCTGCTGCCGAGCCCAGTCGATGAGGTCTCCCACCCCTTCTGCCAGCGCCACTCGGGGACGGTATCCCAATGCCCCGGTGATCTTGGTGATGTCGCCGACGCAGTGAATGATGTCGCCGGCGCGAACCTGTCCGCTGGGACCGATAGGGCCGGTGAAGCTCAGTTCCCGAGCCAGCAGGTGGGCGAGCTCCAGAATGGACGTCTGCACCCCTGTACCCACGTTGTAGGCATCTGACGGACAGTCCGCCTGCAGGGCGAGGCCGATAGCCTGGACGATGTCGCTGACGTGAGTGAAATCCCGCGTCTGGTTGCCGTCTCCGAAGATGACCGGGGCCTCCCCGTTGAGCAACTGAGAGATGAAAATGGCGGCCACACCGGTGTAGGGATTGTCGAGAGACTGCTCGGGGCCGTACACATTGAAGAACCGAAGAGCCACCGTCGGAATACCGTAGGCCCGTCCCAGACACAGCGATATCTCCTCCTGGTCCCGCTTGGTCACCGCGTACACCGAGGTCGGTCGCAGGGGATGGGTCTCGGCGGTCTTCTCCGGGTCGCCCTCGCCGTAGATCGACATGGAGGAGGCGACCACCACCTTCTCGACACGCTCGCGCGCCGCCAGAATGCCCTCCCACAGTACCGCCGTGCCACCACAGTTAGTATCGGTGTAATAGCGCACCTTGTACATGGACTGTCCCACCCCCACAGCCGCCGCCAGATGCACGACGCTGTCGACATCCCGCAGGCAGCGACGGACGGTTTCGGGATCTCGCACGTCCCCGACTATGCACTCGGCGATCTCGGATGCAAACCGGGGCTCAGCGGTGGCGTGGACCTGCGAATCGAAGACGTCGAGGACGCGAACGCGATGCCCTTGCTGGTGCAGGGCACCCACGAGATGGGAACCGATGAACCCCGCTCCCCCCGTGACGAGCACGTGTCGACTCATCTTCCCTCTTTCCGATACAATCCCGATAAGTCATTCCAGGCGATATCATCTGGTGGCGAGACCACGGTTGACAGATCGAAAACCGGCACCGGACACAGCCGTGAATCCTCTTTCGCAAGCCGCAATTTCGATCATAAGCTATATTATTGCTTAATACTTACAGCCAAGTTAACTCAATGGTGCCAAAGAGGCAAGAAACCTTCGAGGACGGGTGCCCGATAATTCCCGTATGTCTCACTGATATGTTTCGATATGCATCGCCGATCGGGCGAGGTGAACTGATGATATGTTGTCACCGTTCCCGCGAGGTGAGCTGATGGGGAGCTGCGATGGTGCCTGATCCCGAGCGAGCCGCTCTCGGACGCATCGCGCGCGGCGCCGCTCACACCCTGGGGAGCACCTACGCCGGACGCGTCGTAAACGCGGTCGCCGCCGTCATCCTCACGCGACAGCTCACACCTGAGGATTTCGGCCACGTAGCCATGGCAGGCACCATCCTCGCATTCGTCATAGCCTTGCGCAACCCCGGACTGCACAACGCCCTCCTCCACCATTTCCGCCACGTCGATGACCTCGCCTTCACTCACTTCGTCCTCAACACCGGCCTGAGCGCCGTCGGCGTGCTCGCGGCGGTGGGCCTGGCCATGTTCTACGTCGACGAACACTACGGCCGCCATGTGGCGCTGGCGTTGTCTGCTTTTGCCGGCTTCGACCTGCTCCGCTCTGCCGTGCAAACGGCGGAAACCCAACTGAGACGGGACCTCGCCTTCTCGCGGCTGGCGGGGGCACACGCCGCCGCTCTCGTGCTCGCGGCGGCCACGGGCATTATAGCGGTCTACTCCGGGGCCGGTTTCTGGGCATTGATCCTCAGTCACACCGTTCACGGCGCCGTCTACGTGACGGCCTATTGCGTCCTGGTGTGGTCGAAGCGGCCGCCTCAATTTACCAAAGGGAGGCGTTTCGACCGTGACGGGGCTCACAGTATGCTGCGATACGGCCGCTGGTTCTGGGCCGGGGGGATCATGCACACCATCCAGCTTCAATTCGACCGGATAGTGGCGGTTGCCGTGGCGGGCGTGGGTCAACTGGGAGTTTACGAACGCGCCCACTACTACGCCCAGCTGCCCACGGGAGCGGTCACCCACGCCCTGTCCAGCGTCGGCGTGGCGGTGTACGCCCGCTACCAGGAAGATCGCGAGCTGCTGTCGGGCGCCTACCGACGATCTCTCCGCCTGGTCATGCGAGCCACAGTGCCCTTGAACGTTATGATCGCCGTGGAGATGCCGGCCATCACCGAGGTCGTATTGGGCCAGGACTGGCTGCCCATCGTCCCGGTGGTCCGCTGCCTCCTTCTATTTTCGCTGTGCCGGCCCGTAGTGGACACGGCCCAGGCACTGCTGCGGTCGGTCGGCGATCCCAGAGGCATCTTCTGGTTCGAGCTCTCCCAGGCGATCCTGCTCGTCGTCGCCGCACCCTTGCTTACGCTGCGGATGGGCGTGAGGGGAACGGCGCTGGCAATGGGTCTCATGGCCCTGGTGGGAGTCGTGCTGGCGATGCGACGGACGGGGAAATTCACTGACGTGCCGCTGGTGCGCACCTTCGCGCCCGCGGTGGTGGCGGCGAGCGCTGCCACCGGTGTCCGCCTCTTGCTGGGGGGACTCCTCGATGGGCTCCCGCCGATCCTCCTGTTAGTAGGGGGATGTACCCTCTTTGGCCTGGCCTATGCGATTTTCCTGCTGGCGATCGAGGGGAAATCGCTGGTAGCGGAGCTATCCACCCTGCGAAGATCCCTTGGCGCCAACCCGCCAGAATAGCTATCTATGCGGCCCGGCCACCTTCTCCATCATGACCCCCACCTCATGGCAGCCACCCAGGGCATTGGCGATGTGCCGCTCGAAGAACCGGGGAAAGAGATTGATGATCCAGGTGAACCACTCGTGGTGACCCCGAGGCTTGAAATAGAGCCGGCGCCAGACGATCTGAAAAGCCGGCAGGTCGTAGGCGCCGGATTCGAGGTAATCCCACGTCCGGTAGGCATAGCCGGGACGGATGTGGGTGGGATCGGCGTACCCGGCTACCGAACTGCCGTGCGGGACGTAGATCTCGGCCGTCCCCCCCACCTTCAGGACCCGATGGATCTCCCCAAGCATGGGGACGAAAGCCACGTGCTCGAGCAGGTGCGAGGTGTAAATGCAGTCGGCGCAGCCGTCTTCCAGGAACCCCAGGCCGTCCTCTCCCACATCCCAGACCCGATCGACTCCCGGGTACTCCAGGCGATCGATGCCGTAGTAGCCGGGCCTCTTGTTCGGCCCACAGCCGATATCGAGTTTCAGACAGTCTGTCGTTTTGTCCACGGCGATCTCGGCAAATGCGGGGGCGGCGATGTCTGGCGGGCCACAGGGGACGCCCTGCCTGGCCGGTCGAATATCCTGCCTGGCCGGTCGAATATAGCGTCGCGCACAGGGCGGATCCAATCGTGGGCCCTCTCCGGGCCAGAAAGTGCTCTCCGGTGAATTCGCGCCCCGACATCGCCATCATCTCCGAAGCCGGTGCCTGGCGCCATCACGAGGCCCTCCTACACGTCTGCCGGCAGCGCGGCACGCCCGTAGTGCGATGCCATCTGAACTTTGCCCGACGGATCGCCTCAGCGGTGGCAAACTTGCGCCCCAGCGAGGTGTTTGGCTGCCTGGGCGATCTCGTCCGTCTCTTCCGGCTGGTGACCGGCAGTTCGCGGACCGTCATCGCCGGTATCGCCCCCTTCGGCGTGTGGGGCCTCCTGCTTTGGTGGCTGCGGCAGCGCAATCGCGTCGTCTACCACTCCTCCTGGATCGACTGGCGCCGCGGCCGCGTCCCCCGCAACCGCGACAACCGCATGCTGGAGAGGGTGTGGCGACGCGCCCTCGCCGGCGTCGAGGCTGTCGGCGTCACGGCCCGGACCACGGGTGAACTCGCCGACTTCGGCGCTGAACCGATACCCATCCCCCACTCGGTAGATCTGAGCGTATTTCAGCCCGGACCGGAGCATTCCGCCCGCGCCCGTCCGGTCGTCCTTTTCGTCGGGCGCCTGGTGGAGGAGAAGGGCGTAGCGCTGATTCTGGAAGTATCCGCCTGCCTGCAGTCGGAGGGCTTCGATGTCGAGTTCTGGTTCGTCGGAGAAGGGCCGCTGAAGGCGCGGTTGGTCGAATCCAAGAAGTCGGGCCTGCCGCTGACGATCCTCGGCCAGCTCGACCCGGTCACTCTGGCGGATGTCTACCGCCAGGCTCAGCTGCTGATTCTACCCTCAATCGCCAGACCCGGATGGGAGGAGCTGTTCGGCATCACCCTGGTCGAGGCCTTTGCCTCTGGCCTTCCCGTGATCGCCTCCGACTGCGCCGGCCCCCGGGAAATCGTCGATCCGGAGCACACCGGCCTGCTGATCCCCCAGGAAGACGCCAATGCCTTGGCAGACGCCGTGAAAAGATTACTGAAAGACGAGCCCCTGCGTCGCAAAATGGCGGTCGAGTGCCGGAAGGAAGCAGAAAACGTATACAGCATCGAAGCCGTAGCCGCCAAGTGGGCGAGCGTGTTGGACCGAACCTCGTAACAGATCAGATCGACCTGATCGTGGAGGTCCTTTATGGCTAAACGGTCTCGTACACCCCATTTGAATGTGGATACTCAAATACTCACCAGTCTGCACCACAGGATCACACCAAGCCTCAGGAGACAGGGTCCGATCAAGCGGGCGAGAAGGACGAAGTCCTTCTCGCAACCGCGCATGACTCAGCGTAAGGTCAGTCCCCCGATCGGCGCCGGCAGTCCCAGAACGCCAGACCGATAAGGCCGAGGGCACTGAGCCCCATGGCGACACGCGAATAACTCACCGCCGCGGACCGGTAGTGCAGCTCCACCAGGTGTCGGCCGGCGGTCACCGGCACACCCATCCAGACGTAGTTGGCCCGATACAACTCGACCTCTTCGCCGTCCACCGTCGCGTGCCAGTTGGGATGGAAGTTCTCCGAAATCACCAGCATGCGAGGCCCGTCAGCGCCATCTGTCGCCAGCTGCATATGACCCGCATCGCGATCTAGAAGAAGGAGTTCCACCGATCCTGACCCGACTTCCGGCGGATCGCGGAGGAACCCTTCGGGCGGATCGCGCTCCAGCAGGACGATCTTGCCGGTATCGACCTCGCCATCCCTCAGCAGCGTCAGCGCCTCCTTCTGGTCGCCGACCACGCGAGTTCCCGCTATTAGATAGAACCACGGCCGGGCCCGCCTGTTTTCGTCTAGCCGATAGTTGTCGGCAGCCAGAACTTCCGGGAACTCCGCCACCCCTAACTGGTACCCTCGAGGTGTCACCAGGTAGCGGACATTGAGCAGATCGATCAGTGGATGGAACGCTTTCAGGAGCGCTTCCTCGGTGTAGCTGTCGGGGTTTCCTCGGCCATCTTCCAGCAGCCTGGGCAGGGGTCCGAATTGAAGCAGCATCTGCTGGTAGACCTTCAGCATCTCGGCGTCCGGATAATTCAGTTGCTGGCCGCGGACGCGGGTATGCAGCAGCTGCTGGAGGGGGCGCAGGTCCTCCAGCAGGCGGTCGTAGCGCCGTGGCGTGAAGTCGTGACGCCCGGTTGCGGACACACTGCCGAACAGGTGCATCCCCGGTTGCTTGAGGGTGCTGTAGGAGGGGTCCGGCAGTGCCAGGATGCGGAACGGTCCCTCCTGCCGCCGTAGAAACTCGACCACATGCGGATTTTCGTCGCGGATGTCGGGATATCGGGACGCGTCTTCGTACTTCAGGAAGACCCGGTCAATCCGCCAGGTATCGACCACGGTCAGGGCCACCAGCCCGGCTACCATCAGCTCGGTAGAAAGGCGGCGGCTCAGACGCAGATACAGCAGGGCGGTGCCGGCGGCGGCGACCAGCATCACGTATCCCGCTCCCCGGGCCAGCCAGGAATAGGAGGCTTCAAGCAGCTGTCTCTTCGCCGCCGTGATGCCGGGGTAAAGCAGCGAAATCCAGGCATCGGTGGCCGCTGCCGGCGCCAGTGCCAGCAACGCCGCCAGGCCGCACACGGCTCCTCCGGCAATGAGCAAAGGGCGAGTGCAGGCCTCTTCCTCTTCAGCGACCCGCTGCAGGCCGCAGGCGGCCATGACACAGGCGGCGAAGGCAAAGAGGAAGGCGATCATGCCCGGCGTACGCAGAACCTGGGTTCCCGGCGCCAGGTAGAAAAAAGCCGTATGCAGGGGAGTGGCCAGGGCGTAGGCCAGTGCAAAGGCGAAAAGCAGCGTCATGAACAGCAGCAGACCCTGCCTCCTGACCAGGGGAAGGACGCTGAGGGCAAGGATCAGGACGAGGACGCCGAAATACTCCGAGTTGAGCTTGAAAGCGTTCCGGCCCCAGTAGTAGTCGCCCTGCCGCGGATCCAGGAAGCCCCCGAATTCCGGCACTATCAACGCCCCAACTTCCTCCGCGTGAAGCGCCCAGCTGCGCGCGTGCGCCAGCTGCTCCGCCTCACTGCGACCCGCCTTCCCCTCGGTGGCGGCCGAGCGCTTCGACTCCGTCTTCGTATACAGGTAGGACGGCACCAGACCCTCCGCCCCGAGGCCGAGACCCAGGACCACGGCGACGGTGAAAAGGCCGGTCCTGCCGAGGATAGTCCGGAGATCGCGCTCCTTCCGGTAGGAGGCGATAAGCTTGTAGAGGAAGTAGAAGCCCAGGCCCCACAGAGCGTAGTAGATCATCTGCAGGTGAGGGCTGTATATCCCCAGACCGATCAGCACAGCTAATCCGGCGAAATGGCGGGGACGCCCCCGCGTCATGCCCAGCTCCAACAGCCAGAACATGAAGGGCAGCAGGGCGATGACGGCCATCTTGGCGTAGTGCCCGGCGTAGGGAAAGGAGAGGAATGTCGGAGCCGACATATAGGCGACGCCGGCCCACAGGGAGACCCACCGACTTAGTCGCAGGGCCCGCAGAAAGGTGTACATCCCCAGTCCAGCGGCGAACATGGTGAGGAGATAGCGCCAGCCGAGATGGCGCTGGTGGGAGGTGAGCAGCGAAATCAGATGAGTGGGAAAATACTGATGGCGGATCTCCTCGTATTGAGGATAGCCACCCATATTGGAGCTCCAGCGCGGCTGTGCCAGAGACTGGATCTTCTCGACGGTGGACTGGCGCACGCCGCGGTGAAAATCCGTACCCGTATCCAGGCCTAAAATCACCTTGTCGGACAGCGGGAATTCATGGAAATAAGCGACCGCCAGCAGGGCAAAAAAAGCCGCCGGAAACCAGGGACGATGCCAGAACCGGACAGCGGGCGCGGCTTGCTCCAAGGGCGGGGCTACCCTGGGTGTCTTTCGCTTCTTGCTCATTCGGCGATCTATTCTCCCGCCGCACGCATGAGTACCTGCTCCTGCTCGCGGGCGATCTTGTCCCAATCAAAACGGCGCGCCCGTTCCCGCCCTTTCCGGCCCAGTTCGCGTCTCAGCTCTGCATCTTCGAGCAGACGCCGCATGCCCGCAAGCAGCGCCGCGGGGTTCCCGGACTCGACGAGCAAACCCGTCTCCTCATCGACCACGGCATCCCTCAATCCGTCGATACGGGTTCCCAGCACCGCTTTAGCCGACGCCGAGGCCTCCACCGCCGCCATCCCCCAACCTTCGTATCGAGACGGCGCGCACATGAACAGCGCCCGGGACAGGAGGTCGCACTTCTCCGACTCCGACACGCCAACGATCACCTCCGCACGCCCCATCAGATCTCTCCCGTCGGCCAAATGCCGCAGCCGGCGGACCTGGTCTTCGTCGCCGCGGCCGACCAGCTTCAGCTTCAGCTCGGGGTATTCGCCCAGCAGGCCGGCGAAAGCCTCCACCAGCACATCAATCCCCTTGGTGTGAATGTCGACTCGTCCAAGGTAAATGATATAGGGGCTCTCGGATGGAGTGGTTTGGAAATACCTGGGGTCGACGCCGTTGACGACACAGTCGACACAGACCTCACCCCTGCCCGCCACCTTTTCCTCCACCAGCTGTCTCACACTGGGAGACACGGTGAGGATACGGGAATACGCCCTCAGTACGCGGCGCTCCGACCACCAGGCAACCGGGCCGGCCAGGGGATGCTTGTGCAGGGCGTGCTTGCCCATGAAGTGCTGGAAAAACAACACCCCCTGGCGTCGCAGCCGCCGGGGAATCCGCAAAGGAGCAAAGGCGGAGAATTCGTGGACGAATACATCCCACCTCAGACGTCTCAGCTGTGCCGGCGCCGTCAGAGTGTAGGACAGACGGCTCATCGAATAGCTGCGGCCGCTACCCACGCGCACCAAGTGGATCCCCTCCGCCTCCTCCTGGCGCTTGCCGCCTGGAAAGTCGCCCGTGACCAAAGTGATATCGTGGCGATCCGCCAGCCGCCGGTATATCTCCCTTGCCCGTATCGCGCCGCCGCCCCCAAGCCAGGGATTCGCCACATCGTCGTAAATCAGGTGACAAATCCTCATGTCGACGACCGGGATGCATACAGCGCCACCAAACCATCGATCTCTCGATACATCGGTGCGCCCGCGCCCTGCCGCCGGCTCAGAGTTGTCCCTTGGTCGACGGGATTCCCTCGACCCCGTCGCGCCGCATCGAAGCCTGGTCGAGGGCGCGACCGAAGGCCTTGAAGATGGCCTCTACGCCGTGGTGATCGTTGGCCGCCCGCAGCAAGTCGATGTGCAGATTGAGCCGGCCGTGGTCGACCACGGCGCGGAAAAATTCAGTTATCAGAGCCATGGGCAAGTCTCCCACCGCCAGGTCCTGGAACGCGGGTGTGAATACCAGGTACGATCTGCCCGACAGATCGACGACCACCCGTGCCAGGGCTTCGTCCATGGGCACGTAGCTGTGGCCGAACCGCTGAATTCCCGCCTTGTCTCCCAAGGCCTCGTTCAGGGCCTGCCCCAGACAGATTCCCACATCCTCGACGGTGTGGTGCTGATCTACTTCGAGGTCACCCTTGCAGGTCAGTCGCAAATCGAAGAGGCCGTGCCGGGAGAAGGCAGCGAGCATGTGGTCGAAGAACCCGACCCCCGTGCTCACCTCGGCGGCGCCGCTGCCGTCGAGGCATAACTCGAGCTCGATGCGGGTCTCGCTGGTCTGTCGTTGGATGCTCGCCCGGCGTTTTTCTCCGCTCACCTGGTGCTCCTCAGCTCGGATTTTCTTCAGCTCGTATTCATGGGGGGGGTCATGCGATCCAGTCGGACCTGCACGGCCCGGGCGTGGGCCTCCAGACCTTCGGCCCGCGCCATGGTCATAATATCGGGCCCCACCTGCCGCAGTCGCTCTGCCGAATAGCTCACCACGCTCGTGGTTTTGACAAAGTCGGACAGACCCAGTGAAGAGGCGTAGCGCGCGGCGCCGTTGGTTGGCAGAATGTGATTGGTGCCGGCGTAATAATCCCCCACCGGCTCGGTAGAGGCCGGTCCCAGAAAGACGGCGCCGGCGTTGCGGATCTTCTGCAGCCAGACCCACGGCTCTTCTACCAGTAACTCCGCGTGCTCCGGGGCGATTCGATTCAGCAGCTCTACACCGGTGTCCAGATCGTCTACGACGATGACCGCGCCGTACCTGGACAGGGCCTCGCGCACGGCCTGCACACGTGGCAGCGACTCGGCTTGTAGCGCCACCTCCTCGCCGATCTTCCGGGCCAGCTCGTCGCTGGTCGTGATGCAGATGGCGGCCTCCTGTCCGCTGCCGTGTTCTGCCTGGGACAACAGGTCGGCCGCCGCAAAGCGGGCATCCGCCGAGTCGTCGGCCAGGATAACGATCTCGGACGGTCCCGGGATCATCTCGATTCCGACAACGCCAAAAACCTGCCGTTTAGCGGCCACCGTATACGGAGAACCGGGACCGACGATCTTGTCCACGGCCGGGATGGTGGCGGTACCGTAGGCGAGGGCGCCGACGGCCTGCGCCCCACCCACGGCGTAGACCTCGGACAGGCCCAGCATGTGCGCCGTCCCCAGGATTTCGGCATGCGGCAGGCCCCCACTCGTCGGGGGGGTGACTACGCAGATCTCTTCGACCCCCGCCACTTGGGCGGGTACCGCCGCCATGAGCAGACTGGAAATCAGCGGCGCCTGTCCCCCGGGGACGCAGATGCCCACTCGCCGCAGGGGCGTCACCCGCTTCCCCAGGATGACGCCGTCGCCCTCTTCGGTGAACCAGGAGTTGGTGTGCTGCTTCTGATGAAAGGCGCGGATGTTGGCCGCCGCTCCCTTGACAGCCGCCAGTAAACCGGGATCTATCGCCTCGCCAGCATCGATCAGCGCCTCTGCCGGCACCCGCATGCTCTGGGGTGTCAGCACGACACCGTCGAAACGGGAAGTGTACTCCACCACGGCATCGTCTCCGCGTGCCCTGACCTGCCTGAGGATTTCCTGTACCGCGTCCTCTACCTCGTCGGGCTGCCCGTCGCGCCGATTCAGAATGGCTGCCAGCTTTCCCGACGGCGACTCCGGGTCGCTGTAAGAGATGATATCTATCATGATTCTAGCGCGATCGCCCGCTCTCAGTACACGACCTTGTTGAGCGCGTACTCGATGATCCCCTCGGCGCCGCTGCGCTTGAGCTCCGGTATCAGGTCGCGGACAATCTTCTCATCGGCGATGATCTCGATGGCCACCCAGTCTTCATCCACCTGGCTGGAGATAGTGGGCGTGTGGAGCGCCGGAAGACTCTTCATCACCTCGTCGAGACGCTGCCGGGGAACGTTCATCTTAAGACCCACCTTCGCCTCCGCCTCCAGAGCCCCGTCCAGAAGAGTGAACAGATTCTGGGCCTTCCGCCGCTTCCACGGATCCTCCCAGGCCTGTTCGTTGGCGATGAAACGGGTGGTAGACTCGAACATCGTCTCCACAATGCGCAGGCGGTTGGCCCGCAATGACGACCCTGTCTCGGTGCCGTCGACGATAGCGTCGGCGATGGCGGGAATACCCGCCTTTACCTCGGTAGTGCCCCACGAATACTCCACCTCCGCCTCGACCCCACGCTCTGCAAGGTAGCGCCGAGTGGCTTCCACCAGCTCACTGGCAATCCGCTTCCCCCGCAGATCCTGCAGCGTGCGGATCGGCGATTCCTCGGGCACGGCAATCACCCAGCGGTAAGGTCTGGAAGTAGCCTTGCTGTATATCAACTCCCCAATCTCCACGACCTGGGCGCCGCTCTCCAGAATCCAATCCCTCCCCGTGACCCCCACATCGAGCACCCCCCGCTCCACGTATTTGGCAATCTCCTGGGCCCGGAACATCAGCCCCTCCAGCTCGGGGTCGTCAATATCCGGCTCGTACGACCGGGGAATCAAACGCACCTGATAGCCCGCCCTGGCGAACAACCGCAGAGTAGACTCCTGCAGACTCCCGGAAGGGAAGCCGATTTTCAGAACCCTGTTCTCTTCCATAATCTCCCTAATTAGCGCCCGTCAGGTCCGCAACACAGATGAGAAGGACATACCCCGTTACCCCGGGTGAGAAGGACGAAGTCGTTCTCACCTCCGGCGCATGAATCACCGGAAGGTCAGTCCCCCTCGGTAAGCGCCGGTCACCTCCGGCGCATGAATCACCGGAAGGTCAGTCCCCACCGGTAAGCGCCGGTCACCTCCGGCGCATGAATCACCGGAAGTTTAGTCCCCCGTAAGCGCCGGCAGCACCCGCCGGGCCTCTCGTTTGTCCTCCTCCGTACCTCTCTGCGCCAGCCACTGGAGAGGCATCGCCGCCGGCCCCGCCTCCATCATCTCCAGAGACCGAACTGACTTGGTGCGGATGCTCTGGAGGTCGTCATCCAGCGCCGCCACCAGGGCCTCCACTATGTTGTCCTTCACGCGCGACGTAGCCGGGCTCGAGCGCGGCCCCACCCCGGCCCCGATGTGACCCAGGGCCTGGACGGCCACGTGACGCACCTCGGGGGAATCGTCCCGCGTCATCCGTATGACCTGCTCGGCAGCGCCTCTGTACCCAAAATACCTGATGCCCTCCAGCGCGGCGATGCGGACCTTGGGAGTAGGGTCGCCCAGGCCCCTGAAAACCGCTGCATAGGCGGAGTCGCCGACGGCTGCATCGAGGCTGTCAGAGTAGCAGGAACCGATGGTGCGCAACACTTGTTGCCGCACGCCCTTGGAGGGATCCCGAGTGAATGAGAGCAAGGCAGACACCGCGCGGGAATCGCCGATTTGACCCAGTGACCAGGCAGCTGCCTGGGCGACGGCGACCGAGCGATCGTCGAGCGACTCCATCAATACCGGCACGCCTTGCGGATCCCGCAGGCGACCCAGAAGCTGGGCTACCTCATAACGCACCAGCCAGTTGTCGGAGCGGACCTCCTCCAGCAGCCTGGGGGTAAGCTCATTTCCGAAACGCAGCAGCCGGTTGGCCGCCTTGAGCCGCTCCCCCTTGTCTCGACTCTTCAGCTGCTGGAGGTAGGGCTCGGGCGAGGGTTCCTCGCATGCTGAAACGAGAAAGGCGGCAGCACAGAGCAACTGGCTGAAACCAACCGCGCGCGACGCACACCACTTCATGGGCCAATGCCTTGGATACAATAGAAAAAGCTCCTGCCAATGTGCTTTCAACGCCTACCCGCGAGCTGCAAATATAAGCCCATCTATCGATTTCCGTCCATTTCCCCATCGTCTTCGGCAAGCTCCCTCTCCGCCCCGCAGCGTTCCAGAGAGGATCTCGCCACAGCCGCCCAGCCCGACCGGCCGTACTCCTCGATCAGGCGTAGCGAGTAGGGTCGCGCCGCGGCGCAACCGGACTCCCGCTGACGCAGTTCGGCGAGGCGCGCCAGGGCTGCGTCGGCCAGATCGCCGTGGGGAAAGCTCGCCATCAGTTGCTCCAGATTTTCAGCTGCCTGCTCCGCCTGACCGCGGTCCTCGGCCACGCGGGACAGATAGAAGAGGGCGGCATCGGCGTCGCTCCCGGATGGATCCAGATGTAGAATGCGGCGCAGCGCCCACTCGGCGTCGTCGAGACGCTTCCGCTGCAGGTAGTGGCGACCCATCTCGATGTGAGCCTCGCCGCTGCGGTGATTCCACGGTAGCAGGACCAGCTGGTGAAACAAGGCCATGGCGCTTTCCGTCTCGAAGGCGCCATCCGCTCTCCTGGCGTCGGCGAACAGGCGCTCCGCCTCGCCCAGATACGGCGGCCCGCTCTCCGTTTGGTAGGCCACCAGCTCTAAAGTGTCGGCACGGGCAAGGAACAATCGCAAGGGGAGATTCAATGCGGCCATGCCCGCGGCGGTGAGCACGCCTTCCCCCGTCTTGATGTGGGCGGCGCCCACCGGAAAGGCGTCCCACGAGGGATCCGCGTCCAGCCACTGCCCCACATAGACCTGGGACCACATATGTAGCCTCAGCTCCCCGGTCCTCGAAACGGCGAATCCGGTGCTGACTCGCGCTGGCACTCCGGCGGCACGGCAGAGGGCGGTGTAGAGCACGGTGTACTCGCTGCAGGTCCCCTCCATATCGTCGAGCACCTCCAGGGTTGACCGAAACCTGACGTTGGTCTCGACCGGGATCATGTGATCGTAGACCCACTGGTGCAACCGCCGCGCCACGGCGAGGGCATTGCGCTCCGATCCCCGTAAGTCTCGCGCCAGCTGCTGGATCTGGTCGGCGTTCGATTGTATGAACAGTGAGGGTTCGAGGAACTCCAGCAGCTCCGGTTCCCGCACCGGCAGGATCGTCGCCGCAGCCGGGTCGATCGCCGAGGGCCGCCGCACCTCCAGGAATACGCTACCACTGCTGTCGACGAAGATGCGCTGCCGGTGATCTTCTACCAGCAACCGGCCGGCCTCCTCCCGCTCGAACGGCAGACGGATGACCAGCCGGGTGAGGGCGGCCGGATCCGCCACCGCGTGGTCGAGGCGTACGCTTCGCGGAAGGCGTGGCGGGAGCCAGGCCCGGGCGCGTGACCTGGACACCCGAGCCCTGGTCGAGCCCAGGCCGGGGACTTCGCTGCGAAGCTCGCGGCCGGCCGCGCTGACCCAGGTCCGAATCTCCGGGCCGCGAACCCCCCGTAAAATTGCCTCCACCACCTGACCATGGGGACCCTCGGTCCACTGACCGTAGGTGACGGTTGCAGGCGTCGCCTGGAAACTCCCATAGTTGACGAGCTGGAGCGAATCTCTGCCCCCGGCCACGATCCGGCCTTCACGGGCCAACTTCAGATACAGAATCTCGGGAAACACCGCCGCCTCGACAGCGGGGCGCACTTGATCGGGCAATGTCTGATCACCAAGCCGTCGCTGGATATGGATGTGGCCGAATCGCCACACCGCCTCAGTCTCCTGGATCTGGCTCTCCTCCGTTCTGCGGCGTGCCATACTGAGGGGATGGTAGGCGCCATCGACAGCCAGATCGGTCACCGTTCGCGAAAAACCGGAGCGCCAAGACACGGCTTCCTCCCTGATCCGGAAGCCCTCGCCATGCGGCCAGACGGCGCGGTGAACGTACCCCGTCTTGTCGCCAAAGGAGACCACCTCCCACCAGTCTTCCCGCAGCAGTTCCCGCCCGCCAGGGCCAGCATCCGCGCCAGATGCATCCACGACAGAGCCAGCATCCGTAGTAAGGGCGTATAGATATCCGTCTTCGACGCTGGCGTACACGTGGGCGCCGGACGCGCTCAGACGCGCGCCCTTTCCGGGGATGAGCAGCTGAGCCGAGCCTATCTTCCCAGATTGGGGATCGAGAGAGATCAGCCGGCCGGCGTTGGTGGCGACCAGAAGAGATCCGTCGTCGCGTCGCAGGAGACCGTCTGACGGAGGACTGCCCAACTCGGTCTTCCACGCCACGGCGCCGTCGGAAAGGCGCAGCCCGTAGGCAAACCCGTTGTCGGCGACGCCCACGAGCAAGCCGCCGCAGAGGAGAGGGCTGCCCACGAGCAGGGCCCCGAGCCTCGTCGCCCACAGCGGTTCCAGCGTCTGGGCAGCGAAGACCCGCACGAATCCATCGTCACAGCCAGCCATCAGGCGCTCTCCGTCCGTCCACCCCTGGCTCAACCGCGCCGGCAGTCGGCGCTGCAGCAGCCTCTCCCCCGTGGCCACCCGGGCGACCACGATCTGGCGGTCGCCCGTACCGACGTAGAGCAGGCCTCGGGCCGTGACGGGCGCGACCGCCCGATGGGAGCCGGTGCGCAAACGCCAGAGCTGGCGCCCACTCCCCCTGTGCAGTCCGTAGAGCCAGCCATCAGCGCTGCCCACGAGAAGGACGCTGTCGGCGACAACGATCGCCCCCTGACCCGTCTTCAGACGTTGCGCCTCCCAGATTCCCTCGCCGGTGCTCGCCCGTCTGGCCGTGACTTTCCCCCACGCATCGGCGTAAAACAGCGAGTCGCCGGACACCAGCATAGCTCTTGCCAGTGGCCCGTCCTCCTGCCGTTGCCAGCGGCGCACACCGTCCACCCGTGAAACCGCCTGCACCGTACCGTCGGCGCGGCCGATAAATACCAGCGAGTCGCTCAGTGCTCCGACAGCCCCCGAGGAAGGACCCACCAGCCGTTTCCACTGCAGCACCGGCGGGAAAGGGTCACCCCTGGTCGGCGAGGAAGCGCAGATTCCCGCCCACAGCAACAGTGAAAACGCCAGGAACCTGCGCGAAAAATCGCTCTGGCGGCGGCGGGGTCGGGGCATGGTCGTTGATCGCAAGGCTTGAGCGAATAGCTCGTCAGGGCGCCAGCAGTGGCGCATATCTCGCCCCCGCATCGACTTCCAGTTCGGGGCTCTGAAATGGATAAGCGTACCCCCAGACCAAGGCTCCGGTCAGCATGAGGGCGAGATAACAGACGAGCAGTCGCCGTCCGAAAACGCTGCCGAGGACGGCGAGCGTCGAGAACTTGGTCGCCGGTCCGGCGATGAAGAACGCCAGCGCCGCCCCCGAAGTCATTCCCATCTGCATCATGGTTTCGACGATGGGGATAGCGCCACCGCCACAGGCGTAGAGTGGGACACCCAGAGCCACGGCAACGGGAACGGACCAGGCACTACTCGCCCCCACCGCCAAGCGGATCAGCTCCTCGGACAGGAGGGTTTTTGCCAGGGCAGCGACAGCGATGCCGAAGGCGAAGTACTTGCTGATGAAAGCGAGATCAGTGGCGAACCGCCTCGCCAGCGCCACTATCTGTGAGGTCCACGCCTCAGACCCGGACACCTGTTCCGAACCACCCGCCACCGCCGGGTAGCGGACGCCGTCATCGGCGGGTCCGGGAGCCTCGATGTAGATCAAGCCGCTGCGGGTGGCCAGCCGCGTTGCCAGGCCGGCACTCAGCCCCATAACCAGGGCCGTGAGCGCGCGAGCCGTGGCCATCTCCATGCCCAAGGCCCCGTAGGTGTACACGAAGAGGGAGGGATTCATGAGCGGCGAGGCCACCAGAAAGGCCATGAGCGGCGGCGCCGGCAGGCCGCTTTTCAACAAGGTCCCAACCACCGGGATAGCGGCAAACGTGCACATCGGCGACGCGAGCCCGAGTAGACTGGCCACGACCACGGGACCAGCGGTACGCCCCGCCAGGGCCTGGCGCATGCGCTCCCGCGGCAGGAAGCGCCAGGCTAGAGCGCTGAACAGCGCGCCGACGACGACGAAGTACCACAACTGAGAGGTCAGGTCCCAGAATGTGGCCACCGCCGCGCCCGTGTAGGTGTGCTCGAAAATGCCCTGGACCTCCGTGGCCAGGCCCCACGCCCAACGCCATACCAATGAAGGAAGCTCTGCCATGACAGATTATATGCCCTATCTCGCCTTATCGCGCCCTGACGGCTCGATGCCGCGTCCTCACACGGCTGCCGGTACAGATCCCGTCGCCTATCTACTACGGTAGGCCCTAATGTACTACGGTAGACTGGGAGCGTCCCTTTGACAACTTGTTCGCCCCCCCTTAGTTTGCCCGTCTCGAAATCCCAGGCACCACCACCTGCGCTTTGGCCGCCTGCGCTTTGGCGAGTCCTGAATTCGATACCACCCCACGAAGGACTTGGAGACTATGGGTATTGATTCGATCGCAAAGGACCTCATGAACGACCTCGCCCGCCCCATATTTACATGAAAGCTGGATTCCACCATCGCCCCACCGCAGCGAGGCTGATGATCGCCGCCCTGGTAGCTGCCTTCACGGCATCGGCGGGACTGGCGGATGACACTGTTGACGCGGGCGCCAACGACGGCCCGTCAGCTGAGGCGATCGAGCACTACAGCGATGGCCTGCGCGCGCTGTCGGCCCAGGACTTTCGCGACGCCGCCTTCGAATTCGAGGCCGCCACCGCCGCCGACTCGACCTACGGCGATGCTTTTTACGCGCTCGGGAAGACTTACAAGACACTGGGCCAGTTCGACCGCGCCGTCGAGGCTCTCCTCCGGGCGCAGCGAATTGGGGTCTCGCTGGAGAGGGCGATGAATGCCATCCCTTCCCAGCTCGCCGAAGCGTACTCGAAATCCGGGCTCGGGGCCTACCAGAAGCACAAGTACCGCGAGGCCATCGGCGCCTTCAAAAAGGCTCTGGCGCTGAGACCGGACGATGCGCGAATCCACTACACCGTCGGCCTCTCTCACCTGCGGCTGCGGGACGAGGGCGCGGCAAAGACGGCCTTTGAGCTGGCCATCAAGGCCGATCCCAAGTATGTGCGACCATACCGATCGCTGGGCGACATTCACAAGCAGAAGCGTGAGTATGCATCCGCTGCCCAGGCTTACAGACAGGCAATCGCCATCGACTCCACCTTTACCGACGCGTACAGCGGACTCGCCCGGGTACAGATTGCCACCGAGGATTTCACCGGGGCGGAATCGACCCTGCGACACGCCCTGGCCATCGATAAGAAGTTTGCCCGTGGCCACATGCTTCTCGGTCACTCACTCATCCAGCTGACGCGCTACCACGAAGCCGTCGACCCGCTCCTGCGCTCGATCGATCTGGACGGCAAGAAGGCGGAGAGTCACTACCGGCTCGCCGAGGCTTACTATGGTATGGGCGAATTCCGGAAAGCGGCGAAGGCGGCCGGAGCCGCCATGAGACAGCGCCGGGATTACGTCGCTGCCTGGGTGGTTATGGCCGATTCCCACCACCAGCTGGGCGAGGTGTCCGAGGCGATCACGTGGTACACCAAGGCATCTTCTGACAGCCGTTTCAAGGACTACTGTACCTACAAGCTCGAGGAGCTGTCCAGACCGAAGTGAGTTCTCCTCTGCCGGCAGAAGCCAGTGGCGAGACGGGCGCGGCGCTCCTGCTGGCCACCACCAACCCCGGTAAGCTGCGAGAGTTCCGCCGGCTGTTTCCAAAACTCCGCCTGCTCTCCCCGGCCGACCTGAAACTGCAGCTGAACGTCGAGGAAACCGGCGCCAGCTTCCACGAAAATGCCACCCTCAAGGCCCGTGCCTTCGCCCACGCTTCCGGGCTGATCTCGATGGCCGACGACTCCGGCCTCGAGGTGGATGGACTTGGCGGGGACCCGGGCGTGCGATCGGCGCGTTACGGGGGGGATGGCCTGGACGACGCGGGGCGTTGTCTGCTGCTCCTGCACAACCTCAAAGACGCCACCCCCGACCAGCGGCGGGCCCGTTTCCGCTGTTGCATCGTCGCTGTGGCGCCGGATGGGCGCGTCTGCCACGGCGAAGGGGCCTGTGAGGGCGTCATCAATGGGCGTCCAAAAGGGGACAGCGGGTTCGGCTACGACCCGGTGTTCGTCCTTCCCCGCCTCGGAAAGACCATGGCTGAGCTGACACCGGAAATGAAGAACGAGATCAGCCACCGGGCCCGTGCCGCCGAGTGCATCCGGCCCCTTCTGTCATCCGTTTTCTCCGAACTGGCCGGCGGCTCCTGACCTCCGGTATGTTCGGTCCCTTCTCCGAGTACGCCCGCCCCTATCACAGACGTATAGCCGTAGGGGTGGTGGCCATCGCCTTGGCTCAAGCCGCTGCCGCCTGCATCCCGCTCCTGCTGGGCAGAGCGATCGACTCGCTGGACCCCGTCTCCTCCCCTGCTCCTGAGCTCGACCCGCTGAGCGCAGTGGCCGGGTACGCAATGTGGATTCTCCTCCTCGCCGCCGTCGTCGCCGCCGGGGGATACGCCATGCGGCAACTGCTCGGGACTACTTCGACGGGGGTAGAATACGACATCCGCACGGCCTATTTCGCCCACCTCCTGCGCATGCCGCTGGCGTTTTTCCAGCAACATCACACCGGCGACCTGATGTCCCGCGCCACCAACGATCTCAACTCGGTTCGCATCTTCTTCACCTACGGCATCCGCGGTATCGTCGAGACCTCTCTGATCTTCTGCTTCTGCATCGCCATGATGTGCACTATAGACTGGCAGCTGGCCCTGCTCGTACTGATTCCTCTGCCACTTCTCAGTCTCTTCATCATCCGTATGGCCGCCCTCGTTCACACGCGCTTCAAGGCGATTCAGGAACAGTTTGGGACCATCAGTAACTTCGTGCAGGAAAACCTGTCGGGCA
>Ga0310122_10000421_pt1 | contig 26929 bp, 27 predicted proteins | sample CB6_Bottom_1051__FD_203503 | JGI IMG/M metagenome (GOLD analysis project Ga0310122, IMG submission 203503) | Marine microbial communities from Western Arctic Ocean, Canada - CB6_Bottom_1051 | ecosystem: Environmental > Aquatic > Marine > Oceanic | place: Canada: Western Arctic Ocean | collected...
TTTTTAGGAAAATAAGTAGTGCAAGAGGCAAATAAGAAAAAGTTAGTTTTTATTGGCGCAGGTGCTATCGGTAGAGGATTTTTACCATGGTTATTTGACGAAAAAGTGTACGATTTTGTCTTTGTTGATAATGATCAAAGCATTATAGATGCAATGCGTAACTCAAAAGCATACTCAACTTTCCGAATAAAAAATAATGTATATGAAGAACGAGTTATTTCTGTGCACAGTGCATTTACTCCAGAGGAGTTTAGTATAAAAAAACAATCCAATGTAGCAGCCTGCTTTTTGAGTGTTGGGCCTCGTAATGTTGCGAAAGCTGCTACTTTAATGACTGGATCAAATGTTCCATTAATTCTTTGTGAAAACGAGCCAAATTGCGTTAATACTGCAAAAACAGTTGTAGGACATGATCATGTCTATTTTGCAGTACCCGATGTAATTACATCTAATACTGCACCACAAAATCTTTTAGAGAGTAATCCACTCTCAATAGTTACAGAGGATGGTGAGCTTTTCATCCAAGAAGGGGTTACTGAATTAAATGGAGATTTTAAATTTTTATCAGATAAAGAAATAAGAAATACGCAATGGATTCCAAAGTTATATTTGCATAATACTCCACATTGTATAACCGCATATCTTGGAGCTCTAGTAGGTGCAAAATATGTTCATGAGGCAATGGAAATAACCAAGGTTAATGAAATCGTTGAGGGCGCTATGTTTGAGATGCTAGAAGCATTAAAAAAGGGATGGGATATTCCACATGATTTTCTAGATTGGTATGCAGAAAAAGAGCTAGCTCGTTTTAGGAACAAATTATTATGTGATCCCATAACAAGAGTTGCGAGGGAGCCAATGCGTAAATTAGGTTTAGAAGGACGTTTAATTGGAGCTGCACAAATATGTTTGTCCTATGGAATTATGCCAAAAAATTTAATCCTAGGAATTACTGGGGCTCTTCTTTTTGAAGATCAAAAAGATCCTGATCGCCACTTAGCATTTCTGAGAGATACTATGCCTAAAGAAACTTTTAATACTTATATTTTAGGTCTCCGCGATGGGGAGCCATTAGATTTAATTTTAAGAGATAATATTGATGAAATGACAGAAATGCTTCTTTGCTTCCAAAAATAATCTGTATGAATTTTCAGTTACAAGAAGAAACAAAACTTGCTATTAAAGCCGTAATGGAAGGGGAAAGAATATGCAATCTTTCCTATTCTCCAGAAATAGTAAATGTGAAGGAATCACTTCGCGATGTTTCCACAGTAGTAGATATGGAAATTGAGCAAGCTATAATTTCTATTTTATCAAAATCAAATCATCCAATATTAGCCGAAGAAACTGGTGATTTATCTAATACAAGCTTTGATAAGAAAGAAACATTCTGGGTTGTCGACCCAATTGATGGAACAGTTAATTTTATAAATGGTATAGAAATCTTTGCAATTTCTGTGGGGTTGTGTAAAGACGATGAATTTCTACTGGGGGCAGTTGCTTTGCCTCGTTTGAAAAAACTCTATTGTACCCTGGGATCAGATCGTTCATTTTTAAATGGCCGCTCATTAAAGCATGATCATAGAAGATTAGATGAGGCACTAGTCGCAGTTAGTTTTTCTGGAAAAAAGGAAAATGAAGATCACCGTATCAAGGAGTTTGAACTCTTTGGTAGGATTAATGATCTTTCACGAGGATGTAACCGTTTTGGGAGTGCTGCAGCAAATATCTGCTTCACAGCTTCAGGACAATTACAAGCTGCTTACGGATTTAACGCAAAGCTTTGGGATGTTGCAGGAGCGTTTTCTATTGCAATTGCTGCTGGATGCAAAATATCAATTCAATTATCAGAAGAACCCAATACTATAAGTTATATAGTTGGATCTGATGAGGTAGTTTCTGCAATTCATGAGATAGGTTTTGAACAAGGACTATTTTTGGTTTGAGTTGAAATAAAACAAGTAACTGTCTCTAAAATAAGTATCTTCAATAATTAAGCTTCCATCTATTTCCTAATTGGTATCGAAACTCCTACAATCATTGAAATTATTTTGTCCAATCAACTAAACTACCGTTGGTGACTTGGAGTCCTAGCTTGGAGCTTGAAGAAACAATAAAATCAATAATAGCAGATTCATTTGACTTGCCCTACGATGAGGTAACACTTGATACCGGTCCCTCTAACACAGTTTCGTGGGATTCTTTTGGGCAGATGGACCTTGTTTTAAATATTGAAAAGGAGTTTGATATCATCTTAGAGTTCGATGAAATATTCAAAATTGTCTCAGCCCAGACATTGCTAGAAGTCGTAGAGAATAAACTGAATGAAAGTCGAAAATAATTTTTCAAATATTCTGACTGAAAAGTCGCTTTTATATCCCAACAAGGTTTATTGCCATAAGATAAATGGGCGAAGTATAACTTTTCTAGAACTGGAACAATATGTCAATAAATGTTGTAGATTCTATGAGGAAATCGGGGTTGGTTTTGGCGAGATTGTGACCATCAGTATTCCCAATTCAATATCCTCCATTGTTTTCTATTTTGCAGGAATTAGAAGTGGCATTAAGGTTAATCCATGCCCTTCAACTTTGTCTGAAAATGAGTTGATTAAGAACGTCAACTTTGTGGAAAGCAAACTTTTAATTACCCAACAAACTATCGACGCCAACAATCTTTCTGCCAACTGTTCGTATTTTAAGTTCAATGGTGATGATGATTTATTGTTGGAACTGGAGTCTTATGAGAATCAGAAATATGAACGAGAGATAGGCTCTGATGATGTAGCGTGTATCTATTACAGCTCAGGAACAACAGGTAATTCCAAATGTGTACTATATTCACATAAGAATATGCTCTCTAATATAAAATCCGTAGTTAATGATTTACAATTTCATTCTGAGTCCATACATCTTGGTGTTCTACCATTAGGGCATACCTCAATCACTAATTATTCGTTATTGCCATCTCTATATGCCGGCAGCACTTTATTTTTGGCAGAGAATTTCAACAGCGTGAGAGCAGATATTTGGAAAATAATCTCAGACTTTAACATTACATATTTACAAGTAGTGCCAACAATACTATTTACTATGATGGCTACTCCATATGATGACGAGGATGTGAAGTCTAATAGTTCACTGAAATATATTGGTTGCAGTTCGGCGCCTTTGTCAATTGAATCCCAGATAAGTTTTTATGAAAGGTTTAATGTGAAAGTAGCCAATCTCTATGGTTTGTCAGAGGCCGGATGTTCCCATTTTGACGATCCTTTACTGCCTGATTGGAAACCTGGAAGTATTGGATACCCGTCGACAGTTAATGACTGCAAGATATTCAATAAAGACTTGGATGAACTCGAGGCCGGCGAAATAGGCCAGATAGGCCTGAAAGGGGAAAATATTTTTGTTGGATATTATAAAAACGAAAAAGCCTATAAGAATTCATTCTTCAATGACTATTTCCTGACGGGAGACCTAGGTTATAAGGACGATACAGGAAAATTTTATTTTACTGATCGAGAAAAGGATTTAATTATTAAGGGAGGGGTAAATATTGTTCCTGGAGAAATTGAAGAGATTATTTTTAAACTTAAAAATGTGCAATCGGCTGCAGTGATTGGTGTCCCCCATGAATTATTCGGTGAGGAGATTGTTGCGTTTGTTGAAAAAAAAGATAGCTCTTTGGAAAAACGCCATGTTGTTGATGTCTTGGCAGAGAATTTACAGCCATTGAAGAGACCCAACAGAATAATATTCGTTGACAAAATGCCAATAGGACCTTCTGGAAAGATATTAAAAAGAAAATTACGAGAAGAACTCGATGCCTCCGAATGAGATAATAACAACCGAATGCAGGATATGCGGTAATACTGATTTGGTACCCGTTGTTGATCTTGGAAATCAATGCTTGAGTGGTATATTTCCCAAAAAAAATGCGCCCAACCCCTCTCGATCACCACTTCAACTGATAAAGTGTGATAATTCTAAAAATAAGAATGTTTGTGGTCTTCTACAGCTGAAGCAGAATGCCGATTTAGATGAAATGTACGGATCGACCTATGGTTACTATTCGTCAATAAGTCCCAGCATGGTGTCCCATCTCGCAGAGAAAGTTGATGGACTTATTAATTTTGTTCATCCCAAAGAAGGAGAAATAGTCTTAGATATTGGCTGTAATGATGGAACTATGTTAAATCTTTTCGGAAGAACTGGAATGAAAAGGATTGGCATCGACCCATCGAGCGAAAAATTTAAAGATCATTTCGATGCTGATATAAATGTCATTCACGATTTCTTCTCCGCAATAGCTGTTAGAAAAATCATAGCCGAAGAGAAGTGCAAGATAATTACTGCCATCGCTATGTTTTATGATATCAACGATCCAGTATCCTTTATGAGGGAAATTCGTTCACTCTTGGCAAAAGATGGAATTTGGGCACTTGAACTTTCATACATGCCCTTGATGTTAAAGAACCTAACGTATGATCAGATTTGCCATGAACATGTAACTTATTTGGGACTTAAGCAAATGGAATGGTTAACAAATAGAACAGGACTAAAGATAATTGATGTATCTTTCAACTTTATGAATGGTGGGAGCTTCTATCTCTATGTTAGCCGGGACGACAGCGATTATGAACCTAATAGATCTAAGTTAGAAGAAACATTGAAGTCTGAAGATTGTCTGCATGAATTGGAATACTATGAAAGGTTCAATAACAGAATATTGACACATCGTGATGAACTCCTAGCTATGCTGAATATCCTTTCACAAACCGGTAAGAAAATATACGGTTATGGGGCTTCCACAAAAGGCAACGTAATTTTAAACTTTTGTGGTACAGACAAAACTCTACTGCCAAAGATTTGTGATGCAAATCCCGAGAAGAATGGTCTCGTCACTCCTGGAACTAAAATAGACATAATATCAAAAGATCAGATGCGGCTAGATCGCCCAGATTATCTAATCGTATTCATTTGGCACTTCAGAAAGGAGGTCTTGAAGAGTGAATTGGATTACATTATGAATGGTGGGACGATGATATTTGTGTTACCAAGACTACATATAGTAAATAGAGAAAACTATGACCGTTATGTTAATGCCAATTTTGAAGAATTGAGTTTTTCTTTGTAATAATAACGGAGAGCCAAAAAAATGGAGAGATCAACGGTTCTGGTTACGGGTGCCACGGGTTTTGTGGGGTCGTGGCTCGTTGATAAATTGAATGGACTGGGGTCCAATGTCCATGTTGCTGTACGCCCTAAATCAGATAGAAAGTATTTATTTGATAGCAATGGCGTAACAGTTCACGAACTAGACATTAGCGACTTTACAAAAATTCGACAAGTTATTTCTCAGATTCCTTACGACTTTATTTTCCATTTGGCTTCAACTAATACAAATATCGGAAAAGATTTTTGTCCTCTCGATACGTATGATTCTAATGTGAAAGGAACTTACAACATTCTCGAAGCAACCAAGTTATCATCTAAAGATCAGACTAGGATTGTAATGACCTCAAGTCGTGAGGTGTATCCTTCAGATCCCAATAAAACAAATCTTCACGAACGTAAGGGTTTCCACCCATATGAAGTCTCAAAAATATGTGCCGAATTAATTATTCGGTCATACATTCAGACTTTTGGATTAGACGTGGTATCAATTAGGACGCCAAACATTTATGGAGGTCGAGACCTTAACTGGAATAGAATAATACCTGGCACTATTAAAAGCGTACTTGACGGGGTTGATCCCATCTTGAGAAGCGATGGAAGGAATGTTAGGAGTTTTGTTTACATTCAGGATTTTATCGAGGCTATCTTACTGGTGGCAAACAATAAGAATAAAAAAAACCAAGCTTTCTACAATATTGACAAAATAGAGTCATATACTGCATTAGAAGTGGTAAGGATGATTATAAGTATCTCTTCAGTTGGAAATTTAAAACCATCAATTCAAGATTATAGTTCACACGAGAAGTTTGAACTTCAAGCTCCAACTGGTCCATCGGTTAGAGAGCTAGGTTGGGAACCCACAGTTAACCTAGTTACAGGTATTCAAAAAACGTATGGATGGTACGACAAGCACTACCACAATGAAAATAAAGTATAAAGTGATTAACTCCATATTGCATTTTTGCTAATGGCATCCTGTGAATAGAGATCAATTTGTTGATCTGTAATAACCATACCGTCCTCCTCAAAAGCTCGATACCAATTAATCGTATGTTTGATAGTTGCGTCAATCCCCCAAACGGGCGACCAGCCAAGACTGCTTTTAGCTTTTGTGCTATCCAACATAAGAAAACCTGCTTCGTGAGGTGAAAATTCTTGGCTGACAAATTCGCCATTTATTCTTGGCCACTGGTCATGCATGAGCTCCACAAGTCTTTCTGTGGAAAGGTTCAAATCTGATGATGGACCAAAATTCCAAGCATCCGCCATCTCTAAGTTGCCTTCAAGTATCCTTTGTCCAAGTAGCAAATACCCGGAAAGGGGCTCTAATACATGCTGCCATGGCCTTGTGTTTGAGGGGTTTCTTATTTTGACAGGTCGGTGATTTGTCACTGCCCTCATGATATCAGGAACCAATCGATCATCAGTCCAATCGCCACCACCAATAACATTGCCAGCTCGCGCCGAGGCAATCAGTGGTCCTTTTAATTCATCTCTACTATTTGTGCTAAAAAATGATTTCCTATAACTTGCAGTTATTAGTTCTGAACAGGCTTTAGACGTGCTGTAGGGATCGTGCCCCCCGAGACGATCATTTTCGCGATATCCATATGTCCTATCTTCTTTGTTTTCATAGCATTTATCCGTTGTAACTATCACAACTGCCTGCACGCTTGGCATGTGCCTACAAGCTTCTAAAATATTTACGGTTCCCATTATGTTTGAGCTGAATGTTTCTATTGGTTCGTCGTAAGAGACCAGAACCGATGGTTGGGCACCCAGATGAAATACTGCTTCGGGTTTGAATTCTTTAAATATCTTAGAAAGACTGTCGTAATTACGAAGATCATTTATGATTGATTTCAGTTCCATGGCTAAAACATCGAAATGATTTGGATTAGTAGAGGGTGCAAGCGAATAGCCCAGAACATCCGCGCCGAGCTTTAGTAGCCACTGGCAAAGCCATGACCCTTTAAATCCTGTATGACCAGTTACAAGGACCCGCTTACCATTATAAATAGAATCAAACACTCTATTTTCTTTTTTCCATTCTATACGTTGATCGTTGACGGATATACTATATCAGAGCCAATAAATCGTCGCATCATAATTGTAGGCATGTTCAGCGGCGGACCCCAGTAGGGGGCGAGCTGCCCTAATTTGCCAAAAATTTTATCTTCTCTTGGACCCAAAAAATCCCTCCAGTAAAAGCCAACATATGATAGTATTTTTCGTAACTTGCATTGAATATCGTTTTTCAGCTCTTCCTAGCCGCGCTAATCAAGAGACAACATGACAAATGAATAAAGATTTTATAAAAGACGAGAACAAGGAAAAACTAGCAGTAATCCTCTGTGGTGGACCTGGAAGCCGGATGGGTGGCTTAGTAAGCAATAAACCAAAAACGCTTCTTGAAGTACATGGGAAACCAATACTCTGGTACATCTTTTGGAGTTTATACAAGTATAGTTTTCGAAAGATCATATTGCCAATCGGCTATAAGGGAAACCAGATCGAGGATTACATGAAAGAAATTTCGAGCAATACTGACTGTGAAATTATTGCAGTCGACACTGGGGTGGATACTTCGATCGGGGAACGAATGGAACGGATATCGGATATTATTCAAGACGACTCTGATTTTTTTCTTCTGAACAGTGATACTATTTTTGATTTTGACATCGATAAGATGTACCGGATACATAGATCCTCAAATTCATTAGTTACACTGTCCTCAGTTGAAGTGGCTTCGCCTTGGGGAATTATGTCGATAAAAGACGATAAATTAATTGGATTTACCAGAGACCGTAGTGTCCAAAAGTTGATTTCAAAAGACGCAGAAGAAGGTTTTGGACTCGTAAACTCAGGGTTGGCTTGGATCAATAAATCCTCATTAGCATTAATCGATCTTAATTCTTGCAGAGATTTCGAAACGGCCGTATTTCAAAAGGCTATTGAAATGCAACGTGCGTCATATTTTCAGATCGAAGGCACATGGATTCCGATTGACACGCCGAAAGACTTGAATTCCATCAATCTAACGATTGATGATGAGCTCTCCCACAGTGTCATTGCCAAGGATATGTTGAGAAAGTTCGACGAGTTCGAAAAATCGGGGAATGGACCGAGAGCTGAATATGAATAACCAAGAAAGATTACGAAATCGCTATCAGTTTAAGGCAGGCTATATTCCTAATTACGAAGAATTCAGGGATAAGATATACAACAAAACTATAATTCCTTATCAAGTTGAATTTCAACCGCCACCAAAAAGTACAAAAAAGATTTGCTGGTTAGAGTGTCCTTATTGCTATGGCCTCTCAGCTGATGACAGTGCTGGGGACCGGATGCTCAAAGAAAGAGCGATAAAAATCATGCAACAAATAGCTGACGGTGGAGTTAAAAAGGTTATTTTTGCCGGCTATGCGACCGATCCGTTGAACAGTCCTTTCCTCCCAGACTTACTGGAGATTGCAATCGATAATCAAATGATTTTTGGCTTTAATACTAAGGCACTAAAAGTGTCGCCTCACCTTTTGGAATTGTTGGCTCGAACCGATATCCAACCAGAAAGTTACATGAGTCTAAGCATAGATGCTGGGAGCAATGAAATTTATAACATTTTCCATGGTGTAAAGACCAACCCTAAAATTTACGAAAAGGTTTTAGCAAATACTAAGAAGATTGCAGAAGCGCGTACAATGGGCGGTTCTTCGTTTGATATCAGTGCAGCGTATCTGATCAATATTCACAATTACAAAATAAGTGAGGTGTCTCGTTTCATTGATGATTTCCAGGGCGCAGGTTGTGACCTTTTACGTTTTACTTTCCCCCAACCTCCACGTGCAATTCCACAAGAACCAGGTGTAATACCTACTGTCAATGAAAAACTTTCATATAAAGAGTCTCTTATTCCAATCATTGAGGCAGCATCTTCAGATAATTGCTTAGTCATGCTGGTGGACGCTGATTCTGAACATGATATTTTCCACAAGCCACGAACCACACCTTGTTTTGCTCGTTTTGTCTATCCGACAATAGGCTACGACGGTTGGCTTTACCATTGCTCTCAATCAAGTTCACCAAATTTTAGGCCTATGGCACTCGGGGATTTAAATGCCGAAGATTTTTGGACCGTTTTTTATAATTATGATAGTAAAGATTTTGGCAGATACTTGACTGACTGCTCCAAGAAAATGGAGCAGTCTGGCTGCAGATGTGACCGCAAAATGCATGTTACTAATACTAGTGTCATTGACAGCAGTGTATTTGACGGCCTAGTTCAAATTGGATGAAAAAAGTAGAGTTCTTAGTAAACCTTTGAGGGTTGCTGTCCTAGGAGCAAGTGGGATTGGCTATGTTCATGCTCGTCTTTATCATAAACTTGGCGCAGACGTAATTGCTATTTTGTGTAGAAGTGACATTAAGGCAAATGAAGTAGTTGCCGATCTCTTAAATACTTTTGGGATAGTAACCAAACCATTTTCAGAGATAGACAGAATCTTAGAAGAAGACTTGGATGCTGTGAGTATTTGCACACCACCAGCACTTCATCTACAGCAAATAATTGCAGCTTTTGATAAAAATATGCCTGTATTTTGTGAAAAACCTCTATTCTGGAATGAAAATTACGGGTCTACCGAAGTGATCCAGAAACTTAAGGCTCTACAGAAACATCCTAATAGAAAGCTGTTTGTAAATACTAGTAATACAGTCTTTATCGATGCTATCAATAAACAGATTGGGACTGTTGATTGTTCAAAAAATTTTACCTTTGAATTTTATACGAATGGCCCATTGCAGGGTTTGGATATAGCCATAGACTTACTTCCCCACGGGTTTTCTTTGTTGTTGCATATTTTTGGTGAATGCAAGATCAGTGCGTTTAGCTGTAAAGTCAGGCGGAATAATTTCTTCTGTCGATTTATGTATGGTGGTTGCACCGTCAATTTTGATTTCCGGGAGGATATAAATGGTCCACGGCATTTGCTTATAGGTTTGGACAGTAAAAAATTTAGACGCATACAGGAAGGGAGAGGTGCCAGCTATAAAGTTCATCTAATGGATGAGAATACAAACGAGAGAATTCCTTCTAGCGATCCATTTGAAATCTATATTTCAAAGTTTATTGATTATTGTTCCAAACAGGGAAAACACCTGCCAGATGACTTCAATACAGCATCATTGAACATGAAATTAATGGTAAGCTGTTTCGAATTAATCAATCAAACTTCCATACAGTAAAGTTAAATCGACTGCTAATAGCATGTTCCAGGCTTGGTCAGCATGTTTATCTGCAAAAAAACATATATTCCGAATATATAAACTCCGGAAACGGTAATTCCCCGATATCTCCGTAGTAGAACAACGTGACATCGCGTTTTATTTCGAGTGAAAATATTGGTACTTTTGACATACTGCAACGGTGAATTCTAGTGAAAAACGTGTGGTTGTGTAATAGAAAATAACTACAGATTTCCTTTCGATGTTGATAGAACATGTCCGGACTGCTCAAGTAGAAGATATTAGTAGCCGGAATGCCACGCACGGTGCGAATATCAAATATGACTAACAGAGCCTCATTGGAAGTTCGGAAAACAATTTGCTGAACTGTTGGTATGTCCGTGTGATCGATACTAATCTGTTTGATGTGGGAATCCAGACATCTACTTATGGATTCTGGATCAACCAGAATTTCCAATCTCTTTGAAAAATAATTCAGTTTGGGTAAGTTTGGGATTGCAATTAGCGTTGTGACTTTGCTTTGAAATTTAAATCGACGATGTATTTCATACAACTCTGGGGTTACTGATAACGCAGTAAAGAAAAATTCTTTTTGACCCAAAATCGCAGCCATCAATTCCAGGCTGTGTGACCTGTATGTATCCAAGACAAACCATGTGGAGTTATGACATACATTTCGGATCCCTTTCTGAGTTTGTCGTTGCGAATACAGCGCACACAGTACACCGACGATAGTGTGGTTTGCTACCAGCATAAAACCGTTATTTGATTTTTCAGGCATCCACGAACGACTGAAGGCCAAGCGCCATATATCCAGAGTTGCTCCTAAATCAAAATTTGGAGATAGAAAGTGATATACATCATCCAAATCTTCGTCGAATATTTCTCTTAGGATTACTCTACCTGGCATCACGCGAATTCAATTTTTGCATAGTCGATCATAAGTAAATATTTTGCTCGCCACTTTACTCACCATACTATACGATACCATCAATTTGAGGGGATAGTTTTTTGCAATAGTGAAAGTGAAAAAAAAAATTATCATTGCTGTTAATAGTACATTCAACCTGGTTAATCATCGTGCAGGATTAATTAATGGTTTGCTTGATGAGGGATATGAAGTAGTAGCCCTTTCTCCAACTGATGAATTTGCTTCCAGATTAAAGGAGCTTGGTTGCCGCCATGTGCCTCTGCAAATGGAGAGAAAAGGCACGAATATTGTCCGGGATCTACAGTTGTTTTGGCGTTATAGACTTTTGCTGAAACAACATATGCCAGATATCTTTTTAGGGTTTACGGTAAAACCAAATATCTATGGGTCTTTGGCAGCTCAGTCTTTAGGTATTCCTGTTATAAATAATATTAGTGGTTTGGGTGCAGTATTCGGCGCAATGAGTACCTCTATTATGGGTAAAGCGCTGTCTCGTTTAGTACGAGTATTGTATTGGTTCGCATTATTGCGTTCGGACAAAATATTTTTTCAGAATGAGGACGATCGCCGTGAGTTTATTGAACAAGAAGTTGTTAAGGCTCATTTAACAGATCGATTACCTGGATCAGGTGTAGATTTAAACCGTTTTGCCTACACACCGATAGTTGCTTCTGATTTCTCTTCGAAAAACAGCAATAAACGAAAAAAGACTCGATTCTTGTTGATTGCACGGCTGTTATGGGACAAAGGGGTGGGTGAATATGTAGAAGCCGCAAGGCTCTTGTCTCCACGTTATCCATGTGCAGAGTTTTGCCTGTTAGGATTTCTGGACTTCGAAAATCCTGAAGCTATTTCAGAGGCGCAGATCAATGAGTGGATAGCGGAAGGAATGGTTCGATATCTAGGTGTTAAAAATGATGTATATTCTGAGATTGTAAAAGCAGATTGTGTGGTTTTGCCTTCATTATTTCGTGAGGGTGTCCCGCGCTCTTTACTCGAATCTGCTGCCGTGGGGCGTCCTATAATCACCACAGACTCAGTCGGATGTCGTGACACCGTGGATGATGAAGTTAATGGGTATCTGTGTATTCCAGGTGATTCAATCGATTTGTCGGAGAAGATGGAGCGTATACTGCAGTTAAATGATGCACAACGTGCCGAAATGGGAAGATGTGGCCGGGAGAAAATGGAACTTCAGTTTGATGAGCAGATTGTGATCCAGAAGTATTTGGAAGCAATTGAACCCAACCAATCAAAGAGCCATCTATAATAGCTGATTAAAAATCTCTTTCTCTGTTCAATTTCAGGGCTCTTTTTGAAAACCTTAGTAATTCTTTGACCCAATTAGGAAAATTATTGTAGTTAATTGATCTCTTTAACCTTATCTCCCATCTAGTAAAGAAACCGCTTTTTCTGGAATGCTTAAAAAACTGGTCATTATATTTATTTCTTAATGCTTCTACATCGCTTATATTTGAATCAATACCAAATAAAGTAAGCCAATTTTCTATTCTTTTAGAATGCGACGTCCCGACCATAACATCATCTGAAAAACAGAAGTTCTTTTGTTTCTGCTCTTGTAGTCTTGTTCTTATTTCAACTTCTCTATGCTGAAATTTACTATAGTTTCTGATATCGAATGTTACTAAAAAACTGTATATATTTTTCAGAAAATCGTTATCAATTAAACTATCTATAATATCGACCTCGCTTCCCTCACAGTTGGTTTTAACAACTAAGATATCATTCTCATTAGTGTTATTTTGGAACCATTCACTAGCATCCACTAACTTTATTGTTTCTGCTTCTTCTGAAACCTTGGTTGACTCAACCTCATCCTCCATAAAAATTGAACCGTTTAAAGATCCAGGTAAAAATAATTTAGTCTCTCGATTTTTATTGCTTAAGCCGAATGGACAAATTTCTATTCTACGGTCCTTTGAAGCTAATTCCTGCAGTTTACTCTGACAATGCTCTGAAGGTTCAAAACAAACTATCCTGCCGAAAGAATATTTTTCCTTTGTTACTTCCTCAAGGGTTTCGCCAAGGTGAGAGCCAATGTCTAAGAAAACTTTTATTGCAATACCTCAATTTTTTAAATTTTTATAAATAAAGAATTTATAAAAATGAATCATGGATCTAAATTATGCCATAAATTAAGAAGTAATCTTTTGTGCTCTGTCTTACTCACCTATTGTGTTTTCTGGGCTTGCTTAGCTTTCTGACCGTTAATTTCTTAAAAACTCTTGCAGCAAGCCTTCTGTAGCCCGCTAAAACCGATAACTCTTCTACATAAAAGTCCAGAATTGCCATGTCTTCTCTTAAGTCAATTGTATGAGGTCCTTTCACATCTTTAAACCCGATCTCTCCTATACAGGACTCCTCATACTCGGTCGGAGACAGTCTATTGATTTCATTAACAACCAAGCCTTGTCCATAACCAAAACAATTATTTTGACCAAATCGTAGCAGACGACCTTCCTTTGCAACAATTCTACCGCCCATTCGAGCGGTTTTTGGATCCATAACGATTGGATTTTTAGGATGTGGCTTGTATGGACCTAGTAAATTTTTAGAGTAATATAAAAATAAGCAGTCAGAAGAGGAGCTCTGTAGCCCACCAAACAAAAAATACTTTTCGTCATGTTTAATTATAGTGCAATCAACAAGCCTTAAATCTTCAAGCCCTTCCAGTTGAAGAATTTTTTGATTTTCTGGTGATAGGGGTACAATATATGGGGAAGAATGGGAGGCTACTTCCGGTAATATATACTCCATTTCACCATCTTTTAAAGTAAATGGATAAGAATAGTGAGCACCTTCTAACAATTTCCCTTTCATCTCAAGACTATCCATATCAAGCTGAACAATCTCTCCTAACCCATTTTTTGCATTCATCGCTTCAACAAGGATAACATCGCCTTTAGGAGAGAAAAATGGGTCAGCATAGAAACTATATTTTTTATAAACACTTGGCACCGAACCACTAGAAACACTCAGCTTATTAAGCCCATCTAGATTAACCTTTTTGAATTTAACGATATTCCATTTTTTCTCAAAGAACATACCATAAAAAAGCCTTGCGATTTTTCTCTTAGCTAAAGATAAAAGGAAGCAAACTACTAAGGAGTTTTCCGGTAATTTGTAATTCTTGCCCAACTTATGGATATTAACAGTTGATTTATCAAGATAGTTCTGAATAGCTTTACGCAGCAGAAATTCAGATTTTTCGAAAAAGTTGATCGCTGTTTTTTTGTATGAATGATGAACCACTTTTGCATAGGCTTTTGCATAAATGGTTCCTCCATCAACTTTATTAGACAATTTCTGAACGACAAGACCCAATTTTTCTTCATTATTTAATAGCTCATAGAAACCAGCAGGGCGTCCTCTGTATTTTTCTGGATTTCCATGATGAAAAGATAAAATATCAAATTTTGAGGTCGCTTTGTTGATACGAAGAAGAGACATCCCAAATTTGATGATTAGTTTAATCCCTCTTTTCTCTACCTCGTCCAAAACTTTGTTCGGTAGGGTTTGCCAATTTCCATCATAAAGTGAATCGAAGCTGACAACTGTTTTATAATCGAAATTCAACTTAGACTTGCGAGTTAAGTGATTTTGAAGTGCAGTTAAGTTAATTAAGTAGTAGCTAAAATGTTTAAGAAAATTCTTTTTTGTTTGCGTATTTTGACAGTTTAAAATTATCTCAATATCCATAACGTCAGAGGCATGTGATAAAGCTCTTTTTTGCCATTCCGTAAGTGTCAAATTGTCTACAATCAGTGCGGTTTTCATTTTTTGATGTGCCAAAGTCGTGTCGTTAACTATGGAGAGTATTCTCACTAGCTTATCTTTGATGATATATCCTGTACCAAAGAATGGCTAGATGTTAGCTTAATTCGTAGGGGGTTACTAAGATTTGTAAATAATTTTGTGAACAGGACTCATATTGGAGATAAATAGAGTGCTTAGATATAATTTATCTATGCTAATTTGAAGGTTAAGCAGTAAATATTATGAAAGGTTGGAACTCAGAAGGAAAGATAGTCAGTGCTGAAGAGCTAGATGAAGAATTAGCGTGGTTCCAAGGATTCTTTTGGACTTCATATGACAATGAAGGTAAAGAATGTAAAAGAAACTTCCATGAACTTCGCCAAAGGGACTTGATGCTATTTAATTTGGGAGAGGTTGAAGGAAAAAAATTCTTGATATAGGGTGTTCAAGTGCTGAATATCTAATTACTCTCGCAAAAATGGGTGCAGAATACCTAGACGGACAAGATCCAAATGAAGCTGCTGTAAAAAGAGGAAGGGTTAGATTTAGTAAGGAGAATATTAAAGGAAAATTAATTATAGGATCCGCAGTAAAGTTAGATTTTCCTGATAATTTTTTTGACAGCGCATTCTCTTCAGATACTTTTAACTTTTTAACTTTGGAGGAAAAAGAAAAAATGATTTCTGAGGTATACAAAGTGCTTAAACCTGGAGGAATACTTACCATTAAAACTCCTAATTTAAGTTTCTTAAAAATATCACTCTATCTCAAAAGAATTCTTAACCTGCTAAGGTTGAGGTCTCCTTTTATATACGTCGCCCATACCAAAGACAACCCGGATAGCGTGCATATTGGTTTAACTACGCACTCTGATTTAGAGAAATTACTTGAAGATAATTTTTTTCACACACCAGAGAATACCTATGTACCCTTAATTCGAAAGAGGTTGCCACGATTTATAACTAATTTTTTATACGGGAAAAAAACTTTCTCTGAAACTATTATCATCACTTCTAGAAAAGCTACATTTAAAAGTATGTGGGGGTAATGTGATCGGTGTTAACTATTTATTAGAAACAGAAGTTATAAGTGGTATAACTTTTTAAATAAGTAATAATCCAATCAGAAAAAGTGAATAGACTATAAAGAGGATCAAAACTATTTACAAAAGAAAAATTCTTTTTGTTTGTCCTTATCCTCGAGATCTGGCAGCAGGACAAAGGCTCAAGTTTGAGCCACATTTTGATGCTTTAGAAAAAGAGGATTTTGATATTAAGCAATCGTGTTTTATGAGCAAGAGGTTGTGGCATATAGCCTACAAACAGGGACATTACGCGGAAAAACTTTTTTGGATTATCATTGGGCTTATTAAGAGAATTTTTCTCTTATTTACCCTACCCAGGTACGACACCGTTTACATTTTCATGAATGTTTTTCCTTTTGGGCCAGCAATTCTAGAAAGGCTTTACGGAATAATTTCTAGAAGAATAATTTACGACATTGAAGACAACATAATCTCAGATGAATCATATGAGCAAACCTACAATCTTTCTAATAAAAGAAAGACTATAGGTTTTCTGAAGTCAAAGAAGAAATATGAATATTTGATAAAGATATCTGATGTCGTAATAACTAGTAGCCCTGTTCTTTCGGAAAGATGCAATGAGTTATCGGGCAGTGATAAATCAATCTTTATTCCATCCACATTAAACGAAAAGAGGTTTTTACCAAGAACTTCATCAGTTAATAAGGAAAAACTTACCATTGGATGGACAGGTACATTTAGCACTAAACCGTTTCTAGAGATTGTTATACCTTCTTTAGAAGCCCTCTATAAGGAGAGGGATTTTAAAATGAAAGTTATTGGAAATTTTGAAATGGAGAACCCAGCTCTAGATTTAGAGGTCACACAATGGAGTGAAGAAAATGAAGTAAGAGATCTCCAAGATATAGATATAGGTTTATATCCTCTTCCTGTAAATGATTGGGTAAGTGGTAAAGACGGGCTAAAGGCTATGCAATATATGTCCATTGGAATTCCTGCTGTGTGTACTGCAGTAGGCAATGTTCTGAATATAATTGATGACGGTGTAGATGGAATTCTAGTTTTGGAAGAATCTGAATGGAAAGAAAAACTCAAAGATATAATAGATGATGAAATGAAAAGAAAAATAATAGGAGAAAATGCGAGGAAAACATTTCTTTCGAAGTTTTCAAAAAAATCAATCACTAAGCTTTATTTAAAAGCTTTGGGATAATTGGAGTAGGATACATAGTTGATGGAAGTAGGTTATTATTTTAATAATTCAGTCTTGCTGCTCAAGCCAGAAAAATATACCGATGATAGGGGTTTTTTTTCTGAAACTTATAATCTAAAAGAGCTTCAAAAACTAGGGGTGAAGGTAAAATTTGTTCAAGATAATTTTTCCTTTTCAAGATCAAAAAATGTTTTCCGGGGACTGCATTTTCAGAGTGCCCCCCATGCTCAAGCTAAGTTGATAAGGGTCCTGTCAGGTTCTATCTTGGACATAGTAGTAGATCTAAGAAAAGAATCCGCCTCATACCTGTCTCACAAAATGTTTAACTTATCAAAAAGAAACTTTAAACAACTATATATACCTACAGGCTTTGCTCATGGTTTCCTAACCCTATCATCCAATACAGAAGTACTTTATAAAACTTCCGATTTTCATTATCCAGATCTAGAAAAAACTCTTTCTTGTGATGATGAATCTTTAAATATTAAGCTTCCAGTCAAAACAACTGATTTGATAATCTCAGAGAAGGACAGAAATGCAGTGCCAATTGACCAATTAATAGAAAACTAACCAAATGAGAATCTTAGTTACAGGAGGTTTAGGTTTTATTGGGTCTGCTTTGATAAGACATTTGATTACTAATACAGAACACAAGGTATTAAATATTGATAAGGAAACCTATGCTGCAATGCCAGAAGCTTTGTCTCAAATTGAGAATGATGCGAATTATAGATTCAAAAAAATTGATATCACTTCAGAGGAGAGTTTGAAGAAAGCGTTTACAAATTTTAAACCTGATGCCGTAATGCATCTGGCAGCTGAAAGTCATGTTGATAGATCAATTGACGACCCAGCTGAATTCATAAACACGAATATTCTTGGAACATATAACCTTTTACAAGCATCAAGGGATGTATGGAGGTCTTCTTCGGAAGGTAAGAGATTCTTGCATGTCACAACAGATGAGGTTTTTGGCAGCCTCAACCTAATAGATAAGCCCTTTACAGAGGAGAATAAGTATTACCCCAACTCACCATACGCTGCTTCTAAAGCTTCCTCTGATCACTTAGTGCGTGCCTGGTATAAAACATATAATCTACCTACTTTAGTGACCAACTGCTCTAATAATTATGGACCGTATCAGTTTCCTGAAAAGCTGATACCATTAATGATTATAAATGCACTCAATAACAAGCCACTGCCGCTGTATGGTGAGGGCAACCAAGTCCGTGATTGGCTATATGTTGAAGATCATGTACAGGCACTGGTTAAGGTTTTGGAAGAAGGCACGGTAGGAGAAACGTATAATATTGGTGGTTGTAATGAAAAAACAAATCTAGAGGTTGTACAAATGATTTGCGTTTTACTAGATAAGTTGGCTCCAAATTTTTTAGACAATATAGGATCTTTTCAAGAACTTATTTTATTTACCACTGATCGACCAGGCCATGATCAAAGATATGCAATGAATCCTTCAAAAATTACACAAAAATTGGATTGGTCACCGAAAGAGACATTTGAATCTGGTATTCATAAAACAGTCCAATGGTATTTGAACCATCAACAATGGTGGTCTCGTATTCTCGATGACTCCTATCAAGGTCAACGTTTGGGATTAATGAAATGAAAGGTATAGTTCTAGCCGGGGGAACGGGTAGTCGCATGTATCCTATCTCGCAGGCTGTAAACAAACAGATGTTACCTATTTATGACAAACCGATGATCTATTATCCCATTTCTGTCCTGATGTTAGCTGGAGTTAAAGAGATTTTAATTATCACTACTAGTAATGACTTGCCACTCTTTGAAAAATTGCTAGGGGATGGCAAGCGAATTGGCGTCAAATTTACCTATGCAACGCAACCTAAACCAGAAGGACTTGCACAGGCTTTTATTATTGGGGAAGAATTTATAGGAGATGATAGTATCTGTCTAATATTAGGTGATAATTTTTTCTATGGCCAAAGTTTTAGTGCATTCCTCCAGAGATCGGCATCTCTCAAAAAAGGTGCAATAGTCTATGCGTATCCAGTCCTAGATCCAGAACGCTTTGGCATCGTTGAAATTGATTCTAATGGGTTAGCCATCTCTATTGAAGAAAAACCAGTAAATCCAAAATCAAATTATGCAATTACGGGCCTTTATTTCTATGACAATGCAGTTATCAATATCGCAAAATCAATTGAGCCGTCTGTACGTGGCGAATTAGAAATTAGTGCCGTGAATAATATCTATCTGCAACGAGGTGACCTGAAGGTTGAGTTGATGGGGCGAGGATTTTCATGGCTTGATACGGGGACTCCCTTATCAATGTTGGAAGCCTCACAGTTTGTTAATACTATTGAAAAACGACAAGGCTTCAAAATCGCTTGTCTTGAAGAGATTGCCTGGAGACAGCACTGGATCAGCGACGACCAGTTGATAAAAATTTCAAAATCTCAATCAAATAGCTATGGTCAATACCTAAAACGTATTGTGGATGAGAAAGAAAAACACGATTATTCTATATCTTTATAATGATTAACCTATCAAAACCATCAATATCAACTCTTGAGATTAAAAATGTGCAACGAGTGCTTAATGGAGAATATTTAGGAATGGGGCCTGTAACGAATCAATTTCAAGATCAATTGTCAGCTTTTTTTAATAGACAGGTTGTTTGTACCTCTACTGGTACATCAGCTTTACATATTGCTATGCAGTCAATTAAAACGGATAACTCTCACAAGGAGGAGATACTAGTTCCATCACTAACTTATGCTGCGTCTTATCAAGCAATAACAGGAGCGGGATTAAAACCTATTTCTTGTGATATAAATCCTCTGAACTTAAACATTTGCTTAAAAGATATGCAAAAAAAATTTAATTCAAAAACTCTTGCAATCATGCCGGTTCATTATTCTGGAGACCCATCAGACATTAATAAGGTTTATGCTTTTGCAAGAAAAAAGAAAATAAGAGTTGTGGAAGATGCTGCACACGCATTCGGTTCAATGTTCAACAATAAGATGGTAGGAAGTTTTGGTGACGTTGCCTGTTTTAGTTTCGATGCCATAAAAAGCATAACCTGTGGTGAAGGAGGTGCGCTAGTAACCAATGATAAAAAAATTATCAGGAGAGCATCAGATATTAGAACTTTGGGGATTGTAGGGGATTCTAAAAGAAGATATTTAAAGAAGCGGACTTGGTCGTTCGATATTGTAGAACAAGGTTATAGGTACCATATGAGTGATATCAATGCCGCGATTGGCATAATACAGCTGAAAAGATTCCCATCTTTTCAGAGAAAAAGAAAAAAACTTGCAAAAACATATGACAGACTTTTATTAGACTCACCCTTTATAAACCTATTTCACAGAAACTATAATGAAATCACACCCCATATTTATGTTGTTAGTCTTAAACAACCTGATTCTAGAAGCGACCTTCAAGAGTATCTTTTGAGCCATGGTATCCAAACTGGAGTTCATTATTATCCAAACCACTTACATACGTTTTTCAGAAGAAAAGGAGAACTGCTCCCTGAAACCGAGAGCATTTATCCTACCCTATTGACCCTTCCATTACATACAGATTTAACTAAGATGAATATTTCTTTTATAGCTAATTCAATCAAGTCTTTTTATCATAAGAACCAGCGCTTTCAGTAAAAACTTTATTTATTCTGGGTATGTCTTGCACGAAAAAAATAAGTTCGTTAACCTGACAAATCCTTAAAGAATAAGAACTTCATCACCACCATGAATCAGATAGAGATAGAAGCTGATTAGTCGCTGTCGTAAAATCCAGCTAGAGTTTCCATGTGAATGTCTAGAAACTTCATTAACTGCCTACTAGAATAGATTTATGCACGTTTTTAAGAGGATATTAATAGCTTTATATTCAATTATTTGGAGACTTGTAAATATTGTCGAGTTTTACAAGATGAAAAAACGATATGGGCAACTCAACGTTAGACAACTTAAGGCTGGTTCTGGGGGAATGTATAAATTCATAGTTGAACTTCCTGAAAGCTATCCTATTCTGATAAAGAAGCATAATTTCTTTTCAGAGCTATGGCTCTCGCTAAATGGTGTTTATAAGATAGCAGCCCCTTATACTCAAAAGCATCGAAATTTTAACGACATTGCTAATGTATTAGAATTTATTTTGAATAGTAACTTGAAGCAGCATACTTTTTTAATATCTGTTGATAGAGAAAAGAAAGAATATTGGCAAGAATATTCTGTAGACTCGATGAGTGAATTAGATTACAGCACTCCATCTATCATAGATAATATTGAAAAAATTATGGAAGAGTTTAAGGATGAGGGATTACAGTCATTGGATCATTCTATAAGAAACTTTCTAGTTCTAGATGACAAGTTATACCTCGTAGACCTAGAGGAATTGTATTTGCTTGATACAAAATCAACTAAATAGATGCAATTACTTAATAAGCAGAAGCTTTTTACTGAGATTCTTCAGGAGGCTGAAAGTATTGGAGTTAGTTATGTAATGATTCGTCATAAAGATTCTGTCATCAGAGTATTGAACACTCCAAGCACAAACGAAGATATTGATGTTTATATTTCAAAGAATACAGTTGGTTTATTTATTGAGATCTTGAGAAAGAAAGGTTTCATTCGTTTTTTCCAAAAACAACTATATATCAATATAGAATCTGGGATGAAGATTGAAATCCATAGTGGCAGTTATACTAGACTACCTTTTTGTGATGAAAACTTTTTTTTAAATTCAGCAATAAGATCAGGAGGAGTAAATTATTTACCTGACGATAACTTATTTCTGATTTTGCTTATGCATCCTTTAGATGTTACTGGTCTTCGTGGCCATAGGAAATATACCCAAGAAAAAGAGTGTTACTTGTTAAAACATAAAGACAAGATTTTTGAAGACAATGTAAAGAATAAAATTCAGACTTGGTGTGGACTTAGATTCTATAAAACAATTTCCAGAAAATTATTCATTGATTTAGATTCTATCTATAGATCAGCTTATTCTCTAAAAATAAAGGCATTGTTAGCTAGCGAAGAGGCTAGATATTTTTTTTTCAATCGATGCAAAAAAAGACTTTATGAGCTCTGCTTCTATCAAGGAAGGATAATAACTGTTATGGGAATTGATGGCTCAGGAAAAACAACTCTTATAGATAACATATCTGCTTCTCTCCATGATTACTTGGATGATTCTTGTACAAAGATTGTTTATATGGGGTTCTTAGGAGGGTACTTTCTTCCAATAGAGAAACTTAGCTCTCTTTATAGAGCAATTTTTCCAAGACCAAGTATTGCTTCTGAAGATAAGGAGATTGAAGAGAATCCTTTGTTGTATACGACATCCAGCTTCAAACTTGGTCTTATGTCCTTTCTTTTAGCATTAGAGTATCTCGTTCGTAACACCGTTATAATCTGGTATGCCTATTTTAGAAAAAAAACTATATTATTAGATCGGTCAATCTTTGATCAGCACACAAAATTTTCAAAATTAAAGATTATTTCATTTCTCAGGAGATTCTTAGTTAAGCCAGATATTTTTATTTTTTTAAAGGGAGATACATCCATATTTTTTCGACGTAAACAGGAATATCAAATAAGCACACTTAAATTTTCACAAGAAGCAAATTTAGAATACCTGCGGAAGAATTTTCCTCTTAAATTAAATGAACTCGACGCAAATCAGAGCCTACAAACAGTTCATTTACAGGCAATGGATCTTTTATCAGAAAAACTTAGATAATGAATCCGCTTAAAGCAATTAGCTTTACTGCAATTGAAAAGGTTTTAAGATTGATCGGCAATATCGCCTTTTTAGCTGTTTCTGCTAGAAATTTAGAACCAGAAGAGCTGGGAGTGTTTGCCATTATTTTCAGTATCTACCAAATATTGCGCGTTTTTATTGGCGGATCTTTAGTGAATGCATTCTTAAAATCAGACCATACTAATGAAATTCGCGACAAGTTATTTTCTTTCTCCATTATTTTCAGTCTCATGGGTTTTTTATTATTTATAGTAATTAGACCCTTAATAGAGAATGTATTTGATGTCACATTTACACATCCAACTTACCTTTTGATGTCCATGGTACTTTTTTTGCTCCCAATAAATTTATTCTCACGTGGAATTCTTCAAGAGAAAAGATCTTTTGACAAGATAGCCATATCCGAGATTATTGTTTTTTATATCTCTATTATTATTGGCATAACCATACTCTTAACGAGTCCAAGCATATTGGCTTTAGCTGTGAAATTCTTTGCAGAAAGTATGCTGATTTTACTTGTATACAGATATCTATTGGGTATTGCCCCAAAACTAAACTTAACTTACATAAATAGGAAGGATATCCATCTATTGAGGTTTGCACTTGGGCTATCATCGTCTAGGTTTTTGACTGAATTATCTAATAATGGAACAAATCTATTTGTTGGATATTTTTATCCAATTAAGTTTATGGCATTTTTCTCGTATTCTAAAAACCTAGCTCTCATACCAGAAACTTTTTTAAGGACTACTATCAGTGGCCCTATGATGGTATATCTCAGTAAGTATTCAGGAAAAGAGTCTTTTCAAAAATTTCAAACTATTGCTTCCTCATTACTCTTTGTATCTATGATGCCAGCATCTCTATTGGTTTTAAAAGGTGACCAATTATTAGTTCTCCTGATGGGAACTAAATGGGCAGAATTTGGGTTAATGTTTCAGATACTTGGGATTTTTGGGATGGCACAAGTTCTAAAAGGCTGGTTAACTGTTGTTTACACTAACAACATGCATATGAGAGACTGGAATAAATTTGTATTCCTTGAGCTTTTTTTAATTTTACTTTTAATGGGGATTTGTAGTTCTCTTGGCTTGAGTATTTTTGGTTTTATTGTTGGTATATCTTTATTTGAAGTCGTATTTTGGAGCATTATCTATGCAACTACGAACTTTAAATTTATTACCGAAAAAAATAATTGGAAACAATACCTTTTAAACTACCAACTATTTATTTGTCCTTTATTAATTTTAGTAATTGTGCACCCTGTATTAGTTTATTTTATAGACATTAATTTAACCCTCAGTGTGCTCCTGGGTGGGACATTAGCGAGCGGAATTGTATTTATATACCTAGCTATTTGCAACAGAAGTGTGTTTGCATCATTTTTGAAGTTAATACAGTCTCAAACAGACTGATGATGAGTGCTCTGCGTTTTTTCAAGATGGGAGATAAGAATAAAAAAAGAATCTTTGATTACAATAATTTCCCTGATTGGGTCCAAGATATTCTAAGATTTTTTAAAGAATACTTGGGCTTAATAGAGAAGGAGGTCTTTAAACTATATATTTGTCACATTAATGTGTCTAATTTAGCTATAGAGTTTCGTTGATTTTAACTAGGTGTAGATTTTTTACCCCTGCCAATAGCATAATAGCTAATACCGAGTTCTTTAAATTCAACAGGATCGCAGAGATTTTGACCATGAAAAATTACAGGTGACTTTAATAATTGTTTCATCAGAGAGAAATCTGGAGACCAAAAAGCTTTCCATTCTGTGGTAACTATTAATGCATCCGAGACCTCGACAAAAAATAAGGAGCAAAATTTATTATGGATTTTGGAATAGAAAATAGACTTTCAAAAATTTTTAAACCCGAATCAGGAAAAACTGTAATGCTTGCAGTAGATCATGGATATTTTCAGGGACCAACTACTGGCCTAGAAGATCTCAAGAAAACTTTAGCTCCATTGTCTAACTTAGCTGATTGCCTTTTTATAACTAGAGGCATGCTAAGAAATTGTGTAGAAAAGAATATTCAATCTTCAATCTGTCTAAGGGTTTCAGGCGGTCCGAGTATTTTGGGAGAACTTTCCAATGAAGATATTGTTGTCTCATTAGAAGAAGCCATCAGATTAAATGCATCTGGAATTGGAATGTCAATATTTGTAGGGGCTGAAAACGAAGATAGAACCATATCTAATTTAGGTCGATTGATTAATGAAGCAGAAAAATACGGTATGCCTGTTCTAGCTATAACCGCAGTTGGAAGAGAGATGGCTAGAGACTCAAGATATTTAGGTCTGGCTTGTAGGATTGCGGCAGAAATTGGTTCAAGAATAGTTAAAACTTATTACTGTGAAGATTTTTATAAAGTAGTCGAGAGTTGTCCGGTTCCTATAGTGATGGCTGGAGGTACAAAGATTCCTGAAAAAGATGCATTACTAATGACCGAAAATGCAATCAAAGAAGGTGCATCGGGTGTTGATATGGGAAGAAATATATTCCAAAGTGAAAATCCTGCGGCAATGATGAAAGCCATAAAAGCTATTGTTCACAAAGGGGCTGACTCTAAAGAAGCATTCGATCTATACAGTCGAGGTTAGTTCAATTGAATGCCAACAATACAAATGATTCAGTCATTAATGTAGCTGAATACTACAGTAATTCCGATATAAGAATAAAAAAAATAAGTAAACCACTTATAAAAGAAAAAGAAATTCTGGTAAAAATGCAAGCGTGTGGTATTTGTGGGACCGATGTAATGGAATGGTATAGAAAAACCACAGCTCCAAAAGTTCTAGGGCATGAAATGAGTGGCACGATAGTCGACATCGGGAAGCAGGTTAAACACTTCAAGATCAACGATCGTGTTTTTGTTTCCCACCATGTTCCATGTTTTGACTGTTATTATTGTGACAATGAAAAATATTCTGCCTGCAATTCACTGCATACAGGAAATTTCTTTCCCGGAGGATTCTCAGAATACATAAGAATCCCTGAAGAGAATGTGAAATTCGGTACCTTTGTTTTACCAAAAGAAATGACATATGAAGAGGCTACAATGATTGAGCCGATGGCGTGTGCAGTAGCAGGACAAAATAGTTTAAATGTAGAAAAAGATGAAACAGTAATTATTATAGGTTCAGGAATATCCGGACTAAGTCATATCCAACTTACAAAAAATAAAGGGGCAACAGTAATTGCAACAGATATATCTGATTACCGCATTGAGCAAGCAATTAATTTTGGAGCAAATTATGGTTTCAATGCTGGCAAAACAAACATTGATCACATCAAAAAAATAAACAATGGAAGACTGGCTGATAAAGTTATAGTTTGTTCAGGGAGCATGTCTGCAGTAGAAGACTCTTTTAAATACATTGATAAAAAAGGGAAGATACTCTTCTTTGCCGTGCCTTCTAGTAATATCAGCTTGCCTTCTACAGATTTATGGCGAAATGAAATCTCACTCTTCTTCAGTTATGGAGCAGCAACAGATGACATAAAAGCCACAATTGAATTATATAAAGAGAAGAAAATTAATTTTAAAGACATGATTACGCACCAATTCCCATTATCAAAAATTACTGAAGGCTTTAAACTTGTTGAGCAAGCAAAAGAATCGATCAAAGTGGTTGTAAAACCAGATTAGAAAGTTTCATTATTACCTTATATAAAAAAGAAAGTTAATCATGCGAGTGAAAGGTCAAAATTATAGAACCATCTGGCAAAAACAGGATGATAAGGAAATTATACAAATCATTGACCAAAGATATCTTCC
>Ga0310122_10000422_pt1 | contig 26858 bp, 18 predicted proteins | sample CB6_Bottom_1051__FD_203503 | JGI IMG/M metagenome (GOLD analysis project Ga0310122, IMG submission 203503) | Marine microbial communities from Western Arctic Ocean, Canada - CB6_Bottom_1051 | ecosystem: Environmental > Aquatic > Marine > Oceanic | place: Canada: Western Arctic Ocean | collected...
TCGTGGCCATCGCGGTGGGCCTGAGGTTGGGCTCGACAGGCATCAGGAACAGATCGGTGAATCGCTCGGACAGGCGGAAACCGTTCTGCCCACCCGAAAGCGACCACTTGGCGTCCAGCAGCTCGGATTGGCGGTCGAAGTCGCCAAACTCCACGTTGAAACCCAGTATCTCCCCTACCGTCAGGTTGTGCTCGCGGCTGAGAAACGAGGCGGTTATGTCCACTTGGTCGAAGGGTACCAGGGCAACCTCGTAGGACACGACCGCCGGGCCGCCGACGCTGCCCTCGATAGCCAGGGCGGCCTGTGAAAATGGACCGTCTGCAAGCGCGTACCAGGAGGCGGCCGAGAAGTTTACAAAAAAATCCTCATCCGGCGGGGGCCCGGCCAGGACGAAGTGATTCGCCGCCGTCCCGTTGCTCCTGAGCTGTTGCTCCGGGCTCAGATCAGAGAAATCGGCGAATTGCCCGCCCGAATGGTCGGCATCGATGAACAACTCCATGTCGTCGTCCTGGAAAATCCGCAGCGCCGCTGTGCCCGGGGGCCGGTCGATCTGGTGCAAGTCGTCCTCGACCCGAGCGGCCACATAGAGCCTGTTGAAGGACTCGTTCCAGCCCACCATGAGCCGCACCGAGAAGTCTCCGGGGAACTCAGTTGGCGAGGCGTCGGCTACCAGGTCGGTGAAAGCGGCCAAGGACACGATGTAGGAAGAGCCAACCACCTCCCAGTCGGACAGATCGCCATCTATCTGGGGAACGAGGTGGTCGGGGAACTGAAATGCCTGGACCATCTCCTGCAGGGGTAGATGGGCTCTCGCTGGCCCCACGACAAGGAGAATGGTCGCGACCGCACGTGCCCATGTAACTCGATGATGATTCAATGCAGGTCGGGATTCGCTCTTACAAGGAGTTCATTCATTGATTCAATCGCAACTGTCATTTTGACGATCTTGTCCTTACGGGTGATCTCACAATAGGCGATGGGGACCGCATAGTCAAGTCCGCTGTGCCGATTGCACACCGGGTCTAGCCGTATCGCGGCGGATGCGCTCCGTCTGTTCGCCGATGCGAAGTTCCACTCCAGCGAAGACTTCGCGGGTTACGTCCACGGAGGTCTTGCAGTGCGAGCCGGCGCTGGCTGGCGGCGATCTCGGCGAGCTCCCGCCGCTGATTGTCCCGCAGTTCAGACACCTTGGCCATGTCCTTGACGGCCATGAGCATGGACTGTCTCTGGATCGGCGAAGTGCAGGCGGCGAGCTTTTCTTTGATCATCGTCAGATCGAAGGTTTCCGCACGGAGCTTTTTCAGGAGCTTGCGTTGTTTTGCCTCACAGGCAAGCAGGTTGGCGCGAATGTGCTCGGAGCGATTTACCAGGACCGGATCCACTCCAGCCACCACCTGGGTGCTGCTGTTGTAGGCCGAACCCAGGGAGCCTGCCGAGATGCCCGCCGCACCCCAGGTCAGCCCGCCTACGAGGGCTTTCGATTCTCCCTCTCGATTGCCGGGAATCACGATCCGGCCACCCGCCCTTACCGAGGCATTATGGATGTGGCTGCCGACCTTCAGATCGCCGCCGGCACTGACCGACGCTTCCTGTATGTATTTGGCCATCACATCACCGCCCGCGATCAGCTCGGTACTGGCCCCGACGACGCCCTGCTGCACGAGCAGGTCCTTTCCGGCCACGATCAGGGCCCCCCCTCCACATAGCCGCCGATGGTGACGGTGCCGGTGGCCTTGACGATGAATTGCGACTGCACTGAGCCCTTAATGACGACATCGCCGTTGAAGTCGATGTTGCCGGACTCATAGTCGACATTTCCCTCTATGGTGGCGACCGGGTAGACGGCAATATTGATGCGCTTCTGCCACCGGCTACCGATTCTCGCGGTCGATGAGGAGGTGGAAATTCCGCCGCCGACTTCCGAGAAGAAAGCCATGCTCCCGCTTTCTTCCGGTTTGGTGCACACATACGCCCCCGTCACCACCTCGATGCCCGCAGGTGGAGGGGGCACGAGCTCCTCGCCAAAGATGTCTCTACCCGTCGTGCCGAGAACGGATGGCACCAGTCTTCCCAGCAGGTCGCCCTCCCCGACCAGGCTGGCCAGGTTTCGATCGCGGAAGTCTATGGATCCATCATCGAGGATTTTTCCCGGAGCATAGGATTCGGTTTGAACCACCCACTCAAACTCTGCATCGGCCGCCTGCCGGGGTGAGGTACCGGTAGCGACCGGCAGGAGGAATTCGCGGGCGCCGCCGGCCTCCAGCGCTCTCAGGGTGTTCGACCAGCGCTCGGCGTCGTACCCGTAGACGATGCCGGCCCGGTTGAGCAGGTCCTGCATCTGCTCGAGGTTGGGGTACTTGGCGTTGCGGGATTGGGGCAGATTGAGGAAGTGGGCGGAGGTGCGGTCGGGTGAGATCCAAAGGGGCGACAAGAGAGTCGTTTCAGTGTCTCCCCAGAGGGCAGCATACCCGAACCACTGGGCCGTAGTCCTGAGTCCGTCGTCGGAGACCATCAGTCCCTCGCGCGCTTCAAGTGGCACCCGCTCCCTCTCTTCGGGAGTGGCCTCCTCCCCCTGGATATCCGTGCCGACAACGCCCGGGGTCCCCGGGATCATCTGGACAACCATCTCGGCTGGCTCCACTGCCGTGAAACGACTGCCGCTCTCTTGGTCACCGTTGTAGATGTGACTGAAGGCCTGCTCAACGGCTTGGGAAGTCTGTAGCCCCAACACGCCCTGAAGCTGACTCCACTTCATCAGATCGCCAGGATCGAAGACGCGCTCGACGCGATGCTCCTCTCCCGGAATCGCCGGCACGCCCTGAGCGACGGGTACCGTCGATGGCAGCGGCTGTCGATCCGTTAGCCGCCTGACGATGAGATCGAGCTGCTTGTCCAGGACGCCGAACTCAATCCACTTCATCTTCAGGGCATCCATCAGATCCGACCGGTCAATAGTCGGGGGGCCGTCTGAAGGAGGGTGGAGGACGAAGTGAGCTTCCATGCAGTCGGGGGACATCCAGATTGGCGAGAGGACGGCAGACACGCCGGCGACAGCGCCAGCGTAGCCGCACAGGTCCGCGGTACAGCGCGAGCCGTCCTCGGAGAGGGTGGCGTTGTCCCCGGCTTGCAGCCTCAGGTCATCCCTGGCTTCGAGGGTGAGCTCCTGTCCGTACACGTCAAAGCCCGGTTCGGTCTCGGGCGCTACCAGCTCCGAGAGGAGTTCGCCCTGGCGCACGAACTTGACCGGGCCGCGCCAGGACTTGCAGGCCTCCAGTGAGCTCCCGTCCAGCGCCGCCTTGAGGCGCTCGAATGGAGCCTTCGCTCGGCTCTTGTCGGTGATCAGTTCGGGGGGCAGATGGTGGACTATTGTGCTGGGTTTCAGCCCTTTCGGCTGGCGCCCGCGGGCGAGGGTGACGCCGAACTGATTGTGCCCCGAGTTGGCTTTGAGCAGAGCAATGCGAATGGCCTCGTGGTCGATGCCGGCGGTGATCCCCTCCTGATCCAGCATCGCCAGTATATCGTCGGCGGAGACGTCGGCGGTAATGCGGTCCGCCCGCACCGTCATCCGTTCTTCGGAGATCTGCAGGTCCAAGGAGGAGAATCGAAGCCGGGATCCCAGACTCTTGAACTCCTCTCGATCTCGCTGCCTCCTCGCCTGACGTCGGTTGGAGGACCGCCCAGAAGCCCGGTTTTCAGTCATATTACCTCCGGCAAAGCCGGAGGCTTGATTTGTGAACCGCTCAAAGCGGTTTCATGAAACTGAACAAGGGCCCCCTCAAAGGGGGCGACTACTCATCCAGATTTAGCTGGTCCAACCGACGGTCCGCTGCGTCCTGCTCCTTGATGTACTTGCGCACCGCCTCCTCATCCTTGCCTACCGTGGACACGTAGTAGCCCCGTGCCCAAAAATGCTGTCCTACGAAGTTTCTCCGCCGAGCACCAAATGTTCGGGCAACGTGGATAGCGCTCTTGCCCTTCAGGAACCCAACCACCTGCGCCACCGCATACTTCGGAGGAATCGACATCAGCACATGCACGTGGTCCGGCTGCATATGACCCTCTTCAATACGACACTCCTTCTGCCGAGCCAATTCGTGGAACACCTCACCTAATTCGCGGCGTAATTGCCCATACAGAACTTTCCGCCGACACTTGGGAATCCACACTATGTGATACTTGCATTCCCATAGCGAATGCCGTAGCCTTCCAATGTCGTTCATTCTGAGCCTTCCTTCTGTTGAACTTTGAGCGGTTCACGGGAGGAAGGCTCTCTTTCGTTCCCGCAAATGTCAAACTCTGTGAGTCCCCCGGCAGAGCCGGGGGCTTACCCAAGGTGGTTACGGCTCCGCGGTCGAGGGCGCTATCCCCATCGGCTGGCTCGAACAGGTCGGCGATTTCGGCCGGTCTTCTGGTCTGGTCGAGGAGTTCCTCCTTCAGAAGGTCCTTCAGGCCCTTCTGGATATCGCCCTCGTCCCAGGTTGTCTCCTCAGCAGCTGCTTCGGACCGCTCGGGACCTCTTTCCTCCGCCATCTGAGTCTGATTGTTTTCCGCGCTTGGTCTGCGCTGGTCGCAACCTTGTCCGCGCTGGTCGCTGAGGGGGGCCACGTCGAGGGCAACACGATATATATTCTTACAAGATTCATGAAGACTGTCAAATCCGAGGCGACCGCGGCCGCGGCGACGAAGAACATCGGAAACTCGACTTTGCATGCGCCTGCTCGTGCGCGATACCTCGAAGGAGGAGCGATGAGTCACACGCTGAACGACCTGCTGAATCGCAGCTTCGACGCACACGCCCGGCAACCGGCGTTGAGGATGCTTCAGGGCTCTCGCGGCAATCTGCGCTACGAACCAACCACCTACGGCCAGTTGAAGCTCCAGAGGGACTGTCTGGCCGCCGGTCTCCACGGCATCGGGTTATCCCGAGGTCAGAGGGTGGGCATCATGACCGACCGGCCGCTCGAGCCGCTCCTGCTTTTTCTCGCCTGTGACCTCCTCGGGCTGTCGGCGGTTCCGCTCTGCGCAAAGTCGACCACTGAGGTGTTGACGCACTACATCGACCACTCGGAAATGGCGGTCCTGGTCGTGGACGCCGGGGTTCGCCGCCAGGTAGAGGGCGTAATCTCTGCCATGCAAAGCCCCCCCAGACTCGTGGTTATTGAGGGAGGCCCCGGTGACGAGTGCTTGTCGTGGGATCATCTGAACCCCGATGGCGGAACCCCGCCGAAGGTGGAAGTCGGCCCCGACGACGAGAGCAAGGTGTTGTATACCTCTGGTTCATCCGGACTGCCGAAGGGGGTAGTCCAGAGCCACGCCAATATTGTCGCCAATGTCGAAAGCGTCTGGAATCTGATAAGTCTCTCCGACTCTTTTCGTTTTTTCAAGTCGGCACCCGACTATCATGCCATGGGCATCCTCAATATCTATTTTCCCCTGGCCAAGGGTTGGGTCCTGGATCTGGCGCGGTCTCCGGATCGCGTCTTGAGCGACATCAGGTATTCTGAGCCCGACGGCTTTCTCACGGTGCCGCTCGTCCTCGACAAGGTGTACGGGGGCGTCCGCAAGGAGATGGCGGCGGGAGGGCTCAAGGGCCGGCTGGTGGGCAGGTCGGTTGCAGCCAAGCGGAATCTCGCCCGCGGCCGCGCGGGCGTAGCCGATCGCCTGGTGCACGCCACGGTCGGCAAGAGGGTGATCGGCCAGATCCGGCAGCGTCTTGCCGCGCGCGTTGGAGGGCGCCTCAAGGTCCTCATCGTCGGCTCGGCCAAGGCCGATCCGGAAGCTCTGGACTTCTTCCACGAGGTTCTTGATATCGCCACCTTTGAGGGGTACGGGGTTACCGAGTGCGCTCCGCTCATCGCCGCCAACCACCTCCAGGGGCGGAGGGTGGGAAGCGTTGGGCGCCCCCTGTTCGAGGTCAGGCTGGTAGACGCCGATGGCGATGAAGTAGCCAGCGGGGATCCCGCGTCGGGTCGATACCGAGCCAGCAGGGACGGGCGTCCGGGAGAGCTGTGGGTGAGCGGATCGAACGTCATGAAGGGATACGCCCGCGATCCGGAGCAGACGGCGATGGTGCTGGTACAATCGGGGGGAAAGACCTGGTACCGCACCGGCGACCTGTTCACCATGGACGAGGACGGATTCCTCACCTTTCGCGGCCGCGTCGGCAGGCAGTTCAAACTCAGCAACGGCGAGTTCGTCAACCCGGAGCTGCTGGAGCGGGTGTTTGCCCGTGTGACCCTGATCGAGCACGTGCTCGTGGTGGGACTGCCTGAGGCTGACCAGCCGGTCGTCGTCGTCACCGTAAACGCCGAGGAGGCCAGGCTGGCCGACATCCCCGGCTTGCCTGTCGACAACGAGCAGGCGCTTCGGGTCTATCCTCCCCTGACCGAGCGCATCCGCCAGCTGCTGCTTGACGAAGCCGATAACGCCGGGCTTCCCAACCACGAGCGGCCGGCGATCGTGGTGGTCCTGCCGGAGTCCTTGAGCGAGGAGTCGGGTACGCTGACCCGGGGAATGAGGAAAACCGTGCCCGCCGCGGTCTTGGCCCGCCACCGCGATCTCATTTTCGCAGCTGCGAGATGAGTAGGTTGAGATGGTGAATCGGGTCTTTGCCGCGGTCGGATCTTGATTCAGTGGAGCAATGCTGTATTTTCCACAACTTAGGCTTCCTGAATATTCTGATTAGGAATATTCCGATTAGGCTCAAGGATATTCTGACGATTAGCTCTCGAAACCAGGCCCTCTCTGACCCACTGAGCATCACAAGGGACCCATGAGCATCACCAAAGCAGTTCTCCCCGTCGCCGGTCTCGGCACCCGGTTGCTGCCGGCGACCAAATCTCAGCCCAAGGAAATGTTGCCCGTCGGTCACAAGCCGGTGATCCAGTATGTAGTGGAGGAGCTCGTCGGGCAGGGAATCGACACCATCCTCTTCGTCACGGGCCGTAAGAAGCGCTCTATTGAGGACCATTTCGACGACGACCCGGAGCTCGACGCCCGACTATCCTCCGCCGAGGCGGCGGAGACCGGGATCGTCGATTTCGTCGAACAGGGAGTGGGATTTTACTACGTGCGGCAGCGCCGCCCCACCGGCAACGCCGATGCCGTGCGCCTGGCAGCTGACTTTGTCGGCGATCAGTCATTCGTGGTCGGCTTTGGCGACACCATCATTCACAGCCCCGAGCGGCCAGCGGTCGTCAGTCGCATGGTCGAGTCGCACGAAAAACACGGCGCCAGCGCTACCATCGGCGTGTGGGAGGTTCCTCCCCAGGACACGCGAAAGTACGGGGTGGTGAAACCCGCGGTTGGGCACGGCGTCGAAGAGGATGACTTCCCCATCGTCGATATTGTGGAAAAACCGGGACCGGACTCGGCGCCGAGCTGTCTGGCCGTGGCGGCCCGCTATGTATTCACGCCGGCGATTTTCGGTGCCATTGACGCGGTCTCCCTGGGGTTAGGTGGTGAGCGCTGGCTCACCGACGCCATACAGATCCTCCTGGCCAGAGGCGAAACCGTGCGCTGCGTCAAACTGCGCCCCGATGAATGGCGCTACGATATCGGCACGCCCCAGACATATTACCAGGCTTTTGTCGATTTCGCCCTGACCGACCCCGAGCACGGTCCTGAGTTCGCCCGCTACCTTCGGCAGAAACTGGGGGACACAGGGTGATGCCCGCCGCCCTGCTCGCCTTCGAAGTCGTCTCCACCGCCACCCGTCCGGGAGCGCGAAAGCTACCAGCGGTCGACCTCATCCAGTTGACCGACCTCATCCAGTTGACCGACCTCATCCAGTTGACCGACCTCATCCAGTTGACCGACCTCATCCAGTTGACCGACCTCATCCAGTTGATAGGGCGCCGCGGCTCGTGAAAACCCGCATCGATTACGGTCGCGATGGCCTCGACATCCGCCTCCCCGAGGGAGACACCCGGATCCTGGAGATGGCGCATTCAGAGGCTCTGGAGCAAGTGGAGGAGCGCCTCGTCGATCTGCTTCAGCACCCTATCGGCACGCCTTCGCTGGCGAGTCTGGCGCGCGGCAGAGAGAACGCCTGTGTGGTCATCTCCGATATTACAAGACCGGTTCCCAACAGGGTAATCCTGCCGCCTCTGCTCAAAACCCTGGAAGAGGCGGGAATCGGCGTCGATCGAATCACCATTCTCGTGGGTACGGGATTGCACCGGCCCAACGAGGGGGCAGAGCTGGTTGAGCTCGTGGGGGAGGAGATCGCCTCCTCCTACCGCATCGTCAATCACCGGGCGAGGGAGAAGGAGACGCTGGCGTATCTGGGCGACTCCTCGGCGGGGGCGCCTATCTGGATAAACCGGATGTACGTGGATGCCGACCTCAAGATCGCCACCTCCCTAATAGAGCCCCACCTGATGGCTGGCTTTTCCGGCGGCCGCAAGGCGATCTGTCCGGGGCTGGCAGGGGTTGATACCATGCGAATCCTCCATGGTCCGGAGCTCCTCGCCCACCCCAACGCGACAGAGGGCCGGATCGAGGGCAACCCTTTTCATCGTCAGGCGCTGGAAGTGGCGCACACGGCGGGCGTCGATTTCACTCTGAATGTCACCATGAACGACCGGCGGGAGATTACCGGCATCTTCTGTGGTGATCTGGAGAAGGCCCACGCGGATGGGGTGGCTTTCGCCCAGAAATGCGCCTCCGCCTGGGTGGACGAGCCGGTGGACGTCGTCGTCACCAGCAGCGCCGGCTTTCCGCTGGATCTGACCTTTTACCAGGCCGTGAAGGGGCTGACGGCGGTGCTGCCCATCGTCCGGGAGGGAGGCGTCATACTTATGGCCGCGCGCTGTGCTGAGGGCTTGGGAAGCGAGGAGTTCGTCGAGATGTTGCTGGACATGGGCACGCCGGAGGACTTCAGCCGCAAGCTGCGACGGCCGGGCTTTTTCAAAGTCGATCAATGGCAGGTTCAGGAGCTGTGCAAGGTGCTGTCGAAGGTCACAGTAGGTCTTTTTTCAGAGGGGATTCCGGCCGCGTGCGCCGCGCGTCTTCCGGTCGATCTTGTTCCCTCCATTGAGGCGGGGCTCGAGGCGGCGCGGGCTCGCTGCGGTGAGCGCCTGGCGGTTGTGCCCCGCGGTCCCTATGTCCTGACTCGCCTCCGGGGGAAGGCAGCATGAGGAAGTCAATGGCCTACGCGTTCCTGGCGGTGGTAGCGGTTGTGAGTGCGTGCGCGATCCACCCGCGGATCGCACCCGAGACGCCGTCGCCGAACGCCCCGACTGCCGCGAAGGAGCCCGCGCGACAGGTCGCTATAGACCCCGAGAAGGAGCCCGCTCCTCAGATCGCGGACGCTGGCGTAGCGCAGCCAGTGTCCGCTGATAGTGCGGCAAAAGCGGGGGCGACCCCACCCTCCGCCGCCTCGGGAGGAGGGGCCGTGCAGACGGCGGCCGAGCAGAGGGAATCGCTCAAGAAGACCCTGCTGCTGTTGCCGCTGCGGAACGCCAGCTCGTACAAGGGCCCCTGGGATATCTACACGCGTCTGCCGAGGGCGCTGGCCGACAGTCTGCGCAGCGCTAAGTACATTCGGACCATCCCGGTCGACTCGGGGTTCGTCCGTCTCAACGAAAAGGAGCTGACCGGAGAAATACCGGTGGGGCGGGCCATCGACCTCGGTAGGGAACTGGAGGCTGATGTCGTCGTCCTGGGCGAGATCCAGGTGCTGAGCATGAGCCGAATGAAGGCCGTCGTCCCCATCGGCGGATATCGGAGCTATCGGGCGGGGCTGGAAGTGGAGCTCTACTTCTACAATGTCATCGACGGCACCTCCCTGGGTGAATTTCTCGGCGTTGGCGATATCGCCAGCAAGCGCACGGGAGTGACCAATCCGGCGGCCTACCTTCCTCTGGAGAGGGAGTACAGCCTGCTCGGATTTTCGCCCGCCGCGTGGGGCAGCCAGGATTTTGCCGAATCGCTCGTGGGGCAAGCCGTGGCTATGTGCCTTCACGATCTTACCACCGGCGTCACCGAATCTGCTCTGCCGCCTCCGGAGCTGATCGCCCTCGAGCCAAAAATAATAGATATCACTGGCGCACAAGCGTATATTAATGTCGGCGTGGCCAACGGCGTGCGAAATGGCGACAAATACGGCGTCTGGAATCGGGGACGGGAGCTGAGCGATCCGGACACCGGCATCGTGCTTGGCTTTTCATTGCCGGCGCGTGTGGGAGTCGTACAGGTTGAGCTCGTCCTCAACGACCGACTTTCCCAAGTCCGTATCCTACAGGGTGAAGGGGTAATAGAGAAGGGATTCTCCATCAGGGCGGAGTAGGAACAGATCATGGCGGGTAAATCGGGTGGAGCAGGAAGATGAGTGTATTTTTGCGCCGGGGGTTTGGGATTCTCGCGATCGGGGTATACCTGCTGCAGGCAACGGCAAGCGCGGGCGTGGGGACCCCCCACCGACTGCTCTTTCTTTTTGACCCTCAGGTCGAGGCTCAGGCGGCCAGAGCCCAACAGCTGGCCGTCCTCATCGAGCCGCATAGCGAATTCCTGGAGATCATCGGCATCGTGCGCTCTGGGCAACCAGCCGAGATCAGCCAGCGTCCGGTTCTGTCAACGGCGACCTCCCCTGTGTTCGAGACGCTGCATGCCGGCCAGGCGCTGGCCAGTGCCCGTATCAGCGACGAAGCCAGAGAGTGGCTGAGCGAAGTGTTATCGCAAAGAGGTGACTTCTTTGCCTTTGATCATAGCGCGGGTATCGATCTCACCGGCAGGGGAATAAAAGCAAAGGAAGGGATTACCAGCTTCCTTCGCCTCGCCGGTACGGGCGCGCCTACGGACATTGATTTCAGCACCTGGGGCAAGGTGAAGGAACTGTTCAGGTAGTCGTCCGAGCCTCCGACTCTTAACCTTTTGCCCGACTCTTAACTTTTTACCCGACTCTTAACCTTTTACTTTGGGGGCCGGGGACTATCCGGAACAAGACTTCACCCGCGGGGCTTGCTTTCTCCACCAACAGGCCTCTTTTTCATACCTCTATTTTCCCGCTTCAATGGCCGCCATTTCTCTAGACGCCTTCATAGGCGTTGACGGCAGTTCGCGCGGGTGGCCAACAAAGCTGGCGAAGCAAGATCTCGCAAAAAAGCCCGCACGAATGATGGCCCCACAGGGCCCATCCGTCTGGCACGGAGATTGTCGAAGGACTTTTAGGACTGTATTAGGAGGAAGGGCGTAATGCGCAGAGTGTCCGTATTTCTGTTGACGGCCTTGGTCCTCGGCTGTGGTGTCAACGAAGTCACCGTGGAGATCAAGGGCGGAGACGGAAATCCGATCCGCCTGGACGCCAACGACCTCGAATTCGGTCGCAATCGGCTGGTGTCTGCGGGTACCTTCATCTTTCCCAAGATGAGGCGGGGGACGTATTCGGTGGGCGTCGTGGCCGGTACCTACCAGGATCGGCTCTCAATCGAAGTCAAATCCGCACCGATCTCCGGAGTCGAAAAATACCTCCTGACCTTCGAGCTGCCGCCGGGGTCAAATACGCCTTCAGAGCGCAGCGGTACCATCGTCTTCAGCTCCTCGAAAACCAACATCATCAACTGGGACCTGTTCACGGTCAAGGCGGACGGCAGCGATCTCACCCAGCTGACCACGGGCCGCGAATTCGAGCAACACCCCACCTGGTCCCCCGACGGCAAGAGCATCCTCTTCACCAGGGGAGAGGTGATGACGAATATCGACATCTATGTCATGGGTGAGGACGGCTCTGATCCGCGGCGGCTCACCGAGCATCCTGAGAGGGACAACTTGCCGGCTTGGTCACCGGACGGCTCTCAGATCGCCTTTGTCAGCCAGCGAGACGGTGATGTAGCGGTGTGGGTGATGGATGCCGACGGTCAGAACAAGCGCAAGCTGGTCAAGGGCCGCGATCCGGCCTGGTCACCCGACGGCTCTCAGATCGCTTTTGTGTCCGGACAGTTCGACGACAGCGACGAGATCTATCTAATCCGTGCGGACGGCACCGATAGACGCCAGCTGACCGAGAACAAGAAATTCGACTGGTTCCCGGCGTGGTCGCCCTCTGGCGACCGCCTGGTCTTCTGCTCGGAGCGCTCCGGCGGGCAGGAGCTGATCCTGGCAACTGCGGAGGGGGCCGGTCAAACCCGGGTGACGATGGCGGAGAAAACCTACGAGCAGGAGCCGGAATGGGCCCCCGACGGGAGGGCGCTGGCGTATTCTGGCAAGATGAACGGCAATTACGAGATCTATGTGGTGGATACCTCCGGATTCGACCTCGACGACGAGGAGTCGCTTTCAACCTTGCCTCTCAACCTTACCAACAGCACCGATCGGGACGACAAGTCTCCCAGTTGGCGCTCCTATTAGGATCTGAAGCCGGGGGGCGAATTCGGGAAGGGACCTCTGGCAGGCACGGTTGACGGCCACGGAGGCCCTGATGAATTTCGCACAATCGTGATGACACTCACTATATAACCATCCGGAGGGCTCAAGTGAATAAGATGCGGAGTCGAATCGAAGGCCCATGGAGATGTATCGCGGCGATCGCCTGCTGCTGGCTGACCATCGGATGCGCAGCCACCACAGGGGGGGTCGACCCCAACATGCCGCCTCCCATTCCCGAGGGGATGGGTCGGCTGCATCTGGAAGCTGGCGGCATCCCACAACTCAATTTCTACATCGTCGACCAGGAGACCGATGAGGAGGTTTACTCCGATTCGCCGCTCGCCGCGGCCAGTTCCCCCAGCGCCTACCAAACCGGAGTCGAGCGGAACCGACTCACGGTCGATCTGGCACCGGGCACCTACACCGTCGTGGTCAGCACGCACATCGACGACATCGTCGAGGTGCGCGACGTCGAGATTGTCATGGGGGAGGACAGGTACGCCACGATCCCGATTGGGCGGTTCCAGATCAGATTTCTCGGTTCGGAGGGAACACCGCAACAGGTCCCCTTCGTGATTCTGGACTACCGGGCCCGCACTCTTCTGGGCAAGGGGATGACGTCTCTGGAAGTGAGGCACTTCCTGCTGCCAACCGGCCGCACCTACAAGATTCGCATCGAGAACGCTCCCAGCGGCCTCGATGTAATTCGTCCGGTGGAGGTCAGATTCGGCGGGGTCGCGCAGCTGACCATCGGCGAGCCCGCCTCCACGGAACCCGATCAGCCCCCGGGCCGCCTACAATAGACCGAAAGTTGAGGTGGAGACGGGCCTGTCCTCACTTCAGGACGCAATTACAAGGAGGCGCATATGTTATCGATCCCCCCATCGGCTTTTCACCTAGCCCGGCCGCGTGAGCTGATAAAGCGGCCGCGGTCCCGGGTGTCGTCCCTCGCGGCCGGGCTGCTCCTGATGTGGGCTGCTACGGGACCTGTGTATTCCGATTCCGCGCCAGCCGCCACCATCATCGATCGCGACGGCAACCGCAGCGACGTCACTAAGCTGGCGTTGCAGGATCGGCAGGATATAGAGATCTACGTCGACGACGTACGGCAGATCGTCATGCTGGCTGATGTGGACCGGATCGAGATGGGCGGTGATCGGGGCGGAGAGGAGTTGAGCCTCACCCTCCACCTGCGCAGTGGGCGCCTCCTGACAGCGACCATGTTCTCGGGTTCGGGGAGTATCTCCCAGCACCAGGATACAATTGGCGGTGGGGACGGGCTGGTGCACTTTACTGGGATCAGCGAGCTCGGGCGGTTCACCATTCCGCTGTCCGACGTCGCCCAGGTCATCCTGCACCATACGGGCGCTGTCTCCCCGGAGCATGCCCTTCACGCCACCGTGATCGACATGGAGGGTCGGCGGTTCGAGGTCAGTGGCCTCCGCTACCGCGGCAAGACCCGCTTCGGCTATTCCCAAGGCAAGGCCCGGCGAGCGAAGGAGATGGCGAAGCTTGCAGAGCTGGAATTCGAGGTGGGATCGGGGGAAATCAGACCTGTTACAGTAACCTTCTGGTCTGGCAAGAAGGTACAGGGCACCGTCGACGCCAGCACGGTGCGGTTGTCGGGAGAGACGGACCGGATGTTCGAAGACAGGCTGCTGATGGCGTTCACTGGCAAGACCAAATCCGGATTCTTCAACATCGGCCTGCGAGCGGTCAAGTTGGTCCGCTTCCACAAAGAGGAGACGGCTCCGGCCGAGTCCAAACAGTCGCCTGAGAAGTCAGCCGCGGAGGCGGACGCACAACCGTAATCGCGGCGCCGTCCTGTCCGCGGAGGCCGCGCCGGAGATCGGCAACCCAAAGCGACATCGTCGTGGAGGGCGTGTTCCCCTCAGAGCCAGCTCTGCCAGAAGCTCGTGGTGGTCGCCGAATCGGCCGGAATGCAGCTGGTAATGGAATCCGATCTGACTGAGACAAGCCAGCGGTGGCTCTGGGCACTCCTGCTGGTGGGGCTGTGCGTCCGCCTCATCGGCCTGGACGAACCCCTCGTCGACCAGCAGGCCTGGCGCCAGACCGACACCGCCGCCATCGCGCGCAATTTCTATGAGGAGGATTTCGACATCCTCCATCCCCGGGTGGACTGGCGCGGGACGACTTCGGGGTACGTGGAGACCAACTTCCCGCTGTATCCTTTCCTTGTAGCCTGCAGCTATGCCGTCGTGGGCGGCTCCTACGAATGGCTGGGCAGGCTGCTGTCGGCCCTGTTCTCCACGCTCACGGCTGCTCTCCTGTATCGCCTCGCCTCGCGCATCTACCCGGACCGGCCCCGGCTCCCGCTCCTGGCCGCCTTCCTGTACCTGGCTATGCCCCTCAACGTCTTTTTCGGGCGCACCTTCATGCCCGAGGCGCTCATGGTTCTCCTCAGCGTGGCCTCCCTGCTCACCTTCCTGCGCTGGTTGGAGCGGCCCGGCTCTGCCGCCTTCCTCCTTGCCGTGCTCGCGTCAGCCCTCTGTTTTCTGGTCAAGATCCCTACCCTCTACATCGGCTTTCCCCTGGTAGCACTGGCCTGGTGGAGATGGGAGGGATGGCGTTTTATCGCTCAGCCCAACCTCTGGGTCTTTGCAATTCTGGTCCTGGCGCCCTCGGTCTGGTGGTACGACCACGCCGCTGACCTTTTCCACCAGACGGGGATCACCTTCGGAATCTGGAACCGTTATGGATACAACAAGTGGTCGCACGAGCTCCTCCTCGAAGCGGGTTTTTACCTCGAAGTAGGCACGCGACTCGTCCACCGCGTCTTCACCCCGGTCGGCGCGGTGCTCGTTCTGTGGGGCCTGGTCACGGCGTGGCCGTTGCGGGCGGCGAGCGGCCCGGCGTCCGGCCAGCATCCCCAGCAGCGGCGAGCGCCCGAGTGGATGCCCTATGTGTGGCTGGGGGGAATAGCGCTCTATGTACTCCTGGTGCCGGAGGGCAACCGCAAGCTCCACTACTACCAGATGCCCTTCGTGCCCGTGGGAGCGCTGTTCGCGGCCCTGCCTCTGGCTCGCCTGACAGCGGGCGGCCATGGCGGCAGCGGCCGGAATCCGACGGGGCGACAAGGGTTCGCTGGCAGCGACAGGGGCCGCGTGCTCGCCGCTGTGGCCCTGCTGGCCATCGCCGGGTACAGCGCTTGGTCCGCCTCCAGCTACTTCGATCCCGGGGATAACGCCCACCGCTTCTACCGCAGCTCCTGGGAGGCCGGGCGCCTGCTGGACGAGAAGATCCCTCCCGACGCACTGCTCGTCACTGGCGAGCTCGACGACAACTCGGCAGCGCCTCTTCGCGCCCAGGCTCCGACGCTGCTGTACTATTTCCACCGCAAGGGCTGGCAGATCCCCGTAGAGCAATTCTCGGCCGGCCGCCTCGACAGCCTGTCGGACCTCGGGGCCTCCTTCTTTGTGACCGCCATGGGCTACGCCAGGAGCGATACTTCCTTCTGGCGGGAGTTGCTGGCGCGGGGCATCACCTCGCCCAGCGCCTATCCGCGGGTATGGACGGACGATCGCCGATTCCGCCGGGCGGCCACGGCGCAACGGGGTCTCGACCGCCATATCGTGCTGGTCGACTTGCAGCGCCGTACGTCTAAGCGCCGAGCCGCTCAGGACGCCGAGGGACCGACGACGGCGAAGGCGGAGTAGTCCGGCAACCTCGTCAGATTATTATATTGTAACCAAGAGCGATTTTCTTTAGCTTCTGCTACAATCTATTGTGCCAAACGAGCGACTGTGTGCCAATCGAGGGTGTGCCAATCGAGCGGCTGCGTTCCGGCCCAAATCTCCTTTGCGGAGGCTCTACATGCTAAGGCTACTGGTACTGGCGTTATTCGCGGTGTTTCTGACCACTGACGGCTATGCTGAAATCAAGCGGTTGCGCATCGGTGGCGACGCCAATCCCTGGATCCTGCGCCCGGTTACGGGTCGCCTCAACCTGGGTCGCAGCTGGGCCGTCGAGTTACTCGTCGACGACGACGGCGACGGACTCATCGACGAAGATCCCGTCGAGCTGATCGACAACGACGGCGACGGGACGTTCAACGAAGACCCCGTCGACCCTCAGGTCGACAACGACGGCGACGGGCTGCTCAACGAAGACCCGGTCAACAACCTCGATGACGACGGCGACGGACTCATCGACGAAGACGGTCCCGAGATAATCGACAACGATATCGACGGGCTCTTCGACGAAGACGGTCCCGACCCTCAGTTCGACAACGACGGCGACGGCCTGCTCAACGAGGACGGGCTATACAGCCCCTACGACGACGACTGGGACGGCCTACTCAACGAAGACCCGATTGACGGCATCGACAACGACGGCGACGGACTCATCGACGAAGACCCGCCGATGCCCCAGGGCGTTACTTGGCTCAGGCCGCTACTACTGGACAGCGAGCGCAATCTGGCCTATATGCTCAACCAACGCTTCAAAGCCGGCGAGTACGGCGGCATCGTCCCCGGCAAGCCCCCTGGAAATCCCTTCATGGTGGTCCCGAGCTCGGACCCCTCCCTTCCCTTCCGCACCGAGATCGCCGATCCCATCTCGGCCGACTACTGGGCGGTCGCCGGAGTAATTGTCCGGGAAGATGCCGAAAAAGGCGTCGATGGCAATCTGAACACGGCCTTCACCGCGACTAAGTACGGCCGCGGCGGTCTCGGCCTCAACCTGATGGGCTTCCACTATATCAACCGCATCGTCTTCCGCCCGCGGCCGACCTTGCCCGGCGGCACCATAGCTAACTACACCATCCGATACGGCAACCAGGCCAATATTGACCTCAGAACCGAAGTCATCAGGGCGCCAAGAATACTTGTTCCAGTAACCCGCGGCCACCTCAACCCGGTGATCAAGGACCTCCGCTTCGACCCGCCCTTTGTCGCCGGCCGCATCGACGTAGTCTCAGTCGATCCCGAAGGCAAACTCAGCCAGACCGCCGAGCTCGCTTTCTTCGGCGACGGCTATGTCATCGACGGTCAGTACACGTCCGCCATCATCGACGTGGGCACCCCGACGCCCCGCTTCCGCCGCTACGACCGCGAGATCGAGCAGTTTGCGCGCTCGGAAGAAGCGGCGTTCCTGAGCCAGTTTAACCCGGATGTCCCAGGTGGTCTGGTCAACTGGGGCAAGGTGCGCTGGCACGGCCGTCGCGACGGTCTCGGCGGCGATGTCCGCATACAGTTCCGCGTCGGCAACACCCTCGATACGCACGTTTATGCCCGCCGCCTGGGCGCTGGCCTGTCCGACACCGACGACGCAAACGGCGATCCCCTGGAGCTGTTTTCCTGGACCAAGCTCACCGACGGCCGCATTCCCGAGCGCGAGCTTCAGTACAATGAGCTAGGCGCTGACCTAGGGGTGGACGGCCGCCTGGGCTGGAGCTTCTGGTCGGCTCCCTTTAAACTCGAAGACGGCCTGATCGACGAGAGCTTGCCCGAGTCTGAATGGGTGAATAGCGGCGTCCAGTTGCCATTGCCCGGGGGCACTCGCTACATTCAGCTCCGCGTTTTCTTCGACAGCGAGCAACACAGCGCGTGCCTGTTGGATTTCATCGAGATCGAGTACGATTCGCCCCTGGTCTCGGGCGGCGTCGTCGCCGAGATCTTCCCGCCGCGAGTCCCATTGGGTGAAGAGACCTCCTTTAATTACTTCATCCGGCCGCTGTTCGAGCGGGGTGGAACAACCTCCTTTAATCGCATCGAGATCGCCGTGCCCAGCATCGACACGCGCATTGACACCCTGCGCTTTGACGGCGAGGATTGGACCGAAATAGGTGGGGCCGATGATGAGGCGGACGACCCCCTACTGGGCACAAATCCAATACGACTTGCGCCCATTGCCGCCGGACGTGACAGCCTGGGGCAATTCGTCCAAACGATCACCTTGGACCCGTTCTCGAAGTCACCTAAACTGCAGATCAAATTGCCAAGAATGGGCTCGGAGCACTTTCGATTTAGCCAGAATATTGAAGTCGTCTTCAAATCCACGCTATTTCGCGGATCCAAGGAATTTTCCAGTGTGGTGCGGAATGATGCGATCGGCGGCGGCACGATCTCGCAACCAGTCGAAAACGGCGATGCCTCGCCCGACGTGGCCACCGACGCCCTGCTCGTCGTCGTCAGAGACATCGTCAATATCGTCAACGCTCCCATCATCACCCCGAACCCCTTCACCCCCAATGGCGATGGTATCAACGACGAGATCACCTTCTCTATTGACCTGTTCCTTCTCCTCGATCAGGTCGAAGTCGAACTCGGCATCTACGACCTCTCCGGCCGCCGCGTTGTCGAACTGCAACGTGGAACATCCACTGCGGGCAATCTCGAAGTCCAGTGGAACGGCCAGGACGAACAGGGACAGCTAGTGCCGCCAGGCTTGTATATTTACCGACTCGTGGTCGGCTCCGATGATACATCCTCCGAACGAGCCGGCACGGTTTCGCTCGTCTATTGATCTCGCCGGCAAGGGCACATCGACGGCAGGCAGGGAGGGAGGGAGAAGGGATTCAGCGCAATCCTTTCTCCCTTTCTCCCTTTCTCCCTCCCTGCCGTTCTGATGCTGGCCTGCCATCTCCATGACGAAGGGTGCCACCCGCCTCTTTCCCGGTGCGCTCTTGGTGGTGGCCCTGGCGCCGCGCTTGGGTTACTTGTGGGAACACCGCACGAGCCCCTTCTTCGACGCGCCGGTCGTCGATGCGAGGACTTTCCTCGAGCAAGCCCAAGCCATCGCCGGCGGCGATCTCTGGGGTGGCCCTGAACCTTTCTGGCAGCCGCCGCTCTACATTTACCTGCTCGCTGTCGTCTGCTGGCTTTTTCCCATCTCGTATTTCGTCGCCATCCGCCTGGTACACGCCGCTCTCGGCGCCCTGTCGTGCCTACTGGTCTACACCCTCGCCCGTCGCGCATTTGGCGAACGGATCGCCCGTATCGCCGGCGGTATTGCCGCTTTGTGCGGCTCCTTTCTGTACTTCGAAGGCGAATTGCTGGCGGTCCCGGTGGAGATTTTTCTCAATCTCCTGCTTCTCAACCAGCTGCTATTGGCCCAGGATCGAAACCGCGACCGCGATTGGATCGCAGCCGGCCTCATAGCGGGTCTGGCCGCCCTCACCCGGCCCAATATCCTGCTCTTCACCGCGGTCTTTTGCGTCTGGTTCTGCTGGCGACAGCGCGATTCTGGCACGGCCTCTCGACGGGCGATCCTGTCGTTCCTGCTGCCCGCCGCGCTGGTGATTTTACCTGTCACCTGGCGGAATTGGGCCATCGAGCCCGACCTGGTCTTTATCTCCTCCAATGGCGGCGTCAACTTCTACATCGGCAACAACGCCGACTATGCGCGCACCGTCTCACTGCATCCGGGCATGGAGTGGGATAAGCTGGTCATGGAACCCGTGCGGTCGGGCCACGAAACCGCCGCGGCCAAGTCGGCCTTTTTCCTGCGCAAATCCCTCTCCTATATCGCCGCACACCCCTTCGATTACCTCGGTCTGCTCCTCGAAAAGGGATGGTTCTTTTGGGACGGCCGCGAAACCAAGCGCAATCAGGACATTTACTACGGCCGGCAACACTCGCGCATCTTGAGCGTCCTGCTCTGGGATTGGCATCTGTCGTTTCCCTTTGGCCTGCTCGGACCATTGAGTCTGCTGGGTCTGGCCCTGAGCGTCAGGATGCGGGATCCACCGATCGTCCTCTTGCGGCTCTACGGGTTGAGCTATATCGCCTCGGTCGTGCTGTTCTTCCCCGCCGCCCGCTATCGCATGCCGGTCCTGCCCGTGCTAATCGCCTTTGCCTCCTTTGCCGCCTGGCGTCTCTATCTGAGTGTCCGCCGTAAATCCTGGGCCCTGACAGCAGGTCAAGCCGTGCCCCTGGGCGCACTGCTGGTCCTGTTCAATGTCGCGTCCTCGACCGCCGAGGACCCCCAACTTCACTTCGACCTCGGCGAGGTGCATCTGCGCAAGGGAGATTATGCCCTGGCCGAGCGCTACTCGCGCCGGGCGCTGGAGCTGGACCCCGACTACAACTACGCCCGGCACAATCTGGCCGTCTCCTACTTTCACCAGCGGCGCTACGGCGCCAGCGAACGGGAGGCCCTGGCGACTATCGCAGAAAACCCCCAGCGCCCCGACACTCAGGTGCTCCTAGGCCGGATCTACCTGGATACGCAAAAAACGCGGCGTGCCGCCACCCATCTGCAGCGCGCTCTGGCCATCGACCCCGCATCTGGTGTGGCCCATTATTACTACGGTCGCCTGCTCTATCGCCAAGGGAACTACGAGGCCGCTGCCGCCCACCTGGAACAGGCGCTGCCCTGGCAACCCAACGACTTCTGGCTTCGCTACGAGATGGGACGGGCCCTGCAGCAAGCGGGAAAATCCGATGCGGCACTGAGCTACTACCAGCAGGCGTTGGACCTGGCCAGGCGCCCCGAGGCTCTGGTCGCGATCGGCGCCCTGCACGTGCTCGCAGGTCGCGAAAACAAAGCCCGTACTCACTTCCTCCAGGCCTTGGAGCTGGAGGCGGACAATCCCGAAGCCCATATCAACCTGGCCCTGCTCGATCTCGAGGGAGGACGCCCCGTGGCGGCCATCGATCGCCTGCGAGGAGTATTGGCGCGGGGCGACTCCCCCCAGGCGCAACGCCTGCTCGACGAGGTCCGGCGCCGCATGGGCGACAACTAGCCTGGGGGAGCGTATTATTGCGCTATCTTATGGGCTTTGCTGTTCTTCTCTTGACGGAGTAAACCATGCGCTTTGCCCTGCTCTTGCTCATCTTCGCTGGCTGCGCCAGCGAAGTAGCCGAAACCCCGCCGGCGCCCCCGCCACCGACCGCCTCGGCGTCCGAGGCCTTTGCCACCGGTCGCGCCCTCCAGGCCCGCGGGCTCTTCGCCCGGGCCGAACAGGCCTATCTCCAGGCGCTCGACCAGGCGCACGCCAACCCCCAGTATCACTACTATCTCGGCGTCGTCTTGCACGCCCAGAGCCGATTTGCCGAGGCGCAAACCCATCTCGAAGCAGCTCTGAAACTCAAACCAGACTACGCCGGGCCCCGCATCGCCCTGGGCAAGATGCTCTTTGAAGTGCGCGGCGAGGCGGATCGAGCCCGCCAACTGCTCGGCGAAGCCCTGGAGCTGGCGCCCGACGCCACCGAGGCGCGCTATACCCTGGGCGTGATCCATCAGCGCGAGGGCCAGTTGCCCGAGGCCCGCGATATTTTTGCCGCCATCGCCGCCGCCGATTCCACCCACACCCAGGCCCGCATCCAGCTGGGTCTGGTCCATCTGCAACTGGGCGACTACCGCCAAGCCGAGGATCAGCTGCGCAAAGTCGCCCGCCTCAACCCACACAATCCCACCGCATTCCGGGGGTTGGGCCAGGCACTGAGGCGCGCGGGCGGGACTGAGGAGGGACAGCGGATGCTCGATCGAGCTCGGGTTCTGGACGAGCAAAACGCCCGACTCAAACCCCACCAGGACGCCATGCGCCAATACCCCGATCAGCCCCAGGCCCACTCCAACCTCGCCGGCCTTTACAATCGATTTGGACGCCTCAAACTGGCCTTCCAGCACTATCGCCAGTCGATCCGTATCGACTCGACCCACGGCCAGGGATATCAAGGCCTGGGCAATATGCACCAGGGTCGGGGCGACGACGCGCTGGCCGCTCGCTACTACCTCGAGGCATTGCGCTACGACTCGACTTTGGCCCAAAGCCACAACAACCTGGGCTCGCTCTTTCACAAGAAAGCCGAGTTGGAGATGGCCCTCAACCAGTACCAACAGGCCGTACAGCTGGCCCCCGATGTGGGTTTTTATTACTCCAACCTGGGCAATGCCTACCTCGAAATGGAGCAACTGGACCAGGCGCGATCGGCGGCGGAGCGCGCGCTCTCGCTGGACAGCACGCTCGTCAGCGCGCGCGTGCTGCTCGGTGATATCCACGCCCACCGCGGCGAATACACACGAGCCATCGTGCTGTGGGAGAGTATTCGGTCCAGTGGGGCCGCCCAGGACCAGTTGCGCACCAAGATCGCCGAAGCCAAAATCGCTGAATCACAGCACCGCGCCGTGCAACAGCCCTGAGATCGATGCGGCCTTACGCCTCGTTCGCTGTACTAGGCGCCCTCCTGTGGGGCTGCGCCCCAGACACCGACACAGACACCGACACAGACACCGACACCCAGCCGCTCGAAGAAGGCCAACGCCTGGTGCTTGCCGGACTCTCCTTCGCTGCACAGCAACACTTCGACGAGGCCTTTGGCGCCTACGAGAAAGCCCTGGCGCTGGACTCTCTCGACGCCGAGGCGCACTACGAATTGGGCAATCTCGAAGCCAATCTCGGGCGTCTGGAGGCGGCCGGTGGGGCCTACCGGGCGGCGATCGCAGCCGATCCGACCCACGACCGCGCCCGACACAACCTCGCCGTGACCGAAGCGGACCGGGGGCGGCTGCCGTTGGCCGTCGAGTTGCTCGAACAAATGCCGACCTATGCCCCCGCGCTGAGGACGCTGCCCCTATTCTACCTCAAACAGGGACGCTACGACCTGGCCGAAAAGACCCTGCGCGCCGCGCTGGCAGCCGGCGGGGATCACGTCGATATCCGGCAACAATTCGGCCAGCTCTACCTGCGCCAGAGCCGCTATACCGACGCGCAAGCAGAGCTCAATTACGCCCTGGCGCTGGATTCAACCCGGGTTGAAGTCCACCGTCTCATGGGCCTGTCCCATCTCGCTCAACGGCGCTATGCAAAGGCCCTGGCCGCATTCCAGCGCGTCATCGCCTACCAGCCATTCCACATCGAAGCACAATACAACCTGGCTTCAACGCTCTCCGCGCTCGGCCGCCAGGCAGAAGCTGAACGCGCCCTCGCGCACTTCGAGACGTTGTCCGGCCACGCTGCCCAGGTCGCCCGCCTGCGCCGCCAGCTCGATGTCGATCCCGACCAGGTCGAGACCCGCCTGGAGCTGGCTCACCACTACCGGCAACTGGGCCAGAGCAACGCCGCCCTCACCCACTATCGGGCCGCGCAGCTCGTCCAGCCGGCTCATCTGGAAACCCTGATCCAGCTGAGCGGTCTACTGCTTGAACAAGACGCGGCAGACGAAGTCCTCAAGCTCTGCCGACTGGGCATCGCCCGACACCCCGAAGATGTACGCACCAGCATGCTCTATTTCGCCCAGGGTCTGGTCCGCCTGCGTCGCCACCAGCCGCGCCAGGCCCGTACTGACTTTGAGCGGGCCGTGGAGCTGGATCCATCCTCGGCCAAGGCCTGGAACAATCTCGGCAATTCTCTGTTGGCCCTCGGTGAGACCGCGGCGGCCCGACGGGCATTGGAAGCTGCCGTCGGCGCCGATTCGACCCTGACCGATGCCCACTACAACCTCGGCAGCCTCTTTTTGCAGCAGGGACAACTGGATCAGGCTCGTCGCTCATATCTGGCAGCTATTGCCGCCGATTCGACCTTCGCGCGTACCTACTACGCCCTGGCCGCCGTCTACCAGGCCCAGGGCGCAATCCCCCAGGCGCGCCAAAACTATCAGACCTTTATCGAGCGCTGGCGGGGCGATCCAAATTTTCTGCGCCAGGCGCGCGCAGAGCTGGCCCAACTCCCGTGAATATCAATACTGTGTTACGCATCCCGACCCTTGCTTGCGTCCTGCTTCTGGCCGGCAATGCCGGTGCGGAAACCGCACCGCCCGCTCAACCCCCGCAAGCTGCACCTGCCGTCCAGTCCATCCGCTTTGTCGAAGTAGCGTCCTCGGTCGGCCTGACCTGGCACCACGAGAACGGCCTGAGCCCTAAACGGCACTTCCCCGAAACCATGGGCGGGGGGGGCGCATTCTTCGATTACGACTCAGACGGCGATCTCGATATCTACGCCGTCAACGGCGCTTTTATCGCCGCCGATCCGCCAGCCGAGCCTCCCCCGGTCAACCAGCTATTCAACAATGACGACGGGCACTTCACCCTGGTCGCGGCCGGCGTCGCTGACCCGGGCGTCGGCATGGGCGTAGCCGTCGCCGACTACGACCTGGACGGCGATCTCGACCTCTACCTGACCAACTACGGTCCCAACGTACTGTTTCGCAACGACGGCGGACACTTCACCGACGTCGGCGCGGCAACCGGCGTCGATGATCCGGGCTGGGGTACCAGTTGCGCCTTCGCCGACTACGACCTGGACGGCGATCTCGACCTCTATGTCGCCAACTACGTCTACTACGACCCCCAGGCGGCCAACGCCAACCAGATCCCCTATGCGGCCGGGTTCGAGAGCTACGACGGCCAGGCGCCGCCGACCTATCCGCACCCGGACAATTTCCCGGGCCAGGCCGATCTGCTCTACCGCAACGACGGCGGCAAGGGCTTTGTCGATGTCTCCGCTGCGGCGGGAATCGCCGATGCGGGCGGCAAGGGGCTGGGCGTAGTTTTCGCGGACTACGACCGGGATGGCTGGCCGGACCTCTACGTGGCTAACGACGCGGTGCGTAACTTCCTCTACCGCAACGATCAGGACGGGACCTTCAGCGAAAAAGGGGCGTTGGCGGGGGTCGGCTATGGCCAGGACGGACAGATGGAGGCGGGGATGGGGGTCGATTGGGGCGACTACGATTCAGACGGAATCCTCGATCTGACAGTGACCAATTTCCAGGCCGAGCCCAATGCCCTCTACAGAGGCGAGGGCGGCTTCTTCTCCGTGGCGACCTTTGCCGCTGGCATCGGTCTGCCCTCGCTGCCCTGGCTCGGCTTCGGCACCCAGTTCTTCGACCCCGATCTGGATGGCGACCTCGACCTCTTTGCTGCCAATGGCCACGTTCTCGACAATGTCGAACTCGTCGACCAATCCACCAGTTATGGCCAGCGCAACCTGCTCTTCCGCAACGACGCGGGGCACTTTACCGATATTTCAAGGTCCGCGGGCCCCGGCTTCGCCCTCGAACGAGTCAGCCGCGGCAGCGCGGTCGGCGATTACGACTCAGACGGCGATCCGGACCTCCTGGTCTTTAACTCCGGGCAACCGCTCAGCCTGCTGCGCAACGACCAAGGCGACGGCAACCACTGGATCACCCTCCGGCTCGTGGGGGTCGACGGCAACCCAAACGGCATCGGCGCCCGTTTGACAGCGCATAGTGGCAATCTGGTCCAGACCAGGGAGCTGCGCGGCAGCCGCTCGTATCTGTCACAGAGCCAGCTTGGCATCTGTATGGGCCTGGGAAAACATCCCCAGCTCGACATCATTGAAGTGCGCTGGCCCAAGGGCCGGATCGAGCGATTCGGCCCCCTCGCAGCCAACCAAGCCCTCGCCCTCGTCGAGGGCCAGGGTGTCAGCGCGGCTTCTGACCCGCCTTGATCCGCTCGACAAGCGCCTGCCCGAACGCCTCCTGGTGCTGCTGGGCCGAGACCTGCACGGCGTAGCGCTCGGCGTCGGCGGAGCGGCCCGCCGCCATCAGCTCAGCGACAAGCAGTTCGAGCAAATCGCCAAAAAACAGCTGCCGCATATTGCCGTCGCCGACGGCGCTCTCAAAGGCGGCCAGGGCCCTGGCTCGCTCCCCGAGAAAGTGGTGGGCATAGCCTCTGATAAAGGCTTGCAGCCCAGGAGAAAAGTCCGGTGCCTGGCCGAGAAAGCGCAGGCGGTCCAGCAGACTGCGGAGCGCGATCCTCTCTGCCGTGCCCAACCCGCGGCCCATGAGCTGATCGCAACGAATCCAGCGCAGCGTGCTCCACAGATCGCCCCATATCGTATAGGGCTCCTCCAAGCGGGCGGCGCGATAGTAATCACGCGCCCGGGGGTAGTCCCCCGCTGTAAAGAGCGCTTCGGCCACGTTCAAGGCCAACATGTCCGGCCCCTCCCCCTCCAGCCAACGCTCCATCCCACGCTGCTCCCCCACGCTCAACTGCTCCCGCAGGACGCCGGCCTGGCGGAGCAAGGCGCTCTCCCGGCCCTCGTTGCCCCGATCCATGGGAGGCGCGCCAAAAAGGGCGGCCATAGCCCTGACCACCGCCAGCCGCTCTACCGGCAGGTCACCGAGACGACGGCGGTACTCATCGTCGGCCTGAAGTTGCCGGTGCCGCTTGGACGCCAAACCCCAGGGTGGCGGTGCTTCTTCGAGGGCGTCGACGACGGCACGGGCCATGAGCGCCTTCCCAGCCGCGGTCGGATGCACGTGGTCGGCCATCAGTTCCCAGCCGACGCCCGCGGCCGGGCTGTGCGCCACGAAGGACGCCTCGACCTCGGCCAGCAGCGCTCCTACGTCGGCCGCTACCCGGCGCACGACTTGATTGAATGCGGTCGGAGCCCGCCAGGGCTGGCTGTCCAGAGCACGTGCCTGCGCGTAGGCTGCCCGGGCGGCGGCACCGTCCCCCAGGCTCTCCAGGTGGTAGCCGCGCAAAAAATGCAGATAGGCGTCATCCGCCCACAGGGCCTCTGCCCGTCGCAGAGCCGCCACGGCGTCAGCCGAGGCGTGCTG
>Ga0310122_10000423_pt1 | contig 26818 bp, 28 predicted proteins | sample CB6_Bottom_1051__FD_203503 | JGI IMG/M metagenome (GOLD analysis project Ga0310122, IMG submission 203503) | Marine microbial communities from Western Arctic Ocean, Canada - CB6_Bottom_1051 | ecosystem: Environmental > Aquatic > Marine > Oceanic | place: Canada: Western Arctic Ocean | collected...
AACTACGAAAGTCGTGCGCCATCACCAGGTTACGGTGATTGGGTGGCTAGGGTTCGACTCCCGCCGCCTCCACCATTGCAAAGAATTCGAACCGGACTCCGAATCTGGGGAGTCCGGGTCGATTTCCACGATCGCCAGCGCGTCGAGGTCTGACAGGGCCCGGTAATACGGGCGCCCAATATCCGGCGTGACCGGCTCCATCCTTATCGTTCCGAGCAGCTTTCTCAGCAGCAGCGCCGACCGCTGGGTCCGGCGTTCGAGAATCGTCTGCAGCGTCATCATCCGCTCGGCAAGCCACTCTCTCGGCGGAGCTGAAAACACCTCGTGTTGACTCCGGCGGAGCCCATCGAGGTCAGTGCGGAAGTCCTCCAACCTCTTTTCTGAGGCGTTCAATGCATCTGCCAGAGCGCGGCTGCCGCGCCCTTCGGCGACGAACTCGATGAAGTTGGTAACCCGCCGCCGCTCCGCGTCGAACTCGGCCTCTTTCAATCGAATCGTCTCCGGCGTCGCGGTCGAGGCGGCCGCCACCTCCTGGGCGAGTTTCTCGAACACGTAGTCGAGATTTTCTTGGTCCGCCAGCCGGTCGCGCACGGCGGCCAGAACGACGCGTTCGACGAGCGTCCTGCGAACCATGAGGTGGTTGTCGCAAGCCCCCTTTCTTGCGCCGAGGCACCCGTAGTAGCCGCCGCTCTTCCCACTGACCTTGGCGATCGTCGCCCCGCACGCCGCACAGCACATCGCTCCCGACAACAGATCCGGCGGGTAATGAGACACCTGACCTCCCCGCTGCCCTTCGAAGCCGCGTTTGCCCCGCCCGCCTGGCCAGACCCGACGCACTGACGCCGCTCGCCGTTGGGCTCCCTCCCAAAGTTCCTGTGGAACGATTCTCAAGGACTGGTCCTCAGTGATGAACCACTCGGATTCCGGCTTCGGAAACTGCCGCCTCCGGCCGGTCCTCGGGTCTCGCCGCGTCTCGGTCCGGTTCCAGATCCAGCGGCCGACGTATTTCTCGTTCCTCAGCAGTCGATGCACCGTGGCGGGCGACCAGCCCTTCTTCGTCCTGCGTCGACCAGGTACACCTTCCGCGTTCAACCGTTTGACGACTCCACTCTCCGAGCTCCCAGCAACAAACTCTTCGAAGATGCGCAGAATCACCGCGGCCTCCCGAGGGTCAATCGTCATCTTGTAGCCCTCCGGTCGCGGTCTCCCCTTCTTGTCCATGCGCACCTCGCCCACGGCGACCGAGCGATAGCCGTAGGTCGCTTCCCCGACGATGAATCCTCGCTGTTTCTGACCGAGCTGGCCCCGCAGCGTCTTCTTCCGCAGGTCCAGCAGCTGCAGCTCGTTGAACACGCCGCGTATTTGAATCCCTACGGTGGCGTCCTGGTCGTCCGTGTCCAGACCGTCAGCCACTGACAGGACGCGTACCCCGTGAAACCGGAACTCCTCGAGGACCGACAGCAGCAACAACGTGCTGCGAGCCAGCCTCGACAGGTCGTCCACGAGTAGTACGCGGAACCCTCCGTCGATCGCCGCGACACGGAGCGCCGCCAGTCCCGGTCGGTCCTCTCTGGCCCCCGACGCCGCCGCGTCAGTGAATACGTGAGTTTGCTCTACGACGTAGTGCCGGTCCTTGGCGAGCCTGCGGCACGACGAAATCTGGTCGTCGATGCTCTCCGGCCGCTGGTTCTCCGACGAATACCGCGCGTAGATCGCCGCCTGCATCCCTACTCTCCCTGTTTGCCCGGCTTCGATGCCGCCGCCCGCATCAGGCCGATGTATTCCTTGGACAGCTCCTCCGCGAGGTGATCGCAAAGCTCGCGCAAGGCGAGCTCGTACCGCTTGCTGGCGGTCCCGCCCTGAGGGACGCTCACCGACCGATGGAGTTGGTGCTTGGGCAACGTCATATTATGTATGCGTAAGCATATATATGTCTCATTAAAATAACAAACATGGAGCCGCCTAGGCATATGGTTGTGCATTGATCGATAATGCCCGGCGTGGGCCGAAAACTGACTCGAACGACGCTGTTCATCGCGGACGACCAGCGAGAGCGATCGGACGAGCTCGCAGTGGTCATCCGCCGTGCCAGTGGCTATCGGCTGTCTCTTAGCGAAGCGGTCCGGATTTCGCTGGACGCAGCCCTGGATGTCTGGAGTGCAGAAGACTTCGCTGGTCTGCGAGACACAATCGGCGACAAGACAGGCGAAGACGCGGCGACTGTGGTGGAGCGTCGCCTGAGGAACATCATCACGCGAAACATGAAGCGCAGTTAGCGCACTCACTCGCTGGGTGCTGCGTCTTCTGGCTTCACTACCAGCCCAACATCGCGGTCTACGGGCCCGGCGGCTACCGATTCAACGACTCGCCCGGCTCCGTCTCCCGCCTACTATCATGGTCGTGGTGGCGACCATCCTGTTCGTCGCGGTCTTCTGGCCGCTCAACTGACGTCGGGGGCCAGACGACCTCCGGATATGGACGCTGGGATCGACGGCCGTGGCCGCGGTAACGTGAGCAGCGTGCTGAAAACGTGGAGGGTCCGATGAGAGCCGTGAACAAATCCTGGTGTGTGCTCGTCGCCTCCCTGCTCTGGGTGGTGATTCCAGGACCGGTGCTGGCCGCCTGTGGCGAGACCGGCGTGTGGCTCCAGATTCTCGGCTCGGGGGGACCTGGCCAGGCATCGGGTCGCGCCTCGGCAGGCTACCTCGTGTGGATCGACGGCGAGAGCCGAATCCTGGTCGACGCCGGCGGTGGTATCAAGAAGACGTTCCACGAAGCCGGGGGGAATCTCGCCGATGTGAGACTGCTAGCGCTGAGTCACCTGCATCCCGACCATTCCGCCGAGTTGCCCGCGCTGTTGTGGCCCAGCGGTGCGACCGCGCGGGTCGCCGGGCCGTCCGGGAGCGCCCTGTTCCCGTCGCTCGACGACTGGCTGGACGGGGTCTTCGGACCAGCCGGTGTCTTCAGGGTGCTCGCTGGCCGCCTGCAGCTGGATCCCTTCACGGTAGATGTCACGGCCCCCGAGCCCACCGAGGTCTGGCGTGACGGCGATGTCCGTGTCAGGGGCATCGGTGTGCCGCATGCGGACGTCCCGGCCGTGGGATACCGCGTCGATGTGGGAGACGCCAGCGTGGCGTTCAGCAGCGACCAGAACGGCTCCGACCCCGCCTTCATCGAGTTCGCGAGGGATGTGGATGTGCTCGTGGTGCATCTGGGACGCGGAGAGGATGGCGGCGGGCGTGTGGCGGACCTCCACGCCAGGCCCCAGCGTGTGGGGTCGTATGACCACCGACGCCGGCGTGGGCCGTCTCGTCATCAGCCACATTTCCACCTCATCAACTGACGTGCTGGAGGAGAGTCTCGGCCATCTGCGCGAGACCTACTCGGGGCCGTTGACGGTCGCTGACGATCTGCTGTGTGTGGCAGTGGGGTGAGGCGCCTCGCTTCGCCCCACGACCGGGAGTCAGGAGAGAGGGGCGTTGTTGCGCGGTTCGAAAACTGACCCGCAACGCCCCCGATCCAGAGACCCGTCAACGACCGATCGCGTACGACGCCGGCCTACCAAACTGAGTCATCTGATTGAGGATGTTACATGCGAGGATGGCCTCAGCCTCTTGCCCCGCGCGACTGCGCGCTCGCAGGCTCTCCCCAATGATCGACTTGTACCGGAAGAAGGCGTTCTCCACGCGGGCCTGCCGATGGTAGCCCGAATCCTTCTTCCACTGTCGCCGTCCAACCTGCTGCACCTGTTGGATCGTGCGGTCGCGCGCGGGCAATCGTGGTCGCCGTCCGGACAGCGTGGCCGTCCTGGCCCGTGGAATGACGACCGTCGCGCCACGCGCACCCGCAGCCTCATAGATACCCCGCGTGTCGTAGGCCGCGTCCGCCGTGAGGCAAGAGACGTCGCCTTCGACCGTGTCGATCAGATCGAGGGCCGTCGTCGCGTCGTCAACATGTCCGCCGGTCAGGGCGTGAGCGACGATCACGCCCGATCCGTCGACGCCCAGATGGAGTTTCTTCCAGCCACGCATACCGCGGCTTCCATGTTTCACGGCGGCCCATTCACCTTCGCCCACCATCGAGAGCCCGGTACTGTCGACGATAAGATGGATGCCGGTGCCCGTGGGGATGCGACGCAGCGTGAGGTTGAGCCGCTGCGCCCGCCTTGAGAGTGTTGTGTGATCGGGCGCGGACAGGTCGAGGCCCAGCATCCCGAAGATCGATCGCAGAAAGCCCTCCGTCTGGCGGAGGGGCAGGTGAAAGAGCAAGCGGAGCGTCAGCGCGGTTTCGATGGCGACGTCCGAGTACTGCAACTGCCCGCCCCGCTTGCCGACACCTGCGGCCTCCCACCTGGCGATCGCCTCCGGCGCCAACCAGAGGGTGACGTCGCCTCGCTGAACCAGCGCTCGATCGTACGTCGGCCAGTTTCCGACGCCGTATTTCGTTGTGTACTTGGGATGCACTCTCGACTTCACGTCGAGATCATGCCCCTTCGGCCGTCACGATGGCCAGGGCCGCGACGAACACTCGTTTCCGCGCACCAACGCCCGCCTTCGGCGACAACCCCGATCGGATTCGCTCGGAAGCGGCCTTCGCGAAGCTCTGCGGCGCGTGTCCGATTCCCGCGTCGTCCGGGATGACCACCGGCCGGCATCGCCTCTATCGGGGCGGCCATCGACAAGCCAACGCCGCCCTCTATCAGTCTGTCATTGTCCGGATGCGATACCACCAGCCGACGGTCGACTATGTGGCACGACGCACCGCCGACGGACGGACCAAACGCGACATCATCCGGTGCCTGAAACGGTTTCTCGCTCGCGAGATCTACCAGCGCGTCATGACAGATTTCCGCGCTCGTCAAACCGTCTTAGACGCCGTCTGAATGGGTGTCTTGACATATAGGGGCGTCAATGCCCATCGGTGAAATCGCAAGCCTGATCTGATTTACTTAAACGGCAACTCGTTCACCACATGACACGTCCCGCAGGCGGCCGTGTAAGGAATGGGCATCGCCCTGCCCGGCGAAATTCCGTCAACCGCAACATTTGTTTTCAAAGGCACATCGAACACGTGGGAGTTTATAGGGCCTTCCCAGTAGGCGTTCTGCTCTTCTTCGGCCGCATTGGCATACGGAGGCGTCTTTATCATCCTCCCAAAATCACCGGCAATACCGCCGGTATTGGAAGTTCCCGGCATATGACAGTCGATACAGCGTGTTAGATGGCCCTTCATCTTGGCGTTTAGTTTCGTCTCCATGTGGTCCAGCACGTCTACAGCATGACATCTCTGGCACAAGGGGGAGGCAGCGTCATCGGGGTCGTCAATGAGAAAGCGTGGGTAAGGTGTGTCACCGTGCAGGTCATGGCAGTCCGAGCAGGTCACCAACAATCGGTCGTTTCTATACATCTTCGACTTTAGAAAATCTGAATACTGCTGGTGAGGTTTACTGGAGTGGATATCGTCTGGCCAGATGTTGTTTTCCCTTCCAGGCCCTGACATGGTCGGGCCCTTCTTGATTGGGTCGGTATATTTCGTAATCAGTTCGTGGCGGCTTATTCCAACCCCGGCCAGCTCTCCTTCCTCGCTCAGAGCTTGTGTGTAACCGAGAGTGCCTCCACCATACCCCTGCCGTCTGTCGTGGCATCTGCCACAGACCACACTGGAGCGCTCTGCTGAGAGATACTTAGGGTTGACGATAAAGCGCGACAGGCCTCTGTTGGCCACATGCTCCGACCCGGGCCCGTGGCAATTTTCGCAGCCGATATTTATCTCGTCCATCTCTGGGTCATCGTCTATGTTCATGGCGCCGCCAGGGTCATTAACGGCGCGCACCAAAAACTGGCCGGTGGCCTGGTCTTCATACCGTTCCCAGCCTGTTAAATGACAGCTGGCGCACATCGCCTGAATGGTATTTGTGTTAATCGGCGGAGCCTTAATCACATCGTCGGAAGTCCCGTATTGGGCGTCTCCCCCAGCGTCCCACCAGAGATAGAACTTGTAGTCGTGCCACACTCGCCGCGCCCTGTTCAACCGGTTGTCACGCCCGGTCATGTTGTAACGAAGCACGGTATACCATCCCGGCCGCTCTCCAAGGTCCGGTGGCACTGAAACGATGTATCGCTGGTCGTGAACTGCTCCCCCGTATAAAAGTTTTATCTCTAGGTGAGCTGGGCTATTTGGGTCCTGCGGGTTAATGCTGTTGACCATCGTGATGTAAAACTTGTCGTCGCCTGTGTTCCTCCACAAAAAAACATCTGCATAGGTTGTTGTGATTGGCAGCCGAGAATCTCCAACGGCTCTAAGCTTAAACTTGTCATTGTTCCGGCCTGAATCGTAATCACCCAATTCAAGGTGCGTTCCGTTTGTATAATTGTCTGTCTCTGGAAACGATTCGAGCGCTTTGAAGTAATCTGGATGTCTCGAAAAGTCCTGCATCGGCCCCGGAACTCCTGGCACCGTCCAGCCGAGCTTGTGGGCGGTCTGTTGCCAGTGTGTTTTGTCCCGATGGCACGCGATACAGCGCGAGCTGCCAACAGCTGTCGCAGTCGGAGAAGGACTACTAGAAAGTTTTATGGCCATCGATTGACCGCGCAACTGCTCGGCTGAATAGCTTTCCCGGCTCAGGTCCCCACCTGGCAGGTGTTCGGTATCTTCTGCGTCGGGTGTTACATGAATAAAAAACTTTCCATCGGGCACATTGGATATGACGAACTGGCCTTGCGAGTCCGTCGTGGATTGCGGAAAGTTTGTTCCGGTTAGCCGAATAGCGTCTTCCAGTGGTTCATCGTAGGCTTCTGCAGGGTATGGTGGAGCATAGATGGCACTGGCGGTCATTTGCGTGGTGATGTCAATCGCCGTTATTGGAACCAGATGAACCGTTGCGCCGGCAACGGGATGGCCGGGATTCGTGGCCTCGCCGCCAACAACCAAAGCGCCAGAAGCGCTTGAAACCTGGCCCGCAAACTCATTGGTGGTCTGAGTGTTGGCTGCGGCGGTTGGGAACATCAGCCCGGTTATCACCATCAGCGTGAGCAGTGAGACCGCCAGACAAAATAGTTTTATACCGCGGTGTTGCTGCATCTCAGCTCCGCCTTTTTTGGAGTGAATTTATCTATTTACTTACCGGCCTGGCCGCCGTCAGACTCCGGCCGAGGATGCCCCAGCAGGATGGTCCGGGTTCATGGTCGCTGAACAGAATGATACGACAAAATGATAGTCTTTGAGCATGACCCGGCCGATGATTTTTTCCCTTCGTGTGGCGTGTATCGGCGTGGCCATGGTCGCGAGCGGCGTCGGGCCACAGGCGGGCCTTTACGCCCAGGAAAGCGACCGGTGCGTGTTTCTCTGCGCCCCGGAACTCAAGATTGAGCCGACCTGGACGGTCGAGAACATCTTTCGGCCGGCCAGGGTGGAAACGGTCGAAGCTGGCGGGGTCGTCGAGACGGTGCGGCTAGGGCGAGACCGGGTGTTCGAGCTTGTCTTCGTCGCAGACGTGCCCACCGAGATTCCTCGGGTCGGCTTCTCGGTCGAGACGATTTTCAGTCCGTTCCGAGACGACACCGAGGTCGAGCTGGAGCTTGAGCTCAACCTCACCTGGCTCGAGCCGGAGCAGACCGGCGGATGGGTGGAAAGTCACTTCGACATCGTCGACAAGTTCAGTCCAGCGGCGCGTCCCGGCGACACCAGCGCCTATACCCACAAGCTGAACTTTGAGCTGGATACCGCCGTGTTGGTGTTCAACTGGCTGCCAGACGACAACTGGCTGCGGAACGTCGAACTGGAGGGCTCGCTCGACTACGTGGCCACGGGTCTTCCGAAGGCCGGAGACGTGGTCGGCAACGAACGGTTCCTGGATGATGCGAGCCCCTGGTCGTTGTCGGTGGTGGTCGTCCTTCCGCTGGCGCCACTGTCGCCGTAAACGTCGGATTGCGCCTTCCATCAGTCAAGACGCAATCGGCCCACGGTCACCTCTCCCCCGCCCCATTTAATCGGTGCTCTTCCGACCGTCGAGGGTGCTGCAGGAGCGACTTTCTCGAGCACGCTCATACCCAGCCGCCCCCGCTCCTCCCATGCTCTCGTGGTCCGGGGTTTCCGGTCTGTGCTATGGTCGGCCCTTCGACCAAAGGAAAAAACATGGAGTGGCTCAATTACCACCACCTTTACTATTTCTGGCTCGTTGCCCGCGAAGGCAGCATCGCTCGGGCCGCGGCACAAATGCGTTTGACCCACCCGACGATCAGCAAACAACTGTCTCAACTCGAGTCGTTCTTTGGAGAAAAGCTCTTCGAACGTCTCGGCCGAACTCTCGAGCTGACAGAATTCGGGCACACGGTGTTTCGGTATGCAGACGAGATTTTTTCTGTCGGCCGGGAGTTGCAAGAGGCGGTGCAGCGCGGGTCCAGTGGCCGCCCGTTGTCGTTGAAAGTTGGCCTGGTTGAAGTGCTTCCAAAATTAGTTGCTCATCGACTGTTGAATCCAGCGTTCCACCTTCAGGAGCCCGTGCATGTCATCTGTCGAGAGGGAAAGTTTGAGGAATTGCTCGCTGATCTCGCTGTTCATAAAATCGACATTGTTTTATCAGATGCTCCCGTCGGCGCGACGGTCGACATTCGTGCGTTCAACCATTTACTTGGCGAGTCTGGCGTGTCGTTTTTCGGCGTCCCTAAACTCGCCTCGAAATATCGTCGACGATTTCCGCGGTCGCTTGACGGGGCACCAGTTTTGGTGCCCACTGAGGCAAGCGCGATCCGTCGTGATCTTGAGCAGTGGTTCTCAGCGGAAAATATTCGGCCCACAAAGGTCGGCGAGTTTGAGGATACCGCCCTCATGAAAGTCTTCGGTCAAGACGGCGTCGGGCTCTTTCCGGCACCAACGGTGATTGAAGAGGAGGTTTGCCGCCAGTACAAGGTACGCGTGGCTGGCCGAATCGACGCCGTGCGCGAGCGGTACTATGCTATTTCTGTGAAACGCCGCCTCAGTCATCCGGCCGTCCTGGCGATCTGTGCAGCCGCTCCAAAAATGTGGCCTAAGTAGGCGAGAACCATGCCGTTCCCCTTCTGATTCAAACACACCAGTTCAAGGGACGCATCGCCAACGCTGCCGAGTGGAAGAGGATGAGTGTCTCAATGACGGGGGCGTCTATCGATGCTCGTGGATCGATTGCCGCTCGTTGTTGTCCTCGGGCGAGATCCGCAGAAACGGGCCGGTGATGGCCTGCGCCGATTCATCCGCTTTGAAGCGCTCGAAGAGCGCCAGCTCCCGGCTGGCCTCTTCCGGCCGGCCGGCCCCTTGATGGGAACGCATCAGGTTGAAGTGGGCGTCTAGATTCTCCGGGTCTATTCGAAGCACTGACTCGAACGTCGCGACCGCGTCGTCGAATTGCCGCCCGAGAAACTGAATACGGCCAATCAAGTTGAGTACGACGCGGTCGCGCGGATACTGGACACGGGCTGTCTCCAGATGCGTCATCGCCTGGTCGTACTCACCCAAGGTCATCAATGCCTGACCGAGGAAGACGTGGGCTTTCGCCAGGTTCGGGTCGAGCGCAATCGCCTGCTCGAGCAGTGGAATCGCCGCGTCGACGTCGCCCTCCCGAAGTCGCGCCCGGGCCACGTTGACCGGCCCGTCTGGGTAGGTCGGGTCAATCGCCATCACAGTTCTGAAGGCCGCCTCGGCGCCGCGCAGGTTTCCTTGCAGCAACAGGCCGATGCCGTAGTCGTTCCACCGTTCGCGCACCCCTGGGTCCATCGGTCGTGCGACAGGGGGGAGAGGTGCGTCTGCATCGATGACCAACAGGGAGGCCTCCGCCTCTGCCATGACGGTCGTCGGGATATCGGGGATCGCCTTGATCTCCCCGGAGACGTCGGCCGTGTCGCCCGTGAAGAGCCACTGTCCGTCGTCATACGATTCCGCGACCGCTGGCGCCGGCTGCGACGGGTCGCGCTCGCCGGCGTAGGCCCACTGGGTGAACCACCAGGCAAACTTGCGATAGTTGACCTTCGCGCGCAGGGTGATGCGATCGCCGGCGTCCTCCGGGATTTGCAACCGGTAGTGGACGGTGTCGGCCGCGCCCGGCGGAATCAGGCGCACATACGCCACCGAGCGGGTCATCCAGGCGTTCCTTTTATTGATCGGGTTGCCGTGCTCGTCGAGCTGCAGGCTGCGGTAGAAGTGCGCGCCCGGGTCCACCGGACCGCTGCCCCCGTCCTCAGCCATCCCGCTGTGGAGCAGGACACGCCCCTGTTCGTCCACCGCCTCGAATTCCACCCACACGTCGAAGCTGTCGACGGTCCCGCCTGGAAAGAAGTGCCCGACGTTGCGTGTGCGGATGACCACCTCTACCCGGACCGACTCTCCGCGTCGCACGGCGACCGGTATCTGGTCGAGTGGGGCGATCACGTCCGCTGGTGCGGGGCCTCCGGGTAGGCGCCGGACGGCGCCGAACTGTAACGACTCCTCGCCGACCGCGAAGGTACTCGACAGCGTCGACTCGCCCGAGCGCGCCGACTGTGCAGCTGGAGGGGGCGTGTCGGCGACCCGCGTAATGCCGAAGACGTCGACCGAGATCTGACCCGCGCGTAGGAAGTCCTGCACGACTTGTAGCTGCTCGGCGTCCCGGTTGACGAATGGGAGCGCAGTGTTGGCTCCTGGAAACCGGTGCGAGCGCACATAGCCGTCGTCCGCCGCAGGGTCGTCCGATCGCACGAGCGGCATGTGGCAGGAGCTACAGGTTTGAGGCGTGTCGGGGTAATAGAAGGATCGGGCGCCTTGGCCGGAGACCCCCGATGCCTGCCAGTTGTCGTACTCGTTGAACCCACGGATCCAGCGATAGTCGTTCACCGGCACGTCGAGATGCACTTTGTGACACGTGGAGCAGAACTCGGCGCTCTGGTCCCGGTGGAACGGTTTTAAGAAGGTGTCGCGGTGTGGCCCGGGTGCGAGCCGCAAGAGCAGATCATGCGCCCCGCGGAGGACCGGGTTGTCGCTCGTCGCCAGATCGTGCAGCGGCGGATACTCGATGACGAAGTCGCCCTGCCCCATCGTGCTGCCAACGTGGACGATGGCATGGCAGGAGGTGCAGCTGAGACCGGCCTGCGCCTCGGGTGTGTCGATTTGCTCTCGGATCGGCTGATCGAAGCGGCCGTTGAAGAAGACCGCATGATCGTGACAACCCGCGCACCACTTCGACGGCGTAGTGCCGACCACCTCCTGCATATACTCAATCGACCGGCGATACCACTGGTTGTTGAACGACGAGAAGTGATGGGCTGAGCTGTTCCATTGATCGTAGATGTCGCGGTGGCATCGACCGCACGATTCGCTGGTCAAAAAAAAGTCGGCTGGGATCAGACCACCCGTGTTCGTGTTGGCTGATGACGGGGCGAACGGGCTCGCCGCTCCGGCGCCCTCGTCAGCCATGCTGCTGGGCGGGCGGGTTGGGTTCTCGATGCGATAGGCCTGCTGCCATTCGGCGTCACGCGCGGTCCGCAGGATCGGGGCGGCTATGCCGGCGACGGTGACGGCAATCAGGCCGGTACGGACTGCCCAGACGCGTCCCGCATCGCCGGTGGTCGTCCGCCACACGTGCCCGAGCAGCAGCGCGGCGCCGAGGGCCGATGTTGCGATGTGCGCGTGGAGCACTGTTGCGTATTGACGCGTGGCGCCCAGCACCACGACGGTCAACCCCAGCACCAAACCCACGGCCAGGATGCAGAGACCGGTCGCAACGAGCGGTCCAGTGGCCCACGCGTGACGCACGCGCGAGGTGAGCGCCAGGGCCAGACTGATACCAAGCAGTGGATGGGCGCCGACGTTCAGGTAGTACCAGAGGGAGGCGCTTGGCGCAGCGACCAAGTAGGCCGAGTTCAACAGGAGCGCGAGGGAGCCTGCAAGGATGAGATTTGAAGCATCTACCCGGCGATACATGGAATTGTCCCTTTCGGAATCGGGATCCCGAAGACGGTCACTCCCCGCCCAGAACCCGTTTGACCGTCCAGTCGCTTCCTACCCACAAACCCAGGATTGGGAGGCCTGAATACCGTAGACGGAGATTCGCGGCACTTGCGTGGAGGTCCTCGATTTGGTCCTCGCCGCGTCTCCGATTGCCGGCACAATCGTGGTGGGCTACGACAGCAAGACCGCGTGACTTGTGCGCATTTCTTGAGACATCGATCCGCCGATAGATGGAACAGGCCCTTTCGGAATCAGGATCGTGCGCGAGTACGCCCACTGGGCCTGTGTCCGAGACGATGTCCACGAAGTCGACCTGGAACCACCGGGTCAAATATTGAATCACCGGCAACTGTACTCGGCCATCGATACAGTTGACCGCTGAGCAAAACGATGCCCTGTTGTTTGACGGCTCAAGATCCACGTTCCTACCCTCCCTCCGAGTCACTAGCCGCCTACGGCTGGCGAGAAGAGGTAGCTGACCAAGGTCACGAATACATAGGTTCCCAAGAGAACAAACCCGAGCGGCCGGCGGAGGGTGGCGTCACGCGCCGTCGAGAGTCCAAGTCGGAAGACGACAAGGATGAAGATCATTGCCGGGAACTGTATGAAAAAGAAGGAGCTGCTTGCGAACAGCCCGGATGGCGTCACGGCAGCCGCCGCACCAGCAACGAACAGCACATTTAGAATGTCCGCTCCAATCACGTTGCCGATCGCCAAGTCGCCGTGCCCTTTGAGCGTAGCGGTCACAACAACGGTCATCTCCGGGAGCGATGTCCCGAACGCCACCAACGTGGCCGCAATGATACTGGGTGGAACGCTGAATCTCGTCGCCAACTCTGCCGCTGACGAAATGAGGACTGACGACGTCATGACCACTATTGCGACGGCAGCAACCAGACTGAACACCAGCCAGATCAGACCGACGCGAGCTGCACCGACGTCCGGCTCACTGTCCGCCGCTGCTTTTCTGGCCAACCTCACGGACCACGCCATGTAGAGCGTCAAGAGCCCGAGAAAGAGCCACCCCACGCTCTGCGGCAAATTCCCACCAGTCGTGAAAACAACGGTTGGAACCGTCCATGGGAGACACGCGACGACCAGGAGGAAGCCGCACGCGAGCTGAACCCACCCCTGGCGGTTGACAACGACTGGGTCGAATCGCAGAGGCGCAATGAGGCACGCAATCCCCAGGATCAGCCCTGTATCACAGATGACCGAACCAACTGCGTTCCCAAGCGCCATTCCCGACTGACCCTGAAACGCGGCCATTACGGAAACGGCGGCTTCTGGTGCCGTGGTACCAAGACTGACGACGGTCGCGCCGACCACGGTCCTCGGTACGCCCCACCTGACCGACATCGCCACGGCATCGCCGACTAACCAGTCAGCTCCTTTGGCGAGCACAACAATGGCGACGACGAGCGTGGCCACAAGCGCTGGCCAGGGCCAGACGGCAACAACGTTATTGAGGTGTTCTACCACTCTACTGGGGCAATCTCCTGGCGTTGACTTCTTTGCACCCGGTAGCCCGAACGGGGCGATTTCACCCGGACTCTCACCGCCGAGGGAGAACTCGACTGATGACACCAGTTCGCCACCAGTGATTTCGAATCAGGGTGGGCCGAACTTATGGACAGGGAGACCGTACCGCCAGGACTGGGCACGGCGCGTTCCGAACGACCTTCTCAACGACACAACCCGAGAGCATGTGCGCAAATCGGTGACGGCCGTCGGTTCCCATTACAATCAGGTCCACGTTCCGCTCCCTGGCGTAGTGCACGATTTCCACCAATGGACATCCAGAGCGCGTCGCGAGACTGATCTTCAGTCCGTCCAGTTCGGGGAGGAGTGCTTCAAACTGGGGCCTTGCCGCCCTTTTCAGATCGGCTCTCAGCTTGGATTCCGAAAGCCCCCAGAATGCCGCGCCGGCAGCACTGACGACCTCGGTCACGTGTAGCACATGCAGCGTGCTCGAAAACCGAGCGGCAAGCACCCGCCCGTAGCGCAGCGCAACGTGAGCTTTCTCACTGAAGTCCGTGGGCACGAGAATCGACCGGAATGGGGCCACTCTCTCCTCCCCGGTAGCCGTCACCGCTCTGGCGTAACACCGAAGGGCCCCAGCATACCCACGGGACCTCGGACCAAGCCCAAAACACGAGAGACTCGGAATGTGATTGAAGATGAAGGCCGTCACCCCCAGAGCAGCAGGAAGTCGAGCCAGAGCACCCACACCAGCCCGCCCGGCAAGCGAGGTGGAAATCTGCTGCTGTAGACGTTTAGTTCACGACCCAGGACGTTTTATCTACCTCTTGGTTTCGGCCGTCGACCAGTAACCGCAGGTGCGGATGGTCGATGAGCCAAAGATCTACTCGCTCCCAATGGGCGTAGGCGACCAATCCCCCGATAGCGACGGCCTCTTCTATCGTCGCAACCTTGCATGGATTGCGACTCTCATGACTGTCGTCTAGCACGAGGTACGGCGGTCGATAAATCAAGAACCCGTCGTCAACCATGGCGATAATTACGTCACCGTGCTGAGGCTGCTGAACCATTGCCGGTTTCTTTCCATGTTCGTCCTCCGAGCGGCCTGAACAACGGCTCGTCCGGAAAGAGGACGAAGACTCCATTCCCCTATGTCCCATCAATCTATATCTTGGGTCGCCGGGCAATGGAACACAGATAAAACTCTGGAAACCCGTAGATTCGATCTTTGTGTTGTCTGAGAGCGGAGGGTGCCACATGTTGACCCCCATCCACTCGGTGAGCAAGATGGTAGCCCCATGGACGACCCGCGGACCGCATCGTCGGACCACGCCGACACCAAGACCCGCGCACTGCTCGTGTCGGTCTTCACCATCGGTACCTGCGGGCTGATCTACGAGCTGCTGGCCGGCACCATTGCCAGTTACCTCCTGGGCGACAGCGTGACGCAGTTCTCCACGATCATCGGCGTCTACCTGTTCTCGATGGGCGTCGGCTCCTACCTGTCGCGCTACTTCCGGCGCGATCTGATCAGGCGCTTCATCGAGATCGAGATCCTGGTGGGTGTCATCGGCGGCATCTCCTCGCCCGTGCTGTTCTTCGCGTTCGCCGAAATCGCCGCCTTCCGTGTCGTGCTCTACGGCTGGGTGGCCGCGACCGGCGTTCTGGTCGGACTGGAGATCCCGTTTCTGATCCGTATCCTGGAGGACCAGTTCCCGCTGCACGACCTCGTCTCGAAAGTGCTCTCGCTCAATTATCTGGGCGCGCTGGCGGCATCGTTACTCTTTCCGCTCTGGCTCGTACCGCGGGTTGGGTTGATGCGGTCGTCGTTCGTGTTCGGTGTGCTCAACGTGCTGGTCGCGGTCTGGACCTGCCACCTGTTCCGCCGCCAACACCGTCGGCGGTGGCTCACGGCCCAGGCCTACGGCGCGCTCGTCCTGCTCCTGGCGGGTGTGGCGTTCTCGGACGACCTGGTGGAGTGGTCCGAACGACGACTCTATGAGGAGATCGAGTGATCTGTCACGCTCGCCCCCCATCAGCGCATCGTGAGGAGCTGGCGCACCCCCGCGGCTGGCGTGCCGGGCGCGGCCACGGGGCCGGTCCAGATCGCCATCTAGGGTCGCTGGCAATGGAACATAGATAAAATTCTGGAAACCCGTAGATAGGATCTATGTTGTCTCCCGCCCGCCGCTGGAAGTATTCTGCTGATCGTGGCGGTGGCGATTAGACGAACTTCTCACGTCTGAGGATCACTCTTGGGTATCCTTGTGTGTTCGAGATAGAGAGGATTCAAGGCAGCATGACTGGCAAGATTTGGAAGACGCTCATCACGACCCTAGTCCTGAGCGTGGCGCTCGGTGGTCTCCTCTGGGCAACACTCGCCGAGGGCACCGCGTACTACCTGCACGTCGATGAGGTGATGGCCGAGCCGGACTCGTGGTTCGGCAAGGAACTACAGGTCCACGGGTTCGTGGTCGATGGATCGCGGTTGCGCAAGCCGGACACGTTGGAGTACCGGTTCCAGGTCGAGAACAACGGTTTCGTGATCAACGCTGAGTACACCGGCATCGTGCCCGACACCTTCCTGGACGGCTCCGAGGTAGTCATCTCGGGCCAGCTCGGTCCTCACGGGGCTTTCACTGTGAAGCCCAACGGCGTGATGGCCAAGTGCCCGTCGAAGTATGAGGCCAAGCCTACCGTGGGCTCCGCGGCATCGAATTAGATTCGTAGGTATCTCTCGTACCTGCATCGGTCAGCTTGGCCGGCGGGTACCTGCAAATCGACGGCCTCACCGGCGCTTACGGCTCCGCGGCGGCCGGCAGTCGTGTGTAGCTATCGATGACCGCCTCGTCAAGTCGCGCCCGTCTCAGGCTGATTACATGCCGAAGGTTCACCCCACTGAGATTCGCCCTGCTGAAGTCCGCCCCGACGAGATCAGCCCTGCTGAAGTCCGCCCCAGTGAGATTCGCCCCACTCAGGTCCGCCCCACTCAGGTTCGCCCCGCTGAAGGCAACCCATCTGAGGTCCGCCCCACTGAGACTCGCCCCACTGAGATTCGCCCCTCGGAAGCTTGCCTCTCGGAGAGTCGCCCTGCTGAAGTTTGCCCCACTGAGGTTGGCCTCTCGGAGGGTTGCCATTGCTAGGTCCGCCCCACTGAGATCAGCCCCACTCAAGTCCGCCTCGCTGAGGTCCGCCCCACCGAGATTCGCCCCACCGAGATTCGCCTTCTGTAAATTTGCCCCTCGGAGGGGCGACGCGTAGAGATTCGCCCCGATGAGATTTGGCTTCTCGCCAAACTCTGTCCTCCACAAATTCCATGCCTTGACTCCTCGGTTGAGGATTGCAAGATGTTCAGGATTTGCCATTGAAACCTCCCACATGAGGATGCAGCGTGTGAGCGCGTGATGACTTGTCGACGACGGCACATATCACCTCGGTCGAGGAGCGCAAGGTGTTCAGTCGCCATTGAGACCTCCAATGGAAGACAAACCTCCACCCATCACGCTCCCCCACCGTCACCATGGGTCCCGCTTTCGTCCAGTAATATGAACCGGGGACGCATCTTCTCTAGCTGGGTCTGTATCTCCTTTAACCGGTCTGCGCCATGAGCCCGCCACCAGACTTTCCATGCCCACGCCGACCGCCCTTGTATCATCGACATCACCTGGTCCGGTGAATACCCGGCCACAATGCACCAGAACTTCAACACGGTCCTGTTGTTGTCACCAACGCCGCAGAGGAACTGGTACGCCTCTTCAGCGCGGAGCTTCCCTTTTACAAGATCTTTCACTGCAGACGCGATGACTGCCCGCGCGACCTCTTGATATGCCTGCATCTGGTCACCGCCGTCAGGGTAATTCCGTGTCGCACCCGGGGTGTCGGATGGTCTCTCCTTCGTCTCTCCGCACTGCCCATTTGCGCGTCGGCGTCCACAGATAAGGGGCATTATTTGAGTCAGTCGACTCGTATGTTCTTCCGCGGTGGGTCGCCCGAGACCGCCTCCGTGGTTCGGCCGATTGTTCTGTTGAGCCCTAGCAGGCTGCTGAAGAACGCGGGTTAACGAAAGCTCTCTGCGCATCATGCGGATACCGACCATCCGACGAAGGTTCGGGAGGGTGCGCGCTGGCCCCGCTGGGGAGCGACCACCCCCGGCGGCCTGCGATTAGGGACACGTCACCCCCAGATTCCGCAACCGGACCAAGTTATACGCCGTGGCGGCGAAGGTGAGTTGCCAATCCACCCGCTCGATGCCGCGGTGCCGGAGCTTGCGCAACCCGCCGACGGTCTTCAGCCACCCAAAGACCTGTTCGACGAGCTTCCGTTTGCGCTGACTGACGTGATAGCCCGCATGCCGCGTCGTCCGGCCATCGATCGCACTCCACCGGACCTTCTGGGCGACATGGGGCGTCACCTCCAGGCCGCGGACGGTGGCCACGAAGCTCGCCACGTCGTAGCCCTTATCCGCCCCGACCGTGCTGCCGGGGGGCGCACTGGCCTCCAACATCACCGCGGCCGCCTCACGCTCCGCGGTGCCCGTGGCGTGCGTCGCACAGACATTGGCGACGAGCCCCTGGCGGTTGTCCAACAGCACGTGGCCCAAATACGCGAGTTTCGCTTCCTTGCCTTTCCCCTTCCGATGCAGCATCGCCTCCGGATCGGTCGTCGAGGCGTGCGTGTCGTTGCGCCGGGACTCGCCGTGGAAGTTCACGGTGGGATTCCCCGGGTCATCGGGGGGCTCGCCGGGGGTGGCATCGCGGCGCTGAAAGCTTTTCAGGCTCGCCCACGCCTCCAGTTGGGTACCGTCCACCGTGAAGTGCTCGTCCGACAGCAGCCCCGCCGTCCGGGCCTGGGCGGCCACCGCGTCGAAGAACGCGGCCGCGATGTCGCCGGCCAGCAGCCGGTCCCGATTCTTCGTGAACGTCGTGGGATGCCACACCGGATCATCCATGTTCAGGCCGACAAACCAGCGAAACAGGAGGTTGTAGTTCAGTTCCTCCATCAGCAACCGTTCGCTCCGCACCGTGTAGAGCACCTGCAACAACAACGCGCGCAACAGCTGCTCGGGCGGGATCGACGGACGCCCCGTCGTGGCATACAGCCCGGCGAAACGCCGCGACATCGAGCGCAGCGCCTCGTCTGTCAGCGCCCGCATCGCGCGAAGCGGGTGGTCCGCCGGCACTCGTTGTTCCGGCGACACATAACTAAACATGTGGCTGGTCTGCTCATCCTGTCCGCGCATGAGGTCGCTCCCTTCGGCTGTGGTGGGAGCATCGTAGTACGACCGGATCGATCTGTCGATCCCCTGGCGATGAGTTTTTCAGCAGCCTGCTAGCTCTTTGAACTCGTGGAAGTCGCGCTTGAGTACCTGAAGATCCGCATGAATGTTTGCGAGCATCCGCCGGACGTCCGCTAGCCCTTTGGCGATACTGATCAATATGTTGTCGGACGGCATGCTGTCCCCTCCACTTAAGGACGCTGTGGTTTCGGTCTGATGTGGGCAAGATTCTGGGCTCAGGACGACATGACACCAGTGCTTAAAGCCCGGCTCACTTGGGCATTGATTTCAGCGGTTCGCCTCATGTCGTCCGCCTGAGAAGATCGAACGACCTCGCAAAGCTCCCGCCAATTGGAAGTTCCGATGCGCACAACGTTGTCACTGGAGTCTCGTACCAAAACGACGATGTTATCGGGGTCGATTCGATTCATAGGATGTTCTCCTTAGGGGGGGTGGAATTGGCGGCCCTCTCTTTAGTGGGACTTTTCTTCCGGTCCTTTGGGACGTCCGCCATTGAAATTGCTCTGAAGACACGCCCGGCAAATTCCCTGCCAAGCCTTAATGTCGGGTGGCATGACCTTTCCACACCAAGCGCAAACTTTTTTGAGTTCCATGTCCAGGCTCCTAAAGGCCGGTACACTCAAGTCCCTCCTTTCACACAGGAGAACCCTTCAAAAACAGCAGGACCGCCCGCAACCAAGAGCGGGAGCTTTTACAAACAGGTTTTCGAACGTACGCGACGGAAGGAAAAGCTAGGCAGGCGGAGCGCGTGCGGCGAGGAGAATGCGTGGCAATCGGGTGGGACGAGTGTGCGCAGCTGGCGGCACGGGCCGGCTCTGGAGGTCAGGCCCGACGACCCCGACCGCCCACACCTCAACGACCGCTGGAGCGGCGTCAACACGAACGCTGGGCCCGGCGATCGAAACGGCCGCGACCGAGAGATGGCGACGTTGGTCGCCCACGATGGCGCCCGAACGATATGCGCGGTTTTGCTCGTCGGCGAGGGCTCCGATCTCTACCCGCTGCCGAAGAACCCGCCGGTTCACGCGTGCGTGTGCAAACGGAACGCTGCCAACCGAGACCAGCGCTCCGATGAGAAGCACACTTGCAACGCGACGGATCATCATTTCATTTCCATCCTGTCGAGGATCGTGGTCCCATGTCAACCTGCGAGAGCAGCTTGTCCAATCGAGTCCTCCTCCCACTGGCATCGAGGGCCATCGTGGGGATAAACTCCCCTCCCCCCACTGATTCTCTGTGCTATTGTTCTGTAAGAAAAGGAACTCCTTTTTTTACAGCTGTTTAGCTTGAATAGGATCAACATTTTCAACGCTTTTTCAGCGTCAACATCGAGACCCTTTTCTGACACCCCGAAGTGCCGGTGCGTGATTGCGCCTTCCATCAGAAAAGGCGAAATCAACTCCTGCCTATTTGCATCCTGTGCCTAAAACGGCAGCCTCCAGACCCACAGCGAGAACTTATCGAATTCATTCAGACCCCGTAATACGGGAAGGTGGCGAACAAGACCGCCAGAACGGGTCACATTCGCGAAAACGCGCCATTTACTTCCAAACACACGACTTAGCGGCTCCAGACACACCCCTGGAGACGAAGACGTGTGGTACACGTTACGATGTCACACGAGGAATGATGTCTAGCGACGCCCGGTTCTATTTTAACCCGTGAGGCCGGCGTCAGCCGGGCCGAGGGAGACCCGCCATGACCCGTTTTCGCCCCGTTCCCGGCGCGCGCGCGGCACTCATTGCGTTTGCGGTGCTGCTGCTGTCCGGTTCCAGTCTGGCGCAGCAGCGGGCGCTGACCATCGATGAGATCTACGACCCGGACCAGCGCGTGGATTTCAGCGGCCAGACCCCGTCGGGGCTCACCTGGCTCAGCGACACGCGCTACCTCCAGCGCGAGCGGGACTCGGCGAACCGGACGACCCGGCTGCTCTCGGTGGACGCCGACACCGGCACCGCCGAGCCGCTGCTCGACCTGGAGGAGCTGGAGACGGCGCTGGCCGGCCTCCCCGGGATGAGCGACGCCGCCGCCCGCCGGGCGCTGCGCGCCGACCGGTTCGTCTGGAGCCCGGACCACACCGCCGTGGTCATGGACATCTCGAATGACCTCTATTACTTCGGCGTGCACGACGGCGATCCGTTCGGCGCCGCGCGGGTACGGCGGCTGACACGCGGCCCCGCCGAGGAGTCGATGCCATCGTTCAGTCCGGACGGCACCCTCGTGGCGTTCGTCCGCGACCACGATCTGGTCGTGGTGACCGTGGATCAGCGCCGCGAGTGGGCGCTGACGCGAGACGGCAACGCCGATCTGCTCAACGGCGAGCTCGACTGGGTCTATCAGGAGGAGATCTACGGGCGGGGAAACTTCAAGGGCTTCTGGTGGAGCCCCGACTCGTCGCGGCTCGCCTATCTGCAGACCGACGAGAGCCCGGTCAAGGAGTTCACCGTCATCGACCATCTCCCGTATCGGCTCGAGCTCGAGGCCACCGACTACCCGAAGGCGGGTGACCTGAACCCGCTCGTCCGGCTCGGTGTCATTCCGGCGGTCGGCGGCGACACCGTCTGGGTCGACCTGGACCGCTATACGCCGACCGACATGCTGGTGGTCGCGGTCACCTGGTCGCCCGACAGCGAAGAGGTGGTCTTCCAAGTGCAGAACCGGGAGCAGACCTGGCTCGATCTGAACACCGGTGACGCCGGAACCGGCGTGACGACCCGGCTGCTCCAGGAGACGACCCCCGCCTGGGTCGATGTGAACGGCGACCCGACCTGGCTCAAGGACGGCACGTTTCTCTGGCTCAGCGAGCGGACCGGCTGGAAGCACCTGTATCACTACGAGGCAGACGGCACCCTGATCGCCCAGGTCACCGACGGCGAGTGGGAGCTGCGGACCCTGCACGGCATCGACGAGGACACCAGCTGGGTGTATTTCTCCGGCACCGAGCGCAGCCCAATTGGCGGCGACGCGTATCGCGTCAAGCTGGACGGCAGCCAGCTGACCCGGCTGTCGGCGGCCGAGGGTACGCACCGCGCCAGCTTCAGCCCCGGCTTCGCGCGGTATCTCGACACCTGGAGCGACATCAACACCCCGCCGCAGGTGCGCGTGCACGCCGCTGACGGCACCGAGACCCGAGTCGTGGCCGAGAACCGGGTGACGGCGCTGGCCGACTACCGGCTGTCGACCCCCGAGCTCCTCCAGGTGACGGCGCGTGACGGCTTCGTCATGGAAGCGATGATGATCAAGCCGCCCGACTTCGACCCGTCGCGGCGATACCCGGTGTTCCAGCACACCTACGGCGGCCCGCACTCGCAGCAGGTGCGCAACACCTGGGGCGGCAGCGCCGGCATGTTCTACCAGCTGCTCGCGCAGCGCGGTGTCATCGTGTGGGTCATGGACAACCGGACCGCCAGCGGCAAAGGGGCAGTGTCGACCTGGCCGGTCTATCAGCGCTTCGGCGAGCTGGAGCTCCGGGACATCGAGGACGGGGTCGCGTGGCTCACACAGCAACCCTACGTCGACGCCGGGCGTATCGGGATCGAGGGCTGGAGCTATGGCGGGTTCATCACGAGCTACGCACTGACGCACAGTGACAGCTTCGCGATGGGGATCGCCGGCGGAACGGTCAGCGACTGGCGCAACTACGACACGATCTACACGGAGCGTTTCATGCGGACGCCGCAGAACAACCCGGAGGGGTATCGGCGGAGCTCACCACGGTTCAGCGCGGCCGATCTGCATGGCGCGTTACTGCTGCTCCACGGCACGATGGACGACAACGTCCACCTGCAGAACACGTTGCAGTTCGTCTATGAGCTGCAGAAGGCGGGCAAGCAGTTCGAGCTGATGCTCTACCCACGCTCCCGGCACCGCGTCAGCGACCCGGAGCTGAACTTGCATCTCAGACACAAGATGCTGGACTTCATCCTCGAGCACCTGGCGGTCCCTGGGGGAAGTCCAGCGTCGCACCGAGACCGGTGATGCGCCCGATTGGCAAGGCGCGACGAGGGAGCATACAGGCAGTATTCGACCGAGGAGCAACGGCCGCCCAGGCGGATGCCCCGCCAGGCGAACGGTACTGATCGCGGGGCTTGCAGATCTGTCCCCACGGACATTCTGCACTTTCCCGCGCGAGTTGTCGTCACCGCCGGCGAACGGCCCGCATCGTCCGCGAGGAGTTGAGCGGTGCGAGCGAACGGCCGATGATCATCCCCATGACGATCACGGCCCCCACAACAAGGTCCGGGTGATCACCCGCCGCGCCTACGGAGCGGCGCACGAAGCGGGGGTGATCCATCGGGACCTCAAGCCGGCCAACATCAAGGTGCGCGAGGACGGGACCGTCAAAGTGCTGGACTTCGGGCTGGCGAAAGCGCTCGACCCCAACCCCGAGGGTGACCCGTCGCAGTCGGACTGAGATCAAAGCCGTTCGGTAGAACTCTTTCATTCGATATGCCCAAGCCCTGGCAATTCATCTCGGCACCATTCGCCTCGAACGTGAAGTCAGTGTACGAACTGCTCGACTTCGACCGGATAATCATCGACGTTGCCGTCGATGGACTTCGTGGCCTGGCTAAAGAGCTGGAAGACCGACACCAACTGCATAACGCCGTGACGCTCGTCAGCAATCGAGCAGCAGCTCTTGAAAACATCAAGAGTGCTGATTCGTTGCGGCCGCAGTATGAAACGATGTTCAACCAAGGTGTCGTTCTGGTCGTGGCGCGGCCTAGAAGGGGTCGCAGTTGGTGTCGTACTTCGGTTCAGCTGTTCCCGGTCAGGAACGAGGTGCTCAGCGTGTGTCGGGAGAGCGTTCAGGGACCAGCTCGAAGTGCGAGTCAATCGTGGGCCGGACACCAATAATGTCATCTGTGGACAAGCCGCGAGACATGTAATCGTCCATGCGGGTGCGGTCGTGGATGCCCGGATGGTCCGTCAGGTGTCTGGTGCGAAGCCCAGGACCTTGAAGCCGAATATTGCCGAGAAGCAGCCGCTGAAGTTCTCTCCTCAGGAAGTTCGAGAGCTCGGCGCGAGTATGAAGGTATATGTCGATGCCGTCTGCGAAGAGCTGTCGGTCAAATTTGGTGGGCCTCCGGCTACGGAATTGACCTGACAAGCAGTCGCAGATTCGGTCGCTCGCGTTGGCGACAGGTCGGCACCTGGATGATCGCAGGCTGACCGGGAGGCGTCTCGGCCTGGCTGCTCTTCTTTGCCTCGACCTATCGACAGTCGGCTGACAGCCACACCGGATGGATCCGGGAGAATCAGGCGGCACGGGGCGGATGTCCGAAGCGGTAACTTGAGCCGATCAAGCCCCTACGTTTCGTTTATTCCGACCCTGTGTCCTTCAGCAGTGCCTCACACGCATCCTTGACCGCGTTGCCCAAGGGCGCGGGTCGAGCCACCATCGATCAGGTCGCCTTCACCATTGAGCAGGACCCATTTGTTGTCTTTTCTAGCCAACCCCTTGGCGCTCTCGGCGTCGCACCGAACTGACGGGCTCGCATCGGTATCCGGGCATTTGGCGCCGTCACCAATCCCCGGCACGCACGCTGTCGCAATACAATTCGACCACTAATGAGATCAGCACGAGCGTCCGGTTCAACTGGATCTACAAGCCGAGCAGCGACATCTCTGCGTCTGACCACACCTGGCGTGACGGGCTTCTACGAGACGCCCTGGCTGCGCAACCGGCAGCTCGCCGTCAAGATGACCCACCGGCTCTCGCGCTAGTTCCTCGACCCTGTTGAAGAACGGTTCGGAATTACCCTACAGGTGAGCTGTATAGTCCGCAGTCGGCAGTTGTTGGTCGGCTGGGGGTCGGAACAAGCCCCCCCCCCTTACGCGTCTCGTGCTTTCAACTCGGAGGCAATCGTCGAGATCAGCGCACGCTCCTCGGCCGAAATGCGCTTCATGCCGAGCACGCCGCCCGACGCGGCGGCAATGCTTTCGCAGTGCGTGACGAGGTCGTCGGCCGTGAGTCCGGTTTGCGCCGGCGACGACGAGGCCAGCATTGCGCGAATGAGACGCGTCGCGTGCGTGAACACCTGCGCGTCCGGACGGCTGGCCAGCCACGCCGACAGCTGACGATCCGTGGCGCTGCCCTCGACGATGCCACGCGACCGCGCTAGCTTCACGATCAGCTGCCGCTCGGCATCGGTCACGCCGCCTTCGGCCCAGGCAACCTGGACCAGCGGTATCAGCGGAAGCAGCACGACCGTCTCGGTCGTGAATCCGAGCGCCTGGAGCTCTTGAATCATCTCAGGATCATTGAGACCTGCCTTCGCGCCCATGTCGCGCTTCGCCTGCTCGGCAGCGGCCGCGCGGCGCATTTTCTCGATGAGCTCCTGGTCCTTCTTCCAAAAGTACTCTTCCTCGCGCGATCGAGCGTCCTTATCGGGCATGGAGGCCTCCTCAACGGCGTGACGACCCGCAATCCTAGCATCGGCGGCAGATCCCGGTCGCGCTCGCGAAGGCCCAGCTCGGCCGCGGCTCAGTGGCGAGGTAGCCTCGCTCCTCCGCGTCTCGAAGAAGAGACGATTGGAAATCGCCATTCGAGAGAGGCGGGCTTGGACTCAACCTGCTCGACGACGGGTGCGGGGATGATGTCACATCGGGATGGGTTACCCCAAACCCGCCCGTCCGTCTGGTAGTGGTCTTGATCCTGCCTGGGTTTTGTGGACACGCCACAAGGCGCGACAATGCGCCGGGAGGTGTTCATGGCCCAGCGGAGACGACGACGGTTCACTGCGGAGTTCAAACAAGAAGCGGTCCGGCTGTGCAAGCGAGGTGACCGCAGTATTGGGCAGGTGGCCCGGGAGTTAGACCTGGCCGAGTCGGCGTTGCGGCGGTGGGTGAAGCAGTACGAGATCGACCACGGCGCCAATCCCACCGGCGCACTGACCACCGAAGAACACGAGGAACTTCGGACACTGCGCCGCGAGGTACGCGTCCTACGCGAGGAGCGAACCATATTACGGTTCCTCTCACGAATGTATGCACGGAGAATAGGTTCTCTCGAACCGTAACATCATAAATATCAATAACTTACAAGAAAACAAAAAGACCCGGTATCTAAGACCCGGTCGCAGAGAGCCTGGAAATCCGGGCGCAGTCGTGGGCCGAATCGTATCCGGCGGCCCCCTCCGAGGCCCAAAGGAAGCTCCAGGCGCAAGGTGGCAATCGGAGCGAGTCCGTCCGTGAGCGTCACCTGGCCTCATGCCGTCATGACGTAAACGGCGTCGTATCAGCAGCTTACGTCTGAAATGGCTGCCTCCGAGCAGGCCCCCCACCAAAAGCGGGGCCCGCGCAGGCTGCGGTCGATTCAGCTACAGAAGCCCGTGAATGCGGGTGGTTTCTGGCCTATTCCCGCAGTTAGGCCGACGCCTGGGTCGGCGAGACCGCCTCAGAATCGTGCATACATTTGTGTGAGGAACCCATATTACAAAAGGCGGCGGTCTTCTTCGCGAAGGAACAGGCGTGAGGTTCGCGTTTGTTCATGCGGAGAAGGCCACCCATGCGGTGCGGTGTCTCTGTCGGGTGTTGCACGTCACCCCCAGTGGCTACTACGCATGGGCGACGCGCCCGCCGAGCCGACGGCACCGTGAAGACGTCCAACTCAAAGCGCGCATCCGGGCGATCCACACCGCCAGCCGCGGGACCTACGGCAGCCCGCGGATCTACGAGCAGCTCAGACAGGACGGTTTCCCCGCTGGCCGGGCGCGGGTCGCCAGACTGCTGCGAGACATGGGCTTGATCGGCCTGCCCGTCAAGCGGTTCCGGCGCACCACGGACAGTGCCCACCATCATCCGGTTGCAGCCAACGTGCTCGCCCGCGACTTCGACGCCGCACAGCCCAACGAGCGCTGGAGCACCGACATCACGTACCTCTGGACGTGGGAGGGGTGGCTCTATCTCGCCGTGGTGCTCGACCTGTTCTCGCGGCGCGTCGTGGGCTGGGCCATCCAGCCGCACGTGCGGGCGGAGCTGGCCCTCGAGGCATTGCACATGGCGTTAGGGAGACGTGTCCCCGAGGCCGGCCTGATCCATCATTCGGATCGCGGGTGCCAATATGCGGCCGACGCGTATCAGCTT
>Ga0310122_10000424_pt1 | contig 26776 bp, 28 predicted proteins | sample CB6_Bottom_1051__FD_203503 | JGI IMG/M metagenome (GOLD analysis project Ga0310122, IMG submission 203503) | Marine microbial communities from Western Arctic Ocean, Canada - CB6_Bottom_1051 | ecosystem: Environmental > Aquatic > Marine > Oceanic | place: Canada: Western Arctic Ocean | collected...
GCGAATCCTACTAGAAGAGCTCTTGAAATCTGTATTGCAGACTTAGAAGAAGGTGGGCAAGGATTTGCTTTTTCTTCAGGAATGGCTGCTACCGCTACAGTTTTAGAGATATTAGATTCCGGCGATCACATTATTAGTATGGATGACTTGTATGGAGGTACCTATAGGTTATTCGAGAATGTTAGAAAAAGATCTTCAGGATTAGATTTTTCTTATAGTAATCTAACTTCGTTAGATAATTTAGAGTCTTTTCTAAAACCTAACTCCAAAATGATTTGGGTCGAATCTCCTTCAAACCCTCTCCTCAAAGTTGTGGATCTGAAGAAAGTCAGTGAATTTGGCAAAAAACACAATTTAATAACAGTTTGTGATAATACCTTTTGTTCTTCTTACATCCAGAAGCCTCTCAACTTGGGTTTTGATATGGTGCTTCATTCTGCTACCAAATATCTAAACGGTCATTCCGATGTTATTGGTGGTATTGTTGTGTGTTCTGAAGAGAGAAAGGATTTATCTGAAGAAATGGCTTTTTTATCTAACTCTATAGGTTCAATAATGAGCCCTTTTGATAGTTTTTTAGTGCTTAGAAGCCTTAAAACTTTAGCTGTAAGAATGGAAAGGCACTGCGAAAATGCTTTTAAGATAGCTAATTTTCTTGAAGGCCATGAAGCAATTGCAAAGATCTATTATCCAGGTTTAGCCAGTCACCCAAATCATGATGTAGCTAAAAAGCAAATGAATGGATTTGGAGGAATGATCACCGTGGTTTTAAAAGGTGGATTAAAAAGTGCAACTACTTTTTCAAAAAGGACCAAGTTGTTTGCTTTGGCTGAAAGCCTAGGTGGCGTTGAAAGTCTGATTGAACATCCTGCAATAATGACACATGCTTCTGTTCCTGCGGATTTAAGAAAAGAGTTAGGGATAGAAGAAGGATTGGTCAGACTATCAGTTGGAATTGAATCTGGTGAGGATCTTTTAGGTGATCTGGATCAGGCCCTTAATGGCCTTTAGAGGTATGCCAGTTCACTGTTCTAGAAGTTTTATGGATTTGATCAGCTACTCCTAAAACCAAACTAAATAAGGCCATTCTTATCACTAATCCGTTATCTGCTTGTCTGAATATAGCGAGGTTTGGGTTCTCGTAAAGATCTGAATCAAGTTCATTTGCTTCCTTTCTAGAATCCCTCGGTAGAGGGTGCATTATTACAGTGTTGGGTTCACAATTGGCAGTATATATCTCTTTATTTAAGCTCAATAACCCTTTATATTTTTTGGCATCAGATTTATCTTTAAATCTCTCTTCTTGAATTCTCGTCATATAGATTATGTCTACTTCCGTTATACCATCTTCAAGATTTTCAGATTGAGTTATTTTTATCCCTGCTTTGGTAAGAAGATCAATATAAGAATTAGGCAGCTTTAGTTCTTTAGGGGAAATTAAGTTGATGGTCACGCCTTCGTATAGGCAAAGAATCTTGCTAAGAGAGTGAACTGCTCTACCAAATTTTAAATCTCCAACTAAGGTTATCCTGAGGCCATCTATAGTTTTCTTTTTAGCTTCAAGCTCTTTTTTTATTGTATATAGATCAAGAAGTGCTTGGGTGGGGTGTTCATTGGAACCATCACCACCGTTTATAACAGGTACTCGGCTTGCTTTAGAAAAATATTTTACTGAGTCTTCGTCAGGGTGACGCATGACAATAAGGTCACTGTAACTACTCAATACCTGAGCAGTATCTATTAAAGATTCACCTTTTACCAATGAAGAAGTTCCAACCTCAGTGGTTTCTCTAACTGCTCCTCCCAAGAGGTTAAATGCTGCTCCAAAGCTTATTCGGGTTCGGGTACTTGGTTCAAAGAACATGTTTCCCAAAATTGCACCTTCCAGAACACGAGTTACTTTTTTTCTAGAAGAATAGGGTTCCAAGTCATCAGCTACAGAAAAAAGGCGGTCTATATCTGAACGATCAAATTGGTCTATCGAGAGGATGTGACTACCGTTAAAATCCACTAAAGTTTCAACCTTGGTTCTATTTTAACATTCTTAAGAAGAATTTTCGTGTGAGATGAAAATGGGTGAAGACCAAGCTCTTTCTCCTATGGGTGCAAGGCAATCATCTTTTGGATCAAATTTAGAACCACTTGCGTAACAGGGTACTGTTTTCACACACTCTCCTTCTTCATCCAGTACACACCTTAAAGGGTCACCACCAACCGCTAAAGTTGCTTCTTGAATGGCTCTTACGTAGTAAACGGTTTCATTTTTATCGATGAGAAAATCAGAATCGGTAAACTGGAAGCTACAGCCCTCACCTTTGTCTTGGCACTTAAAGGCCTTCCAAGGATCTTGTATAACTCTATCTAAATTATCTAAATCCATTGTTACATTTATCTTTACTACTTCAATTCTATCTATTTTGTTCCTTTCGTTTGTAGGGTTGTAACATTCATTTAGACAAAGTCTAGATATTTTATTTTGGTCTAAGGAAGTGTGTACATAATCAGGACAACCCGGTTTTTGCTTGAACGAGCCAATGGCTTTGACTGAAAAGCTTGGTTCAGTTTGTTTTAAAGAAATTTCACTGCCCATAGGTATCTTACCTAATAGTGGATGAATGAGATCAAACCAAAGTAAAATTCTTTCCCCAGATGTAGCATAGACTTCTCGATTATAGAGTGAATCGAATAAGTAGTTTCTGTCTAAGGATTTGGCGTGCACAGCTACCAACCCTCCAGTTGAATAGAAAGACGCTCCGCGCTCTGGAGGTATTAACCAAGTCAAGTTATCTTTAGCTCCCCAAGAATCACCCATAGCTTTCCTAGCAAACTCTTTATATCCAGATCCTGCTCTTGCTTTGTGATTGTCTGTGGATCCTATGAGGCCTAATTTAAAGCGATTTACTGAATTACCGGAAATAACTTTTGAAGCAAGAGCTGCCTGAGCACTCATTTTCGGTCTGTAAGTATAAGCAGGTAAGAACTCATCTTGAATTTGCCCACATTGCAACCAATCTTCCGGCTTGGCACCTTCAATAATTCCGAATCGAGTTATATCCGTTATTCTATTTACAAATTCTTGTTCTGCTTTTTCTTTACTATCTTCACATGAACCTTCACTTTTTAGTTCACATTGTTGTCTAGCTATCTCTCCAGCTCGCCAACAGCAGGGTTCAAATTCACTAGTTGGTTCTGGACATGCATTTTTTCCATCATCAGTTTTAATAAAGTGCTTAATATCTTTATAAACTTCAGAGTTACCATGACCAGAGTAGACTTCAAAAAGGCGCTGTCGATCTGGATCATGCTGATTCATGTCTAGCTGAGAACTCATAGAAGAGTTAGCAGGCGCATGTATACCCCAAGAAGTACCATGAGGTATAACCAATGCATCTAGATTTAGTTCATCAAGCCTATCGAACAATTCTCTAGGTGTTGAGGCTTCTTCTTTACATTCACTCTGCAATATTTCTTTTTCATTTAGTTGTGAACAAGAAGGAATAGAATAGGTTTCATTTCTATAAGCAAGAAAGTCCAAATCTATTTTCTCTGGAGGAAAATCTGCTAATAGCATTAAAGAAGGAGTGATTCTGCTTTTTAAAATATAATCCAAACCAGTTAACCCGGCCCCAATAGGAACCTTAGGTAGGTTATCCAAATCCCTTAATATTACGTTTTTATGGCCATAGTGCTCATCTGGATTTCCCCCTTCTCCTACCATTTGAGTCCATTCCCAACCTGCAAAAGCTATAAGATCTGTGTCAGCATTTGATGAAACTGCATTACAAGACTTTGTTGCCTGGATAGTCTTGTCCCACATATCCTTAGTGAGTCCTTCAGCGTGATCCGTAATTGAGAAAAAATCTAATGAAGAGCAAAACCTAGCAAAGTTGCATGCGTCTGCGGGAGGATGAGCGCCTTCGCCCTGGAGCATAGGCAAGCTAAAAAAGAAAGCATCTTGAGAAAAGGTTGTATGGACATGTAGGTCACCAAAGAAAATCTGTTTTTCTGTGGTATTTTCTGAATTATTTGGAGGTCTTTTCTCTAGAGAAATTTGACCATCCTCAGGAAGTGAACCCAGGATCCCTTTAGCTGTAATGGAGTATAGAAATATAAAGAAAATAAAAAGATAAAGAGCATATTTTAGAAATTTCATAGTTAAGACAGTCCCTTTCCTCTTACTGATATCCATTGATTAGTTGGACTGTCTAATTCTCCAAAACTTGTTCCAGTTTCAGCAAAGTGATAAACCATAGCAGTTCTTCTATTATTTGATTTATTGTCGTAAGACTTGTGCATTAAAAAGCTATGAAATAAAAGTAGATCTCCTGTTTGAAGCAATAAAGGCATTTGTTTCTTAAAATCGTGGTCTTTTATTTCCGTATAACCATAATTTGAACCTGGCCTGTCATCAGGAAGATGTTCGTGAATGGGTTCTCTATGTGACCCAGGCAAGACAACCAAACAACCATTTTTCTTAGTTGCAGGACTTGTTGCTAACCAAACTCCAACTTGAGGTGCTCTATCAAAAGGAAAGTAAGAAGAATCTTGATGCCATGGTTGCCCCCAAGCTCCAGGATTTTTGAAGATGAATTGACTTAAGAAACAATCAATATTCTCACCTAAGATATCCTCCAGCATATTTAACAAATCCTCTCTTTTTATAAACTCATTGAAAATCCCTTGGTGGTGTAGTCTAAAAACCTTAGACATTTCATCTTCAATATTTTCTGTTTTTTTAGAGGGTTTCATCTCCCTCATACCAATATGGCCTTGGTCAATATAGGCATGGTTAAACTCTTCAGAGCTGTTTACCATGGAGCGGACTATAGCCACTACTTTTTGATTAATTTCTACGCACTTATCTTCAGGGTAGAAGTTAGGAATCAAAATGAAACCTTTCTCATTCCATGATTTCTTTTGAGTTTGGGATAAATATTGGGTTTCTTCGATAGATTGAGCAGAAGTTCTTCCCTTCTGTTTGTTTATTCTGCTTATAAATTCTTCTTTAGAAGATTTATCCTGGTCTTCCCTAGTCATTCAAAGCCTCTCCAGCAATAATTTTAGTTATTATTTAACCAACTTAGTGGTTAAAAAGCATTTTATTTGAGAAGATGGAATCTACAAATTATTTAAAGAAGGAGTATTTATGGCAAGTTTTGATGAACTAAAGGCTCAGTTAGAAGGATCTTTTGTTGCTGCGGGAGCTGCTGGATTAGAAGCAAGTATTCAGATAAATATTGAAGAAATGACGAATTTCTTTATTGATATAAATGATGGAAGTCTTAATGTAGAAGAAGGGGATCATTCAGACCCTAAACTGACTCTAACTTTCGATAGCTATGAAACAATGGAATCGGTCTTTTCAGGTGATCAAGCAGCTGCAATGCAAGCTTTTATGACAGGAAAAGTGAAGTTTGATGGAGACATGGCTTTAGGGCAGAAACTCGGTTCTGTATTTAAAGCTCCTGAATAGCAACTAACTTTTATACTTAACGGAACAACCGTAGGGTTTGCTTACCCTAGTGGAAACAGCTTGGCCTCCTTGTATTTCTGTTAGCGCATTTTTTACATAGTTGTTAGCTTCTAAAAGATTTTTATTCATAAAGCCTATGCCGCCGGCATCATCAATTGCCCCTTGGTAACGAAGCACGCCTTGATCATCAATAACATACATGTGAGGAGTTGTTTTAGCTCCGTACATTTTTCCTACTCCGCCCTCGGGATCAAACAGGACGTGATTGGGTTTAGCACTTCTAGATGAAGTAAGTTGATTAGCTTTAGCTGGAAGAACAAAACCTTGGGTACCAGGTGCAGAAGAAATTATAGTTAGCCAAACAACCCCTTGCTCATTGGCTAGCTGTTGTGTGCTTTGCATATTTCCTGTTTTGTAGTGTTTGGCGACAAAAGGGCAATCGTGATTGGTCCACTCAAGAACCACAGTATTTCCTTTAAAACTTGATAAAGAAACACTTTCACCATACGAATCAAGTAATTCAAACCTGGGTGCAGATAAATCTGTTGTTACTGAAGCAGTAGTTATGTTTATAAACAATAAAACCAGCAAAGATAATAAATACTTCATTTCTTCTCCTTTGAACTTTTAATATTAATTAATTTCCTCTAAAAAATCTAACAATAGGTCTTCAGTTAAAAGTTCAGGCAAAATGATGGGGTCTCCTTGTGAAGGAAATAATAGATACAAAGGAACACCTGTTCTTCCGTAACTAGCAAGCATTGAAGCTATTTCCGGGTCTTTTCTTGTCCAGTCCGCTTTTAAATAAATTATGTTCTTTTCATCCAAGACCTTTTTAACTTTATCTCGGTCTAGTGCTATAGCTTCATTGACCTTACAGGTAATACACCAATCTGCGGTAAAATTAAGGAAGACCATTCTTTGTTCAGATCTAAGAGAGCTAAGCTTTTGAGCGGAAAAAGCATTTTCTTCATTTTTTAAGTTAGGAGAATTGTTATCAGAAGTAATTGGTAGTAGCCAGATTGAGAATATCATAAGACCCAAAGAAAATATGAGTGTAAGACGTCTTAATATTGAAGCTGAGTTCTGCGTCTTTTCCAATAGCCACAAACCTAAAGCAATAAGTAAGGCACCAAGCAGTACAGCAAAAACAGATTGCATATCCACCTGGCTACTTAGAACCCAAGCTAACCATAAGGCTGATGCCCACATTGGAAAAGCCATTATTTGTTTTAGGGTTTGCATCCATTCCCCTGGTTTAGGTAATTTGGATAACAGTTGAGGGTAAATACTTAATATTAAATAGGGTAAAGAAAACCCTATACCTAAAGCCAAAAATATAACTATAGATTGTAAGCCAGGCTGTAGAAGAGCTAATCCAAGTGCTGGGCCCATAAAAGGGGCAGTGCAAGGGGAGGCAACTATTACAGCGAGAACACCTGTAAAAAAAGAAGAGGCTAAGTCTTTTTGGTTCTGCACAAGAGTCCCAAAATTACCAAAACTACTACCCAAAACTATATTGCCCATAAAGACAATTCCAATACCTACAAAAAGGTAAATAAGAAGAGACACTACCCAAGGTGATTGAAGTTGGTAGCCCCATCCAATAGCTTCTCCCGAAGCTCGCAGAAAGATAAGAAGTGCAGAAACTGTTAAAAAGGTAGTTAGAACTCCAGCAGAAAAAACTAGGCCATGATGAAATAGCTTTTCTTTTGATCCTTGGCTTTGTTCGATAAAGCTAAGAATTTTAATGGATAAAATTGGAAAGACGCATGGCATGGCATTCAAAATGATGCCGCCAAGGAAAGCAAAAATTATGCCTGTTAGTAAAGATATTGAAATGAGAGGGTTGTTTGTATTTTTTTCTAGAGGTAAATCCAATGCATAGAATTCTTTTATTCCATCCACTTTAAGTTTTAAAACCCCTTTTAAAGTATTTGTTTTTAATTGAACCTCAGCGGAACTGAGCTCTAAGCTAAAACTGTTGTCATTCTTTTCTAATTTTTGATCAGCTGCATAATTAATAAGCCCATATTCGCTAGGAAAGAAATAGGCTTCAGAGATATTTCTAGAGCCTTCTTTTTCAAATTGCAAAAAGATCTTCTCATTTATAACACTTACTCTATAAGGGGAAGGAAAATTCTTAGGAACAGTTGAAGCTATTTCTTTTAACTTACTTGTAAATTGATTAGCTACTTTTGGGCCTTTAATCAGAGTCATATCTACTTGACCCTCTTGCGGAATACAAATGTCTTTGCAAGTTAACCAATTAATCTTTGCTGAAATTTTGACAGGATTGGAAAATTCTTTTGGAGATTTAATTTCAGTTAAAAGCAGAGCCTTATCTTCATAACCATATGTCATTAAAGGTTCTACTGGTATTCTTTCGGGTCCAGGCCACAATATTGTTGATGCCTTAAATCCTGAAGGTAAGTTCCATTTTATAGATGCTCCTTCACCGGAATCCCCTGGGTTTTCCCAATAAGTATGCCAACCTGGAGATAGTTTGAACTCTAACCCAACCAACAGTGTTTCTTCACCTCCTATTTGATTACTTTCGGTTAAAAGAGTTACGCTGGATTGTCCGGTATTGAAGTAGGAATTGCTTAAAGTGCTAAGAGGAAAAAAACATATTAGGAATAGCACTAGTGCTAGCCTAAGATTAAGCCTATTCGTATATAATTTTTTCATTATTAGAGTTATGGCAGAAGATATAACCAGTCATTTTAACGAAAAGGGTTTTGTAATTGCAGAGAATCTTCTTAATTTAAAGGAAATAGAACATTACAAGCACGTCCTAAAGCTTGCTGTTAAGAGCCGTAAACAGCTTGATAAGAGGCAACTTTCAGAAAAAACAGAGTACGAACAGTCTTTTATTCAATGTCAAAATTTATGGGAAGATTTTCAAGAACTCAGGGAATTAACTTTTAATCAAAGGATTGCTGGTATTGCAGCAAAGCTTTTAGGTGTTAAAAGGTTAAGAATTTGGCATGATCAAGCCTTAATCAAAGAAAGTGGAGGCAGAGAAACTGATACTCATCATGATCAACCTTACTGGCCTATAAAAGAAACTAATACCATTACAGCTTGGATTCCGATGGTTTCAATTTCAGAACACAATGGTCATATGGGGTTTTTTTCAGGTTCTCATAAAGTTAAAGAAAAAAGATTTATAAATATATTTAACGGAAAAGTGGGTCAAGAAGAATTAGAAAAGTTACCTCAGTTAAAGGGTTTAAAACCAGAGTATGTAGATCTAAAACCAGGAGACGTTTCTTTTCATCACGGTCTGACTTTTCATAATGCTAAGCCAAATTTGAGTTCAGAGGACAGGCCGGTTTTTACCATCATTTATTTTGCTGATGGTTCCACTAGGGGCAATGATCAGTTTCATTTTAGTGTTGATAGGGCGTCAATTGGTGTGGGAGAAGTTATAAAAAGTGATGTTACACCTTTAGCATTTCCTATTGAAAAACCACCCAATAGACCTAAAGAGCCCATCTCAGATAAATTTGTATTTCCTAAATCTTTAGGTTTACTGCCCCAGGACTAATTCCGATCAGGGCTAAAAATTTTCAGATAAAACAGGTTTAACAAGCTCCTTCCAGACCAGGTAACCATTTTCATTCATATGGAGGCCATCCTCTACAAATAGATTTGGGTCAGCTTTGCCGTCATTTAGGATCATATCATTCCATACGTCTATGAAAACTAGGCTTTCCTCCTCATTAGCAAGATTTGAAGTTAACTTATTTATTTTTAATTGTTTTTCCCTCAGGTGGTACCTTGCGATACTTGGCTTAATACCTATAACAAATATTTTTGTGTCAGGTAAGGAGGCTCTTACATTGCCAAAGAAAATGAGAAAATCATTGAAAACTTCTTCAGTAGACTTTAAAGCTGCTAAATCATTAGTTCCGCAGAAAAAAACTATCCCCTTTGGTTGGTAAGGTGTAACTACTTCATTAAAGTGATTGTTTATATGGGTTATATGGGCACCTCCAAAACCTCTATTTATAACTTCATGTGGAGACATATCTGCTTTTAAGGTTTTCCAATAGACAATGCTAGAACTTCCTACAAATAAGATAGCATTCTTCTTAGGAAAGTTATTTGAATCGGACTCCTTAAACTCTTCTATTGATTTTTGATAGAAATCAGGTTCGCTCCATTTAGACAGGTAAATCGCCCATTTTTTGATTTCCACTTCTGTCATGGTTTGATTTGTAGCTTTAAGTTCTTGCCGGACCATCTCTTCGTATTCATAAACTTGCTCTGAACAAGAAAATAGTAAAGAACTAAGCAATAAAGGGAATAAAATTTTTTGCAATGTTTAGTTAAGCATTTCCAAAATCTGGGCTTATCATTCTAAGATCGAATCCAATTTTTTTTGATAGAGCATTCACCTGATCTTTAGCGGGTGTATTAAAAATAATATTAAAATCTGTAGGGGCTTGTATCCACACATTTTCTGTTAATTCTTCATCCAACTGTCCAGGGTTCCAACCCGAGTAACCTAAAGCGATTAAATAATTTGAGGGACCTTCCCCTGAAGCTACGGCTTTAAGTATGTCTCCAGAGGCAGTCAAACCAATTTCGTTGGTAACAGTAACTGTGCTGTCCCACTTCAGAGGTTTTCCATGCAGAACTAATACTGAATCCGGATTTACAGGTCCTCCCAGAAGTAGGTTTTGTTGACTTAAATTAGAAGCTACCTGTAATTTCAAGCTGTTAAATAAATCAATGCTTTTTATGTTGGTTGATCTGTTGATGATAATTCCCATCGACCCTTCAGCATTGTGATCACAGATATATATCAAACTGTCGGTAAAGTAAGAAAAATGTTTTTCACTTGGTGAGAAGTAAAGTAATTTATCTTTGCATGTTTCTGAATTCTCACTTGGCATAATATTTCTTACTTCTCAAATTGATCTAGTAGATAAAAAGCTGAAACAACCAAAGAATGATCAATTTCTCCATTGGTTATTAATGTTGGAATTTCATTTAAATCCACTTCTAGCACCTCAATGTCTTCCATGTTATCTAGTTGTTGGTCTCCAGTCTTTTCTACATTATAGGCAACGTAAGAATAAGTGTGGTTTGACATTAAGGCTGGATTGGGAGAAATTTTTCCAATTTTATGTACTTCCTCTGAATCGTAACCGGTTTCTTCCTTCATTTCCCGTGTAGCAGCTGGCAGGGCATCTTCTCCTGCATCTACCATTCCGCCTGGTATTTCCAATGATATCTCCTGACTACCAAATCTGTACTGCTTAATCATGATCACTTTTTTTTCTTTGGTTATCGGTATGATATTTACCCAAGTTGGTGCATCCATGACCCAGACGGGATGAGTATTTTCTGTTTTCGGAGATAAGACTTTATCTTCTCTGAAACCAAAAATTCTATTCCCAAATATTTGTTTGGTCCCAAGTGTCTTCCATTTTTTGGGCATTAATCTTCCTTTTTATATTATCCAAAGAGATAATAGCACTAGTTTATTACAGGAAAGGATATGTCAAAACACGCAGCATTAGATAGGTTTGGTAAATCAGGGAATCCGTTAATTAGATCAGATCTCTTTCAAAAGGTTGCCCTTGATAATGAAGAAGTAACCACTCTGGATGGGGCGGTTAATAAAACAGCTATCCTTTTGGCTTTGACGGTATCAACTGCAGCCATTAGCTGGAATTTTCAAGGCCCTATGATGGGCTTAATTTCAGGGATTGGAGTAGCTGCTGCCATGATTTCAGCTATAGCAACTTTTGGTTTATGGATATTTTCTTGGATTATAAAACCTACTCCTCATCGGGCACCTTATACCGCTCCTATCTATGCTGCAGGTATGGGTTTTGCAATTGGTTTAATTTCGCAACAGTTTGAGAGCCTATTTCCAGGAATTGTTATCCAAGCTGTTTCATTAACTTTTTTTGTAGCAGCCTCTTTGTTGTTACTTTATAAGACAGGAGTCATTAGACCTGATCAAAACTTTCTGTTAATAATGGCTTGCGCGACGTTAGGAATATTTTTTACCTATATAGCTAATATTTTCTATGCCATGGCTACTGGTAGCTCTTTTTCAATTATCACTGACACAGGACTTATGGGAATAGGCTTCAGTCTCTTCGTGGTAGCTATAGCCGCTCTTAATCTAGTTTTAGACTTTGACATTATTGAACAGGCCGCTGAAACAAGAGCTCCTAAATACATGGAATGGTTTGGTGCTATGGCTTTAGTCATGACTTTGATTTGGTTATATTTAGAAATACTAAGATTGCTCGCAAAACTTAGAAGTTGATGAGCACAATTACCTTACTATTAGCATTATTAGGCATAGTTTCCGTTGCAGTCCTTTTTTATTTCCTAAGATTTAAGGCTTCATCAAGGCAAACAGATAGAGACAATCGTATTCCTTGGAATAAAATATTTTTTCAACGAGAGCGATATAAGGAGACAAAAGCTTCTTTGAAGAAAGAAAATAGTCCAAAGGCTAGTGAGCAACCTTCAGGTGAAGAGGATGCTGATTTTAAAGATTAAATGTTATGTTTTAGGTTAATTTATCCAATAGCCTCAACAAATAGTTTTTCGTAGTCTTCAAGAGTTGGAATTACCGGATTTGTAAAGGAACATATATCAACTACTGAATGTTGAGCCAGGCCGGGAATCATGTCCTCAACTATGCCCATCTCTCCTAGATTTTGAGGCAGACCAATCTCACTATTTAAGTTTTCTATTATCTCAGCTAAATCTGAAGATTCAGGTAAGCCCATGCTTCTGGAAATTCTTTCGTATTTATCTCCAACATGAGATTTATTAAATCTTATTATGGCAGGTAAGATCACGCCATTTAATGTGCCGTGGTGTAATCTCAATTCTTGATTAGCACCGCAAGCATGACTCATTGAATGAACAGCTCCTAATCCCTTTGTGAATGCCATGGCACCTTCGGTAGCTGCCATCATCATATTCCATCTGGCTTCTTTGTTGGACCCATCTTTAACCGCCTTAAGCAGATTTTCTCCTCTAAATATTCTTTCTATCCCATCAAGTCCAACTGCTTCTGCAGGGGGATCAATCATTGGGGATAAAACAGCTTCAACGCAATGGGTAAAGGCGTCCATTCCAGCTCCCGCAGTCATAATAGGGGGCAGTCCAAGAGTCAGGTCAGGGTCGCAGATTGCAGCATCCGGTATTAGATGAGCGCTTGCCAGAATTAATTTTCTGCCATCGTTCATGATAATGACTGAGCCAGAAGAGACTTCACTGCCGGTTCCAGAAGTAGTTGGGATAGCTAGAAGAGGGGCAGTTTCACCTATCTTCTCCATCCCTCCTTCATTGACCGAGTAGTCCACTAGGGTTCCCTCATGGGTGGCTAAGATGGATACGGCTTTGCCAAGATCTATACTAGATCCTCCTCCAAATCCTATGATGCCATCACATCCTTCAGCCTTATAGGTTTCCAAAGCTTTTTCTACCGCTTCTTGAGTGGGATTAGCAGGTGTCTGGTCAAATACAATGGGAGTAAACTCATTTGATATAAGATTCCTTAATTGGTCTAACATTCCCAATTGAACCAGGCCAGGGTCTGTGCATATCAAGGGTTTTTTTATACCCATTCCCCCCAGTATTTCTGAAATTTGTTCTATAGCTCCATGATCAAAAACTGGCTTATTAATATAATTTAGCTGAGTCATGAATTTCCCCTAGTTTGTCCAAAATTTTTGCTTCAAATTAGTTTACACTTAAACATCTTTAAAAGCATTCTGGCAAAAGGGGGTTAAATAGTGGACTTGGATAATTCAAAATCGGTAAGAATTAAAATAATGGATTTTCTTGCCAGAAGAGAGCACACAACTAAAGAAATTTTTATCAAGCTAGAAAACCGAGTAGAGTCCGTAGATATTTTAAGCGCTGAGATTAAAAAATTAGAGGAAGAGGGTTTAATAGACCACCAGAGATTTACTGAACAATACATTCATTCTAGGTCTGCAAAAGGATACGGACCTCTACGCATAAAACAAGAATTGAAACAAAGAGGAGTAAATGAAAATATCGCTCAACCGCTTTTGGATAATATTGATTGGACCAGTTTTGCTATAGAAGTTTTGAAGAAAAAGGTTAATCATGAGTTCCCTAAAGACACCAAAGCAGTGCTTAAACTAAAGAAATTTTTAAACTATCGGGGGTTTGACTTTAGCCAAATAGACCAGGCCTTTTCCTCTTACAAAAAAACATAAAATTCGGTTGTGGACTTAGTAAAAATCAAACCATATGATTACACCATCCTTAAGAAATGAGTTATCAAGTATTAGCAAGAAAATGGCGTCCTAATAGCTTCGCAGAAGTTGTCGGTCAAGAACATGTAGTTAAAGCCTTATCTAATGCTTTAGATAGCAACAAAATACATCAAGCCTATTTATTTAGTGGCACTCGAGGAGTAGGAAAAACCACTTTAGGAAGAATTTTAACTAAATGTCTGAATTGTGAAAAAGGACTTAAATCTTCTCCCTGTAATAAATGCCAAGCATGTGAGTCCATAAACGAAGGCCGATTTATAGATTTTCAAGAAGTAGATGCAGCTTCCAGAAGAGGCGTGGAAGAAACCCAACAGCTTCTTGAGACAGTAATGCACATGCCAGGCTCTTCCAGGTATAAGGTTTACTTGATTGACGAGGTCCATATGCTATCAAAACATAGCTTTAATGCTTTGCTTAAAACTTTAGAAGAGCCGCCCCCTCATGTAGTGTTTATTCTAGCAACAACTGAACCTGAAAAGGTTCCAGCAACTGTGTTATCCAGATGTTTGCAGTTTCATCTAAAGAACCTCACCCCATCCCAATTAAGCGAAAGATTAGAAGAAGTCTTAAGCGAAGAGAATGTTAAATATGATGCTGAAAGCATCAATCAGATTTCGAGAGCTGGAAGAGGAAGTTTAAGAGATTGTCTTACGATCGCAGATCAAGCAATTGCATTTTGTAACGGAAAGTTAATTGGATCAGATATTTCAGAAATGTTGGGCACTCTTCCATATGATCATGTTTATGAGTTAATCGATTGTGTTATCAATGAGAAAGCCACTAAGTTGGTTGAGAGCCTAAAAGCTATTTCCAGTTTGAGTGTTGACTATCAGAGGTTGATGGATCTTATATTAGAAACCCTTCAACATATGGCAATCATAAAGATTTCTCCTGAAAGCATTCCTGACTTGAATCTACCCTCAGAAGAGGTTATTCCGTTATCTGAATCTTTAAAACCCGAAGAAATTCAATTACTTTATCAAATAGGGTTGATAGCAAAAAGAGATATGGATTTAGCTCCCAATGTAGGAGATGGTTTTGAAATGGCCTTACTCAGGATGATGTCTTTTCTTCCTGAAGAAAAAGATATCTCTAAGAGTAAAAAAAAAGTAGTTAAGGAAGAAGTAAGGTCAGAGCAGGAAGTCAGCTCTAAACCAGTTCCAAAACCAGCAGAACCACCTAAAAAAGTAACAGAAGAAGAAGATCACTCTTTGTCATTCTTAGACCATAAGACTTGGAATAAGATATTTAAATCTTTGACGTTAGATTCTGGCACTAAGCAATTAATTTCCCATTGCTCCTTTTTAAAAGCTGAGGATTCTGTTATTTATTTTTCTATGCCTAAGGATAAATTAGAGATACTCACTGGACCTCACCGAGAGAAATTCGAAGACAGTCTGAATCAAGCTTTAGATCTTGAGTGTCATATCTTTTTTGAAGAAGGTGAAGTTAATGGTTCATCACCTAATAAAACTAAAGAAAAGCAGAAAACTAAGGAATTACTTAAAGCTTCAGAGGCAATCAAAAATGACCCTTCAGTTAAGAATATATTAGACACTTTGGGAGGAACAATTGTTGAATCTTCAATAGCTCCTAAGGAATCTCAGTGAACAACATTAGCCCATTTGTCGATGGCTTAATTGAAGCTTTTCAATGTTTACCTGGAGTGGGTCCTAAATCTGCTAGAAGGATGGTTTTACATTTACTGGAAAAAGATAGAGAGGCAGGGAAGGTTTTAGCTGAATCCTTGGAACTGACTTTAAGTAATGTCGGCCAATGCCATGAGTGCAGAATATTTTCTGAACAAGAGATTTGTATTATTTGCAGCGATAAAAAGAGAGATTCAAGTACTTTGTGTGTGGTTGAGGCAGTTTCCGATGTCTTTGCAATCGAAGAGAGTCATCAATACAGAGGAAAATATTTTATTTTGCATGGCCATCTTTCCCCCATAGATAATATGGGACCACATGAGCTTGGATTAGATCAGTTGTTAACAAAAGCTAAGGAGAATTCATTTTCAGAGATTATTTTGGCCACTAATTCAACGCTAGAAGGCGAGGCCACAGCCAACTTTATCTTTGAGGGATTGAAAGGTTTAGAATCCTTAAAACTCAGTCGGTTAGCCCGAGGCGTGCCTTTAGGAGGAGAATTGGAATATGTTGATGGAGGCACAATCATGCATGCGCTTAGCGGTAGGACTAATTTAAAACTAGATAATCAATCCTGATATAAATCTACAACAGCTCCGCTCATTGCTTTGACGCCAGTAGAAATTGTTGGTTCTGGATCAGGTAGAAAGAAAGCTGAATGAAGAGAAGGCAAGCTTATATTTTCTCTTAATGAAGTATCGTAAACTTTTTTGTTTACCGCTCCTAACCAAAATAGTGACGTGGGGATTATTGGTTCAACTCTTCCGTACATCCCAAAATCTTCGCCTCCCATAACCGGTGAGAGTTTTAATACATTTTCTTGACCTAGAGCCTTCTCAAAGCTAATTCTAAGTTTCTCAGTCAAGGCAGGATTATTGAAGAGTGCTGGTGTATATTCGTCTTTAAGAGTAATTTCTGGGTAAGAATCCTTAGGCAGCCCATTGGCTTGTGCTAGCCCCCTCGCCATTCTTCTAATTGTTGAGATGGTTTGATTCCTGACTTCATCTGTATAAGAGCGTAATGTTAACTGAAGCTTGACCTCACTAGGGATTACATTGTGTTTTGTCCCTCCATGTATTGAACCCACGGTTACTACAGCAGCTTCAATGGGAGCTATTTCTCTGCTTACTATGGTTTGAAGGCTATTTATAAGTTGAGAAGCCATAACAATGGGGTCTTTTGTGGTATGAGGATAAGCTCCATGCCCACCAACACCTTTAATAGTTATGTCCATTGAATCAACATTTGCCATTGCCCACCCAGGCACGTATCCAACTTTTCCTGCCGGAAGATCAGCACTTACATGTAAGGCTAAATTAAAATCAGGTCTCGGGAATTTCTCAAAAATCCCTTCTTTAATCATATTTCTTGCACCCCCACTGACTTCTTCCGCTGGTTGCATGATGACCAACAGATTACCTTGCCATTGATCTTTTTTGGCTATTAAATCTACTACTGTTCCTATCAGAGAAGTCATATGAATATCATGTCCACATGCATGCATAGTGAAAACTTCATCTCCAACTTGATTGAAAGACTTGGCTTTACTTGCATAAGGTGCGCCCGTTAATTCTTCAACAGGAAGACCATCCATATCAGCTCTTAGCATGATTGTTTTTCCTTCCCCATTCTTCAATAATGCTACTACTCCATAACCACCGAAGTTTTCAGTTACTTCAAAACCCAGACCAGTGAGTATGGTTGCTAATTTTTTTGAAGTTTTCTCTTCTTTAAAAGAAAGCTCAGGATTTAAATGAAGTTCTTTGTAGAGTTTTATTAGATCGACATCACTATCAGCACTTAAAGTAGAAGTCGAAACAATAAAAATAAATATAATAGAGAGTATAATTTTCATAATTTTTAGGAATTTACATCATTGCAAAATAGCAAAATAGCACATAACGGCCCAACAGGAAATTATTGTTAATGACGATAAAATCAGATAAATGGATTAGAAGAATGGTTAGTACTGAAGGGATGATAGATCCTTTTGAGCCTAATCAAGTCAGAACAAACGGAGATAAAAGACTGATTTCTTACGGTACATCGTCGTACGGATACGATGTTAGGTGTTCAAATGAATTTAAAATTTTTACAAATATAAATTCTGCCACTGTTGACCCAAAACATTTTGATGAAACTAGTTTTGTTAATTTGGTGGGAGATGAGTGTGTCATACCGCCCAACTCTTTTGCCTTAGCAAGCACCATAGAATATTTCAGAATTCCCAGAAATGTATTAACCATTTGTTTGGGTAAATCAACTTATGCCCGGTGCGGAATAATAGTTAATGTCACTCCTTTGGAGCCAGAATGGGAAGGTCATGTAACTTTAGAATTTTCTAATACTACCAGTTTACCGGCAAAAATTTATGCAAACGAGGGAGTGGCACAAATGATATTTTTAGAGTCGGATGAAGAATGTGAAACCAGTTACAAAGATCGGGACGGAAAGTATCAGGGGCAAAAAGGAGTAACCCTTCCTAAAACTTAATCAACAAATTCTTGACTCTTTAATAAAAGATCTGATGTTCTTCCGTTGTTAGTATCAAGGATTCTTACTATTGAAAAGTCTAGCTCAGGAGCAAACCAATATATTTGTTCTCTGTCTTCTTTAGGAAGAAACTCTCTTTCAACTTTTAAAGTATTAAACGTTCCAAGGGGTGTTTCTGTATCTTCAAATCCCTTTAAAAGGTAGGTTCTCTCTTTTATCTTACCTCTATAATAAACAAAATATTTAATCTTTTCAGGAAGGAAATTAATGTCTAGTGACCTTAAATCCAATCTCATTTTGAGTTGTGCCGTAGCAGGGCCTAATGTCCCATCCACAAGCTTGATAGAACCTTTATTTCTTCCTTCTTCAAAATCAACTTTAAGGTTTTCCCAATCAAAGTGAGCAGAGGCTCTAATTTTTTTAAAAAGTATTTTCATCCTGACTTTATGATCCAGAGGGATTATAGAATTCTGGTTTAACTCGAAGACAGAAATTTCTTCTCTTTCAAAGATTCTGCCACCATCTACGAAAGATCCCATTTCCCAAGTATTGTTTCCCTTTTTCTCAAGCCAAACCTCCATATCTCCATTTTTCATAGTCAAGGTAGCTTTAGAAGGTCTCAATTCTATTAAATTTTCTCCTATCAAATTGAAAGAAAAAGATATAAATAAAATAAACAGAACTTTAATTCTCATCTATTCCTCCAATTTTCAGTTCGCTGTTTTCGAAGTAAACTTTTCCATTAGATAACTTTAACAAGCCTTCTCCAAACCAACTTACGACCTTGGGATATAATTCGTACTCAAGTTTGTGTATCTCCTCTTCGAGCTCTTTAACTGAAGAAGTATTAATTTGAATTGAAGATTGGGCACATATTGGACCTCCATCTAAACTTTCGTCTACAAAATGCACAGTAATTCCATGAATCTTATCGGAAGATTCCAAGACTCTTTCGTGAGTGTTTAAGCCGGGGTATTTAGGCAGTAGAGAAGGGTGTATGTTAAGTATTTTTTCGGTAAAAGCATTTATAAATTTTGGGCTTAAGATTCTCATAAAACCGGCGAGAACAATCAAATCAGGTTTATAGGTAGATAAAACTTTTACCAACTCAGTATCAAAGTCTTCTCTTGTTTCAAAATCTTTATTACTGACGACTTCAATGGGTATCTTTGCTCTTGAAGCTCTTTTTAAGCCATAAGCATTTTCTTTATCGCTTAAAACACAACAGATCTTCCCTGAAATATTTTCTTTTTCTATAGCGTCAATCATAGCTTGGAGATTTGACCCATTACCTGAAATAAGTACCGCGAAAGAAAAAGCTGCCATTTAATTGAGTTTTATGTGTATAGAGTTATCTTTAGCTTTCTTAGGTTCTACTTTACCAATTGCTTTTGAAACCAGGTTTAGCCCATTTAATAGATGCAATGCACTCTTGGCATCACTCTCTGTAACGGCTAAAACCATACCAATGCCACAATTAAAAGTGGATAACATCTCCTTTTGCTGAATGTTTCCTTTAGACTTTATCCAATCAAAAAGTTCATAAGCTGGCCATTCTTTTTCAATAAAATTGATGTTTGCTTTTGAATCATTATTCAAAATTCTAGGGATATTCTCATAAAATCCACCCCCGGTGATATGTGAAATAGCAGAGATTTCCATGGATTTACTTAGTTCTAGGATTTCTTTAACGTAGATCCTGGTCGGAGTTAAAAGTCGGGAGCCAAGACTTTGTCCATTGATTTCCGTAAGCAATGATTCTGGATCTTGACCAACAAGTTTTCGTATTAATGAAAATCCATTAGAGTGTGCTCCGCTTGAAGCTAACCCTAAAAGAATGTCACCATTTCTGGCTAGGCCTTGACCGATCATCTTTTTTTGGTCAACCACCCCTAAAGCAAAACCAGCTAGATCAAAACTTTTTTCTGGAAAGCTATCTGGGTGTTCTGCTGTTTCTCCTCCTACTAATGAACAATTGGCCAGCTTACATCCTTCTGCAATCCCTTCTATGACGCGAGAAGCGACATCTACATTCAAGCTATCGGTAACGTAATAATCAAGAAAGAGCAAAGGTTCTGCGCCGCATGTAACTAGGTCATTAACGCACATAGCTACCAAGTCTATGCCTATGGTTTCGTACCTACCCAGCTGTTTAGCAAGTTCAATCTTTGTACCCACTCCATCTGTGCACGTCACCAGAATGGGATTTTTGATGTGTTTAGGTAATTTGCTTAAAGCAGAAAAAGAACCAAGACTCGAAATAATTTCTGGTCTACGAGTTCCTTTTATAAAAGGTTTTATCTTATCTATAAGCTTATAACCTGCTTCAACGTCAACTCCTGAATCTTTATAGCTCATAGATTTGTTTTCTTTTGGAAGTTTGGTGCCCATACATTTAGAATTAGAACAAGTATTTTAACAACCATCTTAATTAAGTGGTGCTTGTTATTATTAATATGAAGAAAATTTGTTTGATATTTTTATTTCTAATTAGTTTTTCGGCATCCTTTTATGGGGAAGAAGGTTATGCATTTAAAGAGCTTTATGAAATTGAAGTGGAATTAAACGGCTCTGATAGAGATTCAATAAATGAAGGCATGAAGCTGGCTTTTAAAGACCTAATGCTTAGTTTGTCCAGTAACTCAGAGATTAATACTTATCCAGCAATAGCTGGAGCTGTTAGAGATTCAGAGAAATATATTAGTGAATATAGATTGTCTTCAGAAAATGAAAATATATTAGCTGTATTTTCCTTCAACGGTGAAGTGGTTAGAAAGCTCTTATCAGACAATAATCTTCCTATGTGGTTAGGGATAAAACCTAAGGTTCTTTTATTTCTTCCATGCAAGTCAGATTCATTCTTGATGATTGATCACCAAGAAATTTTAGTAAAGAGACAAGAAGTGTGTTCAGAAGTTAAATCAACACTTTCCAAACAAGGCTCGATGAGAAATATTGTCTTTATAGAACCCGTGTTAGATTTAATCGACTTAAAATATATAAATCTCTACGAACCTAGGTTAGATCAAGAGTTTTTAAATAAAATTTCCTCAAGATATGGCTTAAAAGACTGGATGATTTGTTACATTCAAAACGAGTACGGGATTTTTATTTCTGAATTCTTATGTCTATCTCCTGTCTCTGGTTTTAAGAAGATTTCTTTAAACAGTATGGTTGACCTTCTTGCAGATGAATTGTCTAAAGATTTTCAATTAAATATTGATCCAAATACCAGAAGTGAATTAAAAATGTCAGTATCGGGTGTGGAGGAATATAAACATTTGCTTTCCGTAGAGAAAATAATTGAATCCAATGTGCTAGTTGATTCATATAGTATCAATTCTATTTCCAATCATACTGTTACTTATTTGTTATCGATAAGGGGTCAGGTCTCTGATCTTGAAAAATTGATGAATGTAAATCCTCTTCTGCTTGGCAAGTCTATTGAAAAAGGAGAGGCGGATCTAGAATATTCCTTTAAAGTAGGGAAATAATGGTCCAAATTATTCCTAATGCCATAACTTCTTTAAGACTGTTATTAGCTATTCCTATATGGATTAGTGTTTATCAAGGGAACGAGCTTTTAGCTCTTATTTTATTTGTCATTGCCGGTCTTTCTGATGGTCTTGATGGTTATTTGGCCAGAAAATTTAAATGGGAAAGCGAGTTTGGTAAATTATTGGATCCCTTAGCCGATAAATGTTTAATTTTAAGTACTTTACTTGCCCTTGCTTTCGCAGGGTTATTGCCAATTTGGCTAGTTAGTATCTTATTGTTAAGAGATGGCCTTACCGTTATGGGTTCAATGCTTTATTTAATGTTATTTGAAGGAAGGAGCCCTGAATCTAATCGATGGGGAAAGCATTTTACTGGATGGACTATTGCTCTTTTTATTATTACTCTTCTTCAAGAGTCATTAAATTCATACATGAAGCTATTTAGTTTGCTTTATGAGGTAGCCGTAGCTGGAGTATTAATATTCACAGCTTTAAGTGTATTTTATTATTTCAAAGAACAAGGCAAGGAAGTCTATGAGCATCTATTTAGAGGGTAAATGAATCACCCTAAACAACTCAACCTCGATGTTAAGCTAGACGAAGCAATAAAATTAGAAAATTTTATTATTTGCCCTTCAACTGAAATCATCCTCCGGGCCTCGAGAGAATTTATTTCTGGGCCTAATACCACCAGGACTTTTTTCTTGTGGGGCAGGGAAGGAACGGGAAAAAATTATCTTTTGCATTCTATAAACAGAGAATTTCTAGAGAAGAAATTACATTCTGCTTTTATTTCTTTTTCACAAGGCTCTTTAGATAGCCCTTCTGTATTCGAAGGACTAGAGAAATTAGATGTTATTTTCATAGAATCCATGGAGCAATTTCCTTCTATAACAGAATGGGAATTAGCTCTTTTTAATTTAATAAATGCTTGTTTACTCAGCGAAAGCAGAATTCTTATTTCTTCTAAGGTGACTGCTAAGGCATTAGAAATAAAACTTCCCGATCTTAAATCTCGTTTATTGGCTTTTCCGGCATTTGAATTACCTGAAATAACTGAAGAGGAAAAATTTATGGCCATGAAAGAGGCCGCAGAGAGAAAGGGATTAATGTTTGAAGATAATGTTCTATCTTATATTCTCACTCACACCTCAAGAAAATTATCTGATTTATTAAGCTTATTAAACGAACTAGATAACTATTCTCTAGAAAGAAAGAGAAAAGTGTCAATTTCTTTGGTAAAGGATTTGATGTCTAATAAAGTGGACAATCCAGGCATTTGAGGTAAATGCCTTTTGGATCGTTGAAAGCTTTCAGATCATTTACCAATTCAAATGACTTTTTAATTAAAGTTTTATCTTTAATCTCAGAACCAAGAAATAAATTAATTTTTGAGAACAGCTGATTGAATATTTGTTCTCTCCAACCTAAGGGCAGGGAAGGATAAGAGGTCTTGTAGTCTTCTAATTCAGCCAATTCCGCAGCTCTTTCAACTGCGTCTTCTAAATTACCTAAATTATCTATAAGGCCCAATTCCAAAGCTGTTTCTCCAGCCCAAACTCTGCCTTGGGCTATTTCATCTACTTCTTCTAAAGTCATGTTTCGAGACTCAGAAACTAAAGTAATAAACCTTTGATATCCATACTCAATCTGTGATTGAAGAGCTCTGGCAAATATAGGATTTAAGGCTAGTGCAGGGTCGAAACCAATACCTAATTTGGTTGTGGATACACCATCGGAGTGAACTCCAATTTTATCTAAAGTTTTCTCAAAAGTAGGTAGAAACCCAAAAATCCCAATGGAACCTGTAATAGTGTCATGAGAAGCCCAAATTTCATCGGCACTTGCAGAAATCCAGTATCCGCCAGAGGCAGCAACATTCGACATGGAAGCTATCACTTTTATGCCTTTGGATTTAGCTACAATTATTTCTTGTCTTATAACCTCAGAGGCAAAGGCGCTCCCTCCACCAGAATCCACCCTTAATACTATTGCTTTTACTTCTTCATCTTCATGGGCATCTCTCAAAAGTTGTGCAGTTGAATCACCGCCTATCATGCCAGGAGGCTGGCTACCATCCACAATACTGCCGGACGCTACAATCACAGCTATTTTATTTTCCGATTTATTTCTTTTTTCTTCATTTTTAGCAATAGCAAAATAGTCGTTTAAAGAAACTTGGGCGAAACTTTTCTCTTCCTCGTCGCTACCAATTAAATCTATTAAATAGTCTCTTCTTTGATTTCTATTTAAAAGCTTATCCGCTAGATTGTAATTGAGAGCTGTTTTGCCTGAATTTCCATTTTCCTGTACTACCAGCGCATCATAAGTGTCAGCAAAATTCTGTATGTCTACGGCCTTTAATTTCCTATTATTGGAAACCACCTCTTTCCAGGAGTCCCACAGGACTTTCATATAAGCTATGCTTGCCTCTTTAGCAGCTTCCGACATGCTGTCCCGAATGTAAGGCTCCATTGCTGATTTATATTTTCCTACTCGAAAAAGATTAACCGTGACTTCTAATTTATCTATCAAAGATTTGTAATAAGTTCTAATTCTTGAGTAACCATCAATATAAATTTCTCCATCTGGGTGAAGAATGATCTCGTTAGCAAAAGACGCAAGGTAATAGGAGCTTTCATCGTAGTAATCTGCAACAGCTATTATATTTTTGCCCGCATCTTTTAGTTCTTGTAATGCTTGTCCGACATCATAAAGAACCGTTTGTCCAGTTCCAGGGATGTTTTCCAATCTGAGGATTACGTGCTCTATCCTTTGATCTTCCTTTGCCGCTTTGAGAGTAAATAACACATCTCTTACATTTTCAGCTGTTGTAGGAGGTCCATAAAGGAGGAAACTCAACGGATCAAGCGAAGCAGAAATCTCTTCTACTATTGGCCCTTGTGGGTTAAAAACTAGGGCTTTCCCCTCGGGGTCTGGTAACTTACTCCCGCTAAATATAGAACCTAAAATAGTGGCTAGAATTACTAAAACTATAAGAAGGAATAGTAGGTTGATTGTAAATTTTCTAGCTGTGGTTACCCATTGCCAGAATTGGTTAATTTTTGTTGTTTCACTCATTTTATAATTTTCAGAACATTCTCAGGCGGCCTGCCTATTACTGCTCTGTCTCCATAAATAACTATAGGTCGTTCCATTAATTTCGGGAAGTTTACCATGGCTTGAATTACGTCTTCTTCTGATTTTGAAGTGTCTGACAGGTTCTGTTCTTTAAATTCAGCTTCGCCTTTTCTCAGTAGCTCCCTAGCTTCCATGTTTAATTTTTTTAGAATTAGGACTAATTCTTTTTCTGAAGGTGGGGTCTCCAAATATAAAATTACCTTGGGGTCAATTCCTTTATCCTTTAGTAATTCCAAAGTAAGCCTGGATTTGCTGCATCTGGGGTTGTGATAAATGGTAAAATTACTCAAAATAAAGATCCTTCTCAATCATTAAACTCTTAAACCAATAGTACTATCGATTACAAAATATTTATAGGATGTTAAAAATAAAAAAATATGTTCTTTCAAGATTTATTATCTTAATCCCACTTACTGTAATTTGTTTATCTGCTTGTTCAGATCCGGATTATGAAATATACAATGACTCTTCCGGTTATGTTCAAGACCTTCAAGGAAAGTGGGTAGTCATAAATTACTGGGCAGATTGGTGCCCACCTTGCATTAAGGAAATGCCTGAATTGTCTTCTTTTTATGATGCGAATCAACAAGAAGTTTATGTATTTGCTTATAATTTTGATCGATTAGAAGGGGCAGAGCTTAAAGAGCAGATTGTAAGATTTAAAGTCAAGGTTCCAAGCATGTTGACCGATCCGGGAGAATTATTTGGTTGGGAAACCCCTGATAGCTTGCCTGCAACTTTTATTATTGATCCTAAAGGCGTCACTAAAGAAATGCTTATAGGCCCACAAACCAAGGAATCACTCGAAAAAGTAATTCAGAAGTACAAAGAAAGCTAGAAAGCTTGCTCGAGAAACAACTCGGGGTCAATCGGTACACTAAATAAAGCTATTTGCCAATGAAGGTGAGGACCTGTTACTCGTCCAGTTTGTCCTACTTCCCCTATAACTTCATTTTTTTTGATTAACTGTCCTTCTCTTACAGAAATTTCACTCAGGTGAGAATAAGTGCTAATCATCCCCCCTCCATGATCCAAAAAAACAGTTTTACCTCTGTAATAGAAATTTCCTACTAGTAGTACTTTGCCAGATAAAGGTGACATTATTTTAGTGCCAACAACTGCAGCTATATCAAGTGCAGTGTGTCTATTTCTGGGCTCATTGTTAATAAACCTCCTGACACCAAATTCACTGCTTTTCAGGCCTTCCAATGGCAAAGACATTTTTAAAGCTGAATGGTAGCTGTTTGAAACAACACTCAGCGCAGCTTTTCCAAGTTCCGATTCCTTTTTAATTCTTGGTAAATATTCAGCTGGAGGAGAAACTAAGTCAGTGTTATTGATAGTGATTTTAGATTCACTATATTCTTTATAGAAGATAGGAACTTTTAAGAGGGTCTTATCTTTATTTAAAATAACAATTGGTTTTATTTCCGAAGAAAGACTTATAGGCACTAAAACTTTCCAGTGGTCTTGATCAACTTGACAGAGATAAACGCTTTTTTGTTCTGCCTTTACATTACTTATTTCAGCAGAAGAAATTTTTATGATTTTATTAATGACACCCCCCGGAAAGGGAGAATGGTCAGGGAAAACACAAGCAGGGTAATTAATTTTGAAGGTTGTGCAAGATGAGAGAAAAAATATTCCAAGAAGGACTAATTTAATTTTCATCTTTGTCTTTAGATTTAATTTCTGCCCTAATACTGCCCTTGTTCAAGACCGCAGAAATTGTTTGGCCTATCTTTACTTGATTTGAAGAAGATAATATTTTTCCTTCTGGTTCAATACTAATAATCGAATAACCTCTTGCTAGAACAGACAGGGGGCTTACTGCTTCAATGGTTGCAACAAGCTCACCTAAAAGCTTATTTTTTCTTTCGATTTTTAATTTGAAAGCTTTTAGTAAATCCTTAGAGGCATTTTGAAGATAAACTTTAGCCTCTTTTACTTTATTTTGTGGCGAGTTTTGTTGCAAAGATAGTTGAGTTAGATTTAGGTGATTCTTCTTAAAGGATACCTTTTGATGCATCTCCTGGATAAGCGCAGTTTCTAAATAATCTACTTTTTGACCTATTTCTCTTAATTTATCCCCTGGGTGCCTTATTCTTTTAATCAGATTAGTAATACGTGTTCTTTGGGAATCAAATTTAGATTCAACACTTTTTAATAGGTAGCTTTGATAGCCGTCTAAGGTTTCCTGAAGCTCACTGTAAGGTTGACTGATAA
>Ga0310122_10000426_pt1 | contig 26764 bp, 21 predicted proteins | sample CB6_Bottom_1051__FD_203503 | JGI IMG/M metagenome (GOLD analysis project Ga0310122, IMG submission 203503) | Marine microbial communities from Western Arctic Ocean, Canada - CB6_Bottom_1051 | ecosystem: Environmental > Aquatic > Marine > Oceanic | place: Canada: Western Arctic Ocean | collected...
CATGGCCTGATTGAACAAGTCGCGCAGCATTACCCGGCAGTAACCGTCACTCTTTGCCTTAAATCGCCACGACATGTCGCGGTTTGCCACGTTGAACTCGCGCCCGCCGGGATTGTTTTTCATCTCGTAAAACTCCTTCAGCGGTTCCGGCGACTCTTTGCCATCTTTTGCAACACCCACCAGTTGAGCGGTGACGTATGGGTTTGTCATGTTGCCTAGGCGTTGCGAAAAAACGTCGAGCCAATAGACCTCATCTTTTTTGACCGGCAACTTGAAAAAATCAACATCACGGGCGGGAAAAAAACTTCCAGCAATCATGCCGGGCACTGCAATAACTTGAGCACGATTCGCCGTGTCATTATCGCCCTGCTCCATCGTCAACGGGTTGTCCGGACGCAAACCGACAAAGAATGGATTGCTGGCAACCCTGCCCTTGGCCAAGCGGAAAACAGCCCCGTCCAAGACCACGGCAGACGGCGGGAGCGCCACGCCGCCGGGCAGCGCTGCGCGACTGAGTTCGCTAAGTTTCACGGTCAATCGCTCCAGCGCTTGGCCATCGGTGGCTTTGAATCCGGCGGGTTTTGCGCCGGGTAGATTTCTTCCAAAAAGAGTCACCTTCGACTCGCTAAAACTGGAAACAACCGGTGGTGAAACAAAATCCACATGCGGACCACTGCTGTTCTCCAAACGAAAAAAATATTCCGTGCCACCGCTGAAAGTTGCATCGTGAATCTGGACGAAACAGTCGCCGTCCGCCGGTGCCGTGTAGTCGATCAAGCCATCAGAATTTGCCCGGGCCAAGCGCTCCCCTGCCCCGTTTCTGAGCAACATGACGGGGTTCATGCGGGAATCGATTGCCGCTGCTGAAACACGCAGCAGCAGGCGTTGTCCTTTCTTTGCCTCGATGCGAAACCATGAAGACTGCCTCGCCACTGCGACTCCATTGACCACCGAATCAGCCCCAAGCGCAGCGGCAGTTTTGAGTGTTGAGTTGCCGCTTGGGCTTCGAGTTTCCGCCAGCGAACTTACGGCGAACAACCGGGAGTTGGACAGGCCAAGCGCCCCGGCAAACCTCACGTCATAAACTCCGCTTGGGACATCAGCAGCCACACGAACTTTGAATTTTCGTTCAGCGGCGTTGGTCACTTGCACCGAAATACCCGGATGAGAAAAGCGTAACTCCGTCGCGCCCTCAAGGTCACCACCTTGCACCTGCACCTCGGTCTCCGCGCCAATCTGGCAACCCATTGGAAACAACGCAGTGATGCGGGCGGTCGGCAGTTGACCAAGCGCTTGAGCAGTTGCGATGCAAAACAGCGGGACAACTCCCCAGCGCCTGAAAAGTCGGATCAACTTCATGCGGTGACTGACGCTTGGCCAAGCGGGACAATTCAACACGGGCCAGCCTCAGTGGTTGAAGAGGAACTCCTTGGTGTTGGCCAAGGCCCACAGGATGTCTTCGTAACGTTCCTTGGTTTTATCGGCAGGCTTGCCGTCCTTGTCGAGTGACTCGCGAGTCAAATAGGCAAGTGCCACGTCGGCTTCCTCCCTGCGAGGCAGCCTCGCGAATGCCTGAAAGTAAAGGCCGTTGATTTTTGCCGCGTGATCCCGGCCCTTGTCGGCGGCGAGCCTGGCGGCGCGCCCGTCCTTGCGCGCCAATTGCTCGTGTATGCTTTTCGCGTTAAACAAGTGCAGGCTTTGGGCCAGGCTGGCTTCCTGTGAGCGCTCGCACTCGCAGGCGCTTGATGAGTCCGGCCGCCCAAACACACTCAGAAAATAGTTGGAGCTGTTGTAGCTGTTGTCCGGAAGGCAGACCGCGCGTGTGCCGACCGGCAAGCCGTCGAAGTTGCTCTTGGCCAGAATGAGATCATTCAATGAGTCGTACAGCACTTCCGCTGTGAGGCGCTTGGGCTGGAAGCGCGAGTAGTAATGCTTGTCCTTTGCGTTGTGCCGGTTCGGAACAGAACTGAGTTGATACGTGGTTGACGAGGCGATGACCCGAACCAACGCTTTCAGGTCGTAGCCGGTTTTTTCAAAATGATCCGCCAACGCATCGAGCAGCCTGGGATGGGTCGCCGGGTTGGTCGAACGGAAGTCATCCTCGGGATCGACCAGGCCGCGGCCGAAGAAATGCTTCCAGTAACGGTTCACGAGTGTCTTGGAAAACAGCCGGCTGCGGTCTTCGCGCATCCAATCAACCAGACGATGTCGCGGGTCGTCAACCGGCGCGATCGTTAATTCGCCGCTGCCCAAGCCGGCCGGCTTCACCGGCTTGTTGGTCTTTTTGTTGGTCACCTGCGCCACGCCGGCCCGGTGAAAAACGATCTCCTCGCCCGGGCGACCGGAGGGGGCCTTGCCGACGCGCGAGAAAAACGCCATGAACCGGTAATAGTCGTCCTGCGACCACTTTTCGTATGGATGATGATGGCACTGCGCGCACTGCAACCGCGTGCCGAGAAACAACTGCGCAGTGTCCTCCATCTGCGCCCGCTGGGAACTCACCTGCTTGAACCAGGCAGACGCCGGGCTTTGGTCAATCCCGCCGGAAGCCGCCACGATTTCGCGCACAAACCGATCGTACGGCTTGTTGTTGTACAAGCTCTCCTTGATCCAGTCGTAAAAGGCGATCGTCGTTCGAAGCTTCGCCCCGTTGGCCCGCTTGTTGCGCAGCAGCGACGACCATTTGTTGGCAAAATACTCGGCGTACTCCTCACTGCGGAGCAACTGCTCGATCAGTCGCTGGCGCTTGTCCGACGCCGCGTCTTCGAGAAAGGATTCCGCCTCGGCAACAGTTGGGAGGCGCCCGGCGATATCAAGTGTCACACGACGAAGATAAGTCGAGTCCCCCGCCACCTCCGATGGCGGCATGCCGACCTGCTTCCACTTCGCAAAAATAAAACGGTCCACGAAGTTCTTCCCGGCCGGCAGGTTGTCCACCGGGGCGCCCAACGGAACCGATGCGCGAAACACCGATGCCTTGTCCTGATAGCGAACCATCACCGCGATCTCACCCGAATCCCCCCCGGCGGTCACCAGGCCGGTGTTGTCCGCCTCGGCGTACTCACGGTTGTTCGCCTCGTACACGGCAGAGTGGGTGATGTCCTCGACCGACCCGTCGCTCATCTTGGCCAGGACGACGAGTTGCTGGCGAGCGCCTGGCTTCATGATGCGCTCGGGAGGATGCACCTCGATGGCTTCAAGGCTCGGATCGTCTGGCTTGCCGTACGGCATTCCCTGGCGTATCCACTTGACGATCGACTTGTAATCAAACGAGCCCGCGTCAATGCGCGAGCCACCGCCGTGCGGCAACTGGCCGGACGCCTTGAGCAAAAGCAGGCTGCGCTCGGGTGCGGCTGGGAAAATGCGGCGACCGCGCGCCTCCCGGAGCAGGTACTCGTAATCCTCCTGCGGTTCGAAGCCAAGCAGGGAGAGCTTGAAACCGTTCTGGCCGCTGGACTTGCCATGACACCCACCGCTGTTGCATCCATGCTTGGTGAAAAGCGGGACGATCGAGTTGGCAAAGTTCACCGGCTTTTCGCTGGAAACCGCCTTCACCTCGAACGGAATCGTGGCTGTCTCGCCCGCTTGGGTGCGGGCGGTGATGACACCGGTGCCGTTGGCCAAGGGCTCCACCAAGCCATCAGTGATTCGCACCAGGCCGCTTGGCTTGGCCGTGAGGGCGACTTCGCGTGTTTGATCGGCAACAGACCCATCGCCGAGTGATCGTGTGACCACCAGTTGCTGCCGGGCGTCAGCACCGTGAAGTGTAACGCGGTTCAGGCTCTCGCCTCCCCAACCCGGTCTCGATATTGCGAGTTCGGCCAGTACTGCCTGGGCTCCGAACAACCCAAGACCCAACATTCCTGTCAAGCACGCAACCCTCCTGTAAAATGCCGATAAATCAATAGCCATCGGTTTTGGGAAACATCGCCCGATCCGGGGAAGATGCAAGCAAAAAAAACGCGGGAGGGGCAAGTTCCACCTTGCCCCATTTCAAATCTAATTCGGGAAGAGGTGGAACTCGTCCCTCCCCTCCGAAACGCCGCTTGGCCAAGCGGGGGCTAGTGGAGGATATTGAGGTCGCTGGGTTGCTGGACGAGTTCGGCATCGAGATCCAGGTAGAAGTCGAGACGGCGGTTGGTTTCGGATTCGTCGATCTCCTTGGCCATGAGCAAGTAAGCCGCGTAGTGGTTCCCCTCGGACTCGACCAAACTGGCGTAAAACTTAGCCAAGGGCGCATCCACGGTAACGAGCGCCTCGGCGAGGATTTGGAATTTCTCGCAACTGCGGCCCTCAATCATCGCCGCGCAGAGCAAGTGGTCGATGACCTGTTCATTCCGGCCCTTGCGAACGGTGTTCATGATCCCGGCAATCCACGGGCTGGAGATCGCTTGGCCAAACGGTATCCCCCTCTCATCGAGCAATTTAAGAACCAAGTTAAAATGTTCCAACTCCTCGATGGCGATGGCGGTGAGCTCTCCCAGCCGGCCGGTGAGCTGTTGATAGCGCTGCAGCGTGAGGGCCGACTTGGCCGCTTTTCGTTCCAGATGAGCATGATCGAGCAGTACCGCTCCAAGATTGGCAATGACCTTGGGCAACCATGATTCAGGTGGTTTGGCTCGGAGCATCAGCATCAGCGACTCAGCTTCAACAGCGGAGGCGGGAAAGATTAGGGGGGAATCGGCCGTTTGGCAGCACAATCGCGACTTTGGGCCTAAAAACAGTTTCCAACCTGTTTTTGAGCATCCTGATGCTTGACAGTTGGCAGGTTGCTGTTAGTTTTTCAGCCCTTTTTCCGGGAAAGGAGGGGAAAAAGGACGCACCACGAGGTGCATTTTTTAGATTTAGTGGCATCCCACACAAGATTGTGCCGATTTTTAGTAAATTCAGATGAAGCAGACATTTCAACCGTCGAATATCAAACGCAAACGCAGGCACGGTTTCCGCGCACGCATGGCCACCAAGGCAGGTCGCAAGATTCTGGCCGGTCGCCGCGCCCGTGGCCGTGGCCGACTCACCCCCGCCTGACGCCCTTTCCGGCACACATGACGGCCTCCGGCCAACTCGCGCGATTCCCCAAATCCAGCCGAATCCAAGCCAGCGCGGATTTCCGGGCCAACCGGGAACGCGGCAGTCGCTTGGCCAAGGGCTGCATGTTGGCCAACTGGCAAAGCCTCCCGCCGGATGGCGCGTCGCGGCTTGGCGTGATCACCAGCCGACGCATTGGCAAGGCTCATGTTCGCAACCGCGCCCGGCGGCTCATGCGGGAATGTTTCCGCCTCCACCAACACGAGTTGCTCCAGCCGGTGGACCTGGTGCTGGTCGCCCGCCGCTCCATTGTCAGCAGGAGATTCCACTCGGTGGAACGCCATTTTCTTGCGCTGCTCAAAAAAGCAGGGCTGCTGCCGAATGATGCGGCGCCCGTTTATCCCGCCGCCCTTTAGAATGAATCCCGCCCAACATCTTCTGGTATTGCTGATCCGGTTTTACCGGCTGGCACTATCGCCGCTGAAGAACGCCCTGTTCGGGCCGGGAGGTTCGTGTCGATTTACACCCACCTGCTCGGAGTTCACGCTCGAAGCCGTTCGCTCACACGGGGCGACCCGCGGTGCATGGCTTGGGCTGCGGCGGCTCGTGCGCTGTCACCCCTGGGGAGGCTGCGGCCACGACCCCGTCCCGAACAAGCTGACCCGTTAATTATTTTTCATGGATCGCACCGCCATCATCGTTGTCACCATCTGCGTGATTCTCCTGTTCACCTGGCCTGCGTTGCTGCAGAAAATCTCCCCGACCCCGCCTGCCCCGCCGCAGCCCACCAGCGCTCCCCCGATCCAGGTCTCTGGTCAGTCCAACGCCCCGGCGGCGGCACCGCTTGGCCAAACGCCGCCTGCGCCGGTGTCGAACACAACGACCGTTCAGCCGCCGGTCGTGCTCGAGTCGGAAAAGTTGGCCAGCATTGAGACGAAAGATTCCGTTTACACCTTCACCTCCGCCGGTGGACTGAAAACAGTGGCGCTCATCCAGCACAAGACCAAGCCGTGCAACGGCAATGGCACGGACAATTATGACGTGATCCTGATGAACTACGGCATCGAGTTGCCGGTGTTCGCGCTGGAAGGTGTCGACGACACGGAATTCTCGCTCATCGCCGACGGCTACCACGTCACGATGACCTCCACGAACCAAGCCGGCATTCGCATCACCAAGGAGTTCAGGGCCGGGGCGAACTACTTGCTGCACGCCTCGATCACCTTGGCCAACCCGACAAAAGAGCCGCTCACACTCAACCAGCGGAAGTTGATGCTGGGCACCGCCATGCCGCTTCAGTCCGGGGGGCGCTATCCGGTTTGGGGTGCTCAATGGCATAATGGCGAGGACGTGGAGGACATCGACGAAGGCTGGTTTGCCAACCGCACGCTTGGCTGCTTTCCGGGAACCCCGCGTCCTTATTTCATGTCTGCCGGCCAGCCGGTCAAGTGGGTCGGAGTTAACAACCGGTTTTTTGCGATGACCACCATGCCGGAGGAGGGATTCACCGGTGCCCACGTTTACTCAATCAAGACCACTCACCGTCTGCTGAACGACCCGCAGGAAGAGGACGAGCAGTACGTCCATCACACCGGCATTCTGGCCAGCCTGCAGTTCGGCGCCCAAGTGCTGCAACCCGGCGAAAGCATCGTTCAGCAATTCATCACCTACGCCGGGCCGAAGGAGTATCAGCTCCTCGAGTCGCACGCCCAGACTTACAAAAACTCGATCGATTCGGTCATGGGGTTTGACACGCCTGTGTTTGGCTTCTTCGCCAAGCTGCTGTTGCGCTCCATGAACGGCCTGCACAACTTCGGCCTGGGCTACGCGCTGTGCATCATCGTGATTACCATCATCATCAAGATTTTGTTTTGGCCGCTCACCCGGGCCAGCACGGTCTCGATGAAACGCATGGCCGCCTATCAACCGCAGATGGCCGAGATACGCGTAAAGTACAAGGAGGATCCGCAGAAGCTGAACAAGCGAATGATGGAGTTCATGCGCGAGCACAAGATCAACCCGATGGGCGGCTGCCTGCCGATTCTAATCCAGATCCCGGTGTTCTTCGGGTTCTTCACCATGCTGCGCAGCGCCGTCGAACTGCGCGGGGCGGAATTCCTGTGGGCCTGCGATCTCTCACAGGCTGACACCATCGCGCACGTCGCCGGTTTCCCGGTCAACCCCCTGCCGATGATCATGGGCGTGACCATGCTTTTGCAGGCGCGGATGACCCCGGTCTCCCCCACCGCCGACGCGACGCAGCAAATGATCATGAAGTACATGCCGCTCATATTCATCGTGATCCTTTACAATTTCTCCGCCGGCCTGACGCTTTACTGGACGGTGCAAAACATGCTCAGCATCGTGCAAACCAAGCTCACGAAAAACATCGTCGTGGAAGCTCCGGTGAAGAGCGCCAACACAGCGCTGACCAAGCCGGCAAAACCGAAACCAAAGTCCAAGCCAAAGAAATAACCTCCAACAAAACCATGAGTACAACCACACAAGATCCCAAGACACTGCTAGAGTCCATCCTGAACAACCTCGGCTTCGATGTGACCATCGAGGAAAAAGAGAAGAACGGCAGCAAGGTGCTCGACCTGCTGGCACCCGACGATTCCGGGCGGCTCATCGGCCGCAGGGGCCAGACGCTCTTTGACCTGCAGTACATCCTCAATCGCATGCTGTTTCAACACGACAAAGATGCGGAAAAGGTGCAACTCGACGTGGGCGGATACCGGTTTGACGAAGAGGACAAACTCGCCGAGAAAGCCAGGAAAGCCGCTGAGCAAGTCCGCCGATGGGGCGACATTGTCGAGCTCGAGCCGATGAACTCCTACGATCGCCGGATCATCCACAGCACTCTGAAGGACGATCCGGACATCGAAACCCAAAGCGTGGAGGTCGATGGCACCCACGACAAGGCCATCATCCTTCGGCCCAAAAACTAACCGCCACGAGCTATTGTTTGCCCTTTGCCCGGCAAACTCCTAACCTCCCCCCGCTCTGCGCGGCGGCCAAGTGCTTAGCGCAACGCACAGACGCATGGAATCAGCCAAACACGATGTAGAACGCAAGACCCTCGAGCAGCGCCACCAAATGAGCGACCTCGACCGACTGCGCCACTCGTGCGCCCACGTGCTCGCCACCGCCGTGCTGCGCCTTTGGCCCGAGGCCAAACTCGACATCGGCCCGCCGACCGCCGAGGGGTTTTACTACGACTTTGATCTCGAACACCGCTTCTCCCCCGAGGATTTCGAGGCCATCGAGGCCGAGATGAAAAAGGTGACGAAAGAAAATCAGACGTTCGAGCGCAGCACAAAAACCCGCGATGAGGCCAAGGCGTTTTTTGAGGAGCGCGGCCAGTCGTTCAAGGTCGAGCGCTTGGCCGACATCCCCGAAGACGAGGAGATTTCATTTTACCAAAACGGCGAGTTCGTCGATCTCTGCGCCGGGCCGCACGTCATGCGCACCGGCAACGTCAAGGCGTACAAACTGCTCCGCGTCGCCGCCGCCTACTATCGGGGCAACGAAAAGAATCCGCAGTTGCAACGCATCTACGGCACCGCTTTCCCGAACAAAACCAAGCTCAACGCATGGCTCGAGGCGCAGGAGGAAGCGCGCAAACGCGACCACCGCAAGATCGGCCGCGAGATGCAGTTGTTCGCGTTCGACGACGACGTTGGCCCCGGCCTGCCGCTTTGGCTGCCCAAGGGCACGGTGCTAATTGAGGAACTGGAGAAACTGGCCAAGGAGACCGAGTTCGAGGCCGGCTACGAACGTGTCCGCACGCCGCACTTGGCCCGCGAGAGCATGTACAAAACCTCCGGCCACCTCCCCTACTACGCGGAGAGCATGTTCCCGCCGATGGAACTCAAGGATGACGACCCGGACAAGCCGACCGACCGCATCTACCTCAAGGCAATGAACTGCCCGCATCATCACAAGATTTTTTCGGCCGTGCCGCGCAGTTACCGGGAACTGCCGCTGCGCCTTGCCGAGTACGGCACCTGTTATCGCTACGAACGTTCCGGCGAGTTGATGGGCCTCATGCGTGTGCGCTCGATGCAGATGAACGACGCGCACATCTACTGCACGCCGGAGCAATTCGCCGACGAGTTTCGTGCCGTCAACGAAATGTACCTGAAATATTTCAAGATTTTTGGGTTCGAAAAATTCACCATGCGCTTCAGCACGCACAGCGCCGAGCGGCTTGGCGACAAATACGTCGGCGAACCGGAACTGTGGCTGCAAACCGAAGACATGGTGCGGAAAGTTCTCGTCGAGTCCGGCGTTGATTTTGTCGAAGTGGCCGATGAAGCTGCGTTTTACGGCCCGAAAATCGACGTGCAGGTTTACAGCATCTCCGGTCGTGAGTTCACCATCGCCACCAACCAGGTGGACTTCGCCGTGCCCAAGCGCTTCGGCCTCGAGTTCAAGACACGTGACAACACCACCGAGACGCCGCTCTGCATTCACCGCGCCCCGCTGGGCACGCACGAACGCTTCATCGCCTTTTTGATCGAGCACTACGCCGGCAACTTCCCGCTTTGGCTCGCGCCGGAACAGGTGCGACTGCTCCCATTCGGCGACGATCAGGCCGACTACGCCAAGAGCGTCGCCGCCGAACTGCGAACCCACGGCGTCCGCGTGAAACTCGACACGACCTCCGACAAGATCGGTGCCCGCATCCGCCGCGCCGAGACCGACCGGGTGCACACCATTTTGCTCGTTGGCCAACGCGAACAGGAAGTCGGCAATCTCGCCGTGCGCGAACACGGCAAAGGCGACCTCGGGGCCAAGCCAAGAGACGAAGTCATCGCCAACCTGCTCAACAAAATCAAAACCCGTGAAGGCTGACTGCGCTTGGCCAAGCGCCACTGAATTGAATCAATCAAAATGAAAGTACTCGTCTGCGACCCTATTTCCAAAACCGGAATCGACTTTCTGAAACAACAGGACGGTCTTGAAACAATCGTGCTCGATCGCCGGCACTCGGAGGAAGAACTGTTGCCGATCGTCGACGATGTCTCGGCCATGGCGATCCGCTCCGAGACCAAGGTCACCAAAACCGTGCTCGAGGCCGCGCCGAACTTGAAAATCGTCGGTCGCGCCGGCGTCGGCGTGGACAACATCGACATCGAGGCCGCCACGCAAAACGGCGTGATCGTGATGAACACTCCCGGCGGCAACACGATCGCCACTTGCGAACTGACCTTCTCGATGATGATGGCCCTTGCGCGCAACATTCCGCAGGCACACGGCTCGATGGCCGCCGGCGAGTGGAACCGCAAGGCATTCAAAGGCGTCGAGCTTTACGGCAAGACGCTCGGCGTGCTGGGCATGGGCCGCATCGGCGGCGAAGTGGCCCGGCGCGCGGTGGCATTCGGCATGCGGGTGCTGGCCTTCGACCCGTACATCACGCCGTCCCGAGCCAACGCGCTGCAGGTTGAACTGGCCAGTCTCGACGATATTTACGCCACTGCCGACTTCATCACCGTTCACATGCCGTTGACCGACGAGACGCGCGGCATGCTCAGCAAGGAGACGTTCGCTAAAATGAAGCCAAGCGTGCGACTGCTCAACTGCGCCCGCGGCGGAATCGTCAGCGAGGCCGATTTGATCGACGCCCTGCAAGCCGGGGAAATCGGCGGCGCGGCGCTGGACGTGTACGAGACCGAGCCGCTTGCAGCCGACTCGCCGTTGCGCAACTGCCCGAACCTCATCCTGACCCCGCATCTCGGCGCCAGCACGGTGGAGGCGCAGGACAACGTCGGGATCGAGGTGGCACAGGGCATTGCCGACTACCTGCTGCACGGCAGCCTGATGAACTCGATCAACATGCCGAGCCTCGACGCACAAACCTCGACCAAGGTGCAGCCGTATTTGCGTCTGGGCGAAAGAATGGGTGTGCTGCTGGCGCGGCTTGGCCAAGCCGGCACCGAGCGGCTCGTCATCACCTACGGCGGCTTGGCCACGGAGTTGCCCGGCGACCCCATCGCCCGCTCAATCATCAAGGGGTTCCTCGGCGCGGCCGAGGGCGAGGGGGTCAACCTGGTCAACGTACGCTCCATGGCCAAGGAGCGCGGGCTTGTCATCGAGGAAATCAAGTCCAGCGAACAGGTGGACTTCAAGGAATGGCTGCACATCCGGGCATGGGCCGGTGACGAAAAGGTGTCCGTCGGCGGATCGTTTTTCGGGCTGGCGCAACATCCGCGCATCGTCCGCCTCAACAGCCAGCCGGTCGAGATCGTCCCGGAAGGCATCCTGTTCATGATGAGCAACAAGGATCGCCCCGGCATCGTGGGCCACTTGGGCAGCGTACTCGGCAAACACGGCGTCAACATCGCCAACATGAGCCTCGGCCGCGACCGCGAAGGCGGCCAGGCCCTGACCGCGCTGAACATCGACAGCGTGCCAAGCGCCGACTGCCTCGCCGAACTCGAGGCCGACCCGGACATCAGCCACATCCGGATCGTGCAGTTCTAGCCAAGCGCTTGGCCAAGCTCACTACTCGCGCTCCATTTCCATCGACTGGAAATGGGAGACATTCAACAACCGCGTTTTGATACACTGAATCCTCTTCAAGCCAAGGAGGAGAAGGTTCGAAGTCCCGTCAGGCGCCCCCACACAAACCCTAACGACCCCCAGGCAAGCCACCGGCATGGGGCTTCCCGACTGCTACCCGGCCTCCGCAGGGCGATGGCGAGCATCCGGTGGGATTCTAGCGCGTCCGACAGCATCCTCCGGTAGCGAGGCTCAAAGATGTGCAGGGGAAGGATCGCATCGAGGAACAGTGTAGCTTTGGACAGGATCATCACGGGATTTTGTCCGGAATGAGCACGGGAAAAAAATACACAAAAATCGGGAAAATGGAAGAAACCACACAAATTAAGGTTTGCCTTGCCGGGAGAGTTGCGCCATTGTTTCCGCACTATGAAAGGCAAAGGTTTGATCATTTTTGCGGTAATCGCGCTCTTGGCGGGAGCGGGCTCGGCTATTTTCCTGTCTCAAATAATCAAAGAGAAAGAGACTGTGATCACAGAGAAAGAGGCTGTGATCACAGAGAAAGAGGAGAAAATTAAAGGGTTGGAATCTGAAAAGGCGACTTTGGAAACCGCCAAGGCTGACCTCACGCAAAAGCTAGACACCACGATCAAGGAATCAAGAATCCAGTTGGCGAACTTTAACACCAAGTACGATATGAAAGTCGCCGAATACGAGACGTTCGTTGGCAAGGCCGCACAGGAACTCGCCGCCAAGGACGAAAAAATCAGCGCCCTCAACGGCGAACTCCAAACGGCCCAAAATAAAAACCGCGATTACGACTCGCAGATCAGGAATCTCAACAGCGAAATGGCCACCAAGGATTTGGCCATCGAAGACATCAGCCGCCGCCTTGAGTCCAGCGAGAATGACCGCGATCACCTCCTGAGGGAACGGGACAAATTGATCGCCGAGAAAGCTGAACTGGAGAAGCAGTTCCAAGACATCGTCGTGCTGCGGCGGAAGGTCCAGCAGTTGCAGGTGGAGCTCATGGCCTCCAAGAAACTCGAGTGGCTCCGCCGCGGTTTCTACGGCGGCGCGCGCAAAAAAGGCGGTGCCCGCCTCATGAGCATGAGCAAAAAACAAAAACAACCGACGGATTCGACCAATGCCGACCTCAATGTGGAAATTCGGAGGGATGGCACCGTGAAAATTGTCCCGGCCGAGACCAATTCTCCCCCCAACGAGGCCACCCCATGAGCCGCCCCGGGGTTCTTCAGGACTCTCACAACCGCGTCATACGCGACCTGCGAATCAGCATCACGGATCGCTGCAACTTCAACTGCGTTTACTGTCTTCCTGAAACCGAGGAAGCCGCCAATTTTTATCAACCCGTCGCCACGGGGGCGAAAAGACCCGCGCCGATACCGGGCAAGTTGCCCTATCTGTGGAAACCCCGATCCCAAATCCTGTCGTTTGAGGAGATCTCCCGTGTCGCCCGCGTGGCGGCATCGCTTGGCGTCAACAAGATTCGGATTACCGGTGGCGAACCGTTGCTTCGCCGGGGTGTCGAGTCGCTGATTTCACAAATCGCCGCCATCGACTCGATCCGCGACCTGTCGCTGACCACCAACGGCACCCAATTCCCCCGCTTGGCCAAGCGCCTCAAGGAGGCCGGACTGGGCCGGGTGACCCTCAGCCTCGACTCGCTTGACAGGGACAACTTCAAAAAAATCACCGGGCGTGATGGGCTGGCGGAAGTGCTCAAGTCGATCCGCCTGGCCAAGTCGCTTGGCCTCACCCCCGTGAAGGTCAATGCCGTGATCATCCGCGGACTCAATGAGCACGAGATCGTGCGCTTGGCCAAGTTTGCCATGGATGAGGATATCGTCATGCGCTTCATCGAGTTCATGCCGCTGGACTCCCGGCAGGCTTGGCAACGGGATCATGTCGTCTCTGGCGACGAGATTGCCGGGCGAATCCAGTCCAAATACCCACTCACCCGCCTCCCCGCCGACAACCCCTCCGGGACATCCACCCGCTGGTCGCTTGGCCAAGGGGCGGCCGAGATCGGAATCATCGCCCCAGTCACGCAACCTTTTTGCGGAAACTGCAACCGCATCCGGCTCACGGCTGACGGCAAGATCCGCACCTGCCTGTTCAGCCACCACGAGCACGACCTCAAGCCGTCCCTGCGGGACGGATGTGGCACTGCGGAGTTGGCGGCCCAGTTGCAGCGAATCGTCCTCCGGAAAGAACCGGGCCACCGAATCAACGAGCCCGACTTTGTGCAGCCGGCCCGCACGATGAGCCTCATCGGGGGGTGAAGCTGCAAAAAGAAGGTGACCTGCAGAGACGCAGCGGTTACCAATCCCGCAACCATGGATCTGACCTCGACGTACATACGGGCCGTCAAATCGTTCGAGCAGATCGACATCGCGGTTCTCGTCAACAACATCATCCTCGACGCGGTTCACCAGAAAGCCAGCGACATCCACATCGAGGCCTGGGAAAGCACGCTCCCCATCCGGCTGCGAATATCGGGCATCCTGCGTGAACTCACGCATCTGCCCCACGAGTTCCTCGACCGCATCGCAGGGCGCCTCAAGGTCATGGCAGACCTGGTCACCTACGAGACGGAACTGCCCCAGGAAGGTCGCGCCCCGGCCAGTCCCGAGTACGGCAACGTGGAATTGCGCGTCTCCATCTTTCCCACGGTTCGCGGCGAGAAAATAGTCATCCGGTTGTTCGACCCGCAAAACCGCAGTTTCGATCTCGAGACACTCGGCTTCGAGTCGGACACGATTGAGAGCTTCAAAAAATTGATCCGCCAGCCCAGCGGTCTCATCCTGTTGAACGGCCCGACCGGCTCGGGAAAAACCACGGCGATCTACTCCGCGCTGTGCCACCTGATTGACGCCCACGGCCCAACCATCAGCATCAGCACGGTGGAGGATCCGGTGGAATTCAACCTGCCAATGATCAGCCAGTCGCAAATCAGCAACTCCCGCGGATTCACCTATCCGATGGCGCTCCGTTCACTCATGCGTCAGGACCCGGAGGCGATCATGATCGGGGAGATACGCGACCCGGAAACCGCCGCCATTGCCGTGCAGGCCGGCTTGACCGGGCACTTGGTCATCAGCACCATCCACAGCGACAGCACCGCCGGTGTTTACGCCCGACTCATCAACATGGACATCGAGCCGTTCCTGTTGGCGTCCAGCATCACGGGGGTGCTTGGCCTGCGTCTTTTGCGCACGATCTGCCCCCACTGCAAAACCGAAGACCAGCCCAACCCCGAGCACCTCTCACTGCTGCCCGGGGATTTCGTGGAAGAGACAGCCTTTTACACCGGTGCCGGTTGTGACGCCTGCTCCCAGACCGGCTATCATGGCAGGGTGGCCGTGACCGAGTTGCTTAATTCGAGTGAGCTCGTTCGGGAAGGGGTCATCCAGAAACTGCGAACCAGCAAGCTGCACGACATAGCGATTGAGCAGGGAATGATCACCCTCTGGCAGAACGCCGTGGCCAAGGTTCAGCGCGGTATCACCAGCCTGGAAGAGGTGATCCGGGTGATCTCTGTGAACCAGCTGTAGGCTGCCAAGCGCTTGGCCAAGCACAAAAAAGGCGTCCACCACGGGGTGAACGCCTTGGGGAAAAGTTGGCGGTTTACCGTTCCACCCTGGCCAAGCGCTTGTCGGTGGTGACGTCGAACACCTCGAATTCCTCCGGGTGAAGCTCCGGCTCAGCGCGGAACGAGATTTTCACAAGGTAGCGTTTCTCCATGTCGATGAAGATGTCCTCATCCTCATTGCGAAGCCGGTCCAGCACACTTGCGTGGACATTGACCCGGAGCTTGAAGTCGGACTCCTCCTCGCGGCGCTGCTTGAGCTTGTCCCGTTTCTTGATGATCTCACTGAGCTTGCGCTGGATCTCCACGCTCATGGTCAACGGGCTCTTGAGTTTGCCACGGCCGCTGCAGTGTTCGCAGTCTCCGTAGGCGGAATCGCGTACGCTCTCGGACTGGCGCTGGCGCGTCATCTCCATCAGGCCAAGGTCGGAGATCGGCAGCATGTGCGACTTGGCCTTGTCCTTCCGCAGGCCGTCGCGCACGCGGTTAAACACATCACGCCGGTCGCGCGATGATTTCATGTCGATGAAATCCAGCACGATCAGCCCCCCGATGTTGCGGAGCCGGAGTTGCCGGCAAACCTCCTCCGCCGCCTCGAGGTTCACATGGAGCAGTGTCTTGTCTTTTTCCTTTTTGTTGTTATCCCTGTGCCGGTGGCTGCCGGTGTTCACGTCGATTGCCACCAGCGCCTCGGTTTCGTCGATGATGATGTACCCGCCACTGGGCAGCATCACCTTGCGAGTGTAGGCTGTCTCAAGCTGGCGCGTGACCCCGAACCGGTCAAATATCGGCTCCGAGTAGGAATAACGCTGCACCTTGTCCAGTGCCCGCTTGGAGATGCGGCCGATCAGTTTTCTGACCCTCTCCGCTTCTGCCGCATTATCGACGACGATGCGCTCAACGTCCTCAGTCAAAAAATCGCGGACCGTGCGCTCGATCAGGTCGGGCTCCTCAAAAACGCAGGTGCCCGCCTTCTGGTTTTTCACCCTGTCAGTGATCCCATCCCAAGTTTGAAGCAGAATGGCCAGGTCACGGATGAAATATGCCTTGCGCTGGCCCTGCCCAGCTGTGCGGATGATCACCCCCATGCCGTCTGGAACGTTGAGTTCGCGGACGATTTTCTTGAGTCGCGCCCGTTCCTCACGGTTTTCGATTTTCCGGGAAACACCGGACTGCTCAGAGTTGGGCAGCAGGACCAGATAGCGCCCCGGCAACAGGACATTCGTTGTCACGCGCGGCCCCTTGGTTCCGATCGGCCCCTTGGTGACTTGCACCGTCAACTCCGTGCCGGAAGGGTATTTCTTCGGGATGTCCTTGTTGGTGATCTTCGGTTGATCCTTTTTGCGCCTGTCCCGGTCCACCACGTCGTAGGAGGAATCCAGCGGGCTGGGAATGATGTCCCAGTAGTGCAAAAAGGCGTTTTTCTCGAAACCGATATCCACAAAAGCCGCCTTGAGACCGTCCTCCAGGTTGCGGATTCTGCCCTTGTAAATGCTCCCGACCATCCGCAGATTGTCGACGCGCTCGATGGTCAGGTTCTCGAGTTGGCCCTTGACGGTCACCGCCACCCGTGTCTCGAGCGACTCGGCATTGATGAGCACCTCCTTGTGGCTGTGCTTGATGGGGCGGAACACGCCCTTGACCTTGCTGACGAATTTTTTCGCACTGCGCTGCACCTTCTCCTTGACGGATCCGGCCGGTTCTTCCGGCAGTTCTACCGGGACAAACTCAGCCGGATGCTGGCCGTCCTGCTGTGGCGATTCCTCTTGTGCCGGGGTTTCGCCGTCCACCGGCTCGTTGGTGAGTTGCCGCTGCCCCTTGGCAGACTCGAGGTCGGTGTCTGGCGGCAGTCCGTGCGCCTTGTTCTCGGCGCGCACAATCTCACTGTGATGCTGCCGTGTGTCGTAGATCTCGTCCTGTGGCGTTTGTATGGTTTCAACATTCGCACGGGCCCTGAGGCTGGTGCGATCCGGTCTGCGGTTTCGGCCGCCCGAGGGCTTGAATGACATGCCACGTTTTCTGCCGCGGCCAAATGCTTTTTTCTCTGCCATGATATCTTAGTATTTGTTTCTGTGTAGTTGTATGTTTTGCAGGATGGCGATGGCGATCAGCGAGCTTAAAACGGATGATCCGCCATAGCTCAACAGCGGCAACGGTATTCCCGTCACCGGCATCAACCTCAGGTGCATGCCGATGTTCACAAAGACGTGGCAAAAAATGAGAGTCACGACTCCTACTGCCAACAATTTGCCCAGGCGATCTCTCGCCAGGGCTGCGATCTGCATCCCCTTTAAAAGGATGACGGTGTATAACACCAGCACTGCCATGCTGCCCAAAAACCCTGTCTCCTCCGCGATCACGGAGAAGATAAAGTCGTTGTGAGCCACGCCCCTGGGCAGATAGCCCAAGCGGGTCTGCGGCCCCTGTCCCCACCCTTTTCCGGTCAACCCTCCCGAGCCTACGGAAATCTCGGCCTGCCGTATGTTGTGCGTGCGCTCTCGCTGCAATGCACGGGCGGCCTTGCGCTCCGCCGGGGTGGCGTTCGGCGGAGCAAAATCCTTGTGAAAGTAAACCAACAACCGTTGGCGCTGGTATTCCTGCAGTGAGATTCGCCAGTCTGCTGGAAAGTAAAGTGCGTTGATGACGACAAACAACACCACGACTGCCGAGGCCCCGAGGAATTTCCCAAGGAACCGCAGTGGTACCCCGGCGATGAACATCATCGCGATCCCGATCGGGAAAAACACCAGCGATGAGCCCAAATCCGGCTCTTTTAATATCAATATGAATGGCAGTGCAGTCATCCCGAGGGCTTTAAGGAACACCCCCGGCATCAACATCTCCTCGTTGGGCCGCGTCAAAAAATCGGCCAAGGCGAATATAAACCCTAATTTCGCAAATTCCGAGGGCTGAATTAAGGTGACCCCCAAATCAAACCAGCGGCGGGCCCCGTGGCGCACCTCGCCGATCCCCGGGATCAGCACCAGCAGTAGCAGCAGAATCGTCACCCAGTAGGCGGGACGCGCCCAGCCGGCCAAGCGGTGATAGTCCACCACCACGAACAGGACAGCCAAGGCCAGGCCCACCCCGTAAAAGACCACCTGCCGAAAAAAGTAGGTGTTCAGCAGCGGCTCGATCTCATACTGGTCGATCGCCGCGCTGAGCACAAAGGCTCCTCCGAAAACCATTAAGCCGATCACGGCGCCAAACATCAGCCAATCGACCCGCAACTTGCGGATATGGAGCAAGATTGGTTCCATTACCGCTTGGCCAAACGTGGCCCTCCTTTCTTCCGCTGGCGTTCCAGATCATGTATCGCGCGATAAATCCGTCCGGCGATCGGGGCACAGGTGCTGGCACCCGACTCGCCGCTCTCCACCATCACCACCACGACATACCGTGGCGACTCCACCGGCGCAAACGACACAAACCAAGTGATGTGATCGGTGCGGAACAGTCGCACGCCGCTCCGGGGATGAAATTTCCCAGTGGGCACCATCTTCTGCGCCGTGCCGGTTTTGCCCCCGATGGCCAAGCCGAGCACCCACGCCGCTCGACCGCTGCCGTCGCGGTCGGCCACGTCGGCCAGCATCGCCTTGTGCATCAAGTCAACGGTTTCCGGCTTCAGGTTCAGGTCGTCGAGTACCTTCACCGGTATTACTTGGTTCTGCGCTTGGCCAAAGGCTTGCCGCGAGTCCACCCGCGTGACCAAGCGCGGCTGCAACACCTTCCCGCCGTTGGCCACCGCCGCAGTCATCACTGCCATCTGCAACGGGGTCACGGTGATCTCGCCCTGCCCAATGCAGAGATTGGCCACGTCCCCCGGTGCCCAGCGTATGCGATCCCCAAATTGATCCTTCTTTTTGAACTCATTGCCTCGGGCGGGAAAATAGCCGCCACTCTCGCGGATAGGACTGGGCAAGCCGCCGGGCAGCTTGGCGAGGGTCTTTTGGCCAAGCCGGAAACGATTCCCCCAGTCGAGCAGTATGCGCTTTCCCTGCCGCCACTGGTCGGTCCGGCCATCGGGCGTCAACGCGTGGCGAATGAAGTAGGTGTTGCTCGATCGCTTGAACGCCCGGATAAAATTGTAGTCGCCCGGCGGCGCGGTGTCGTCCAGCGAGTAGTTGGGGTAAAGACGCTGATCCCGGAAAAAACCAGGATTGTAAACTTCCTCTGCCGGGTCAATCAGCCCCTCCTCAAGGTAGGCCACGGCGGAAATGAGCTTGAAAATGGAGCCAGGCGGATAAGCCACGCCGCCGCTGCCGGTCGCCCGGTTGAGCCAGCGGTTGAGCCGCTCGTCGTTCAACCGGGTAATCTCCGCATGCGAAAACCCGGAGATAAACTTGTTGGAATCGAACCCCGGCAGGGACACCAGCGCCAGCAGGTCGCCGGTGTTCGGTTCCATCACCACCACTGCCCCGCGAGTCTCAGGCCCGTTGGCCTGGAGCTCCGCCTCGGCGGCCAACTGGATGTCGCGGTCGATGGAAAGTTCCATGTCGTAGCCCGACTCCGGCCAGGCCCAGACCTCCTCGCTGGTTCGGTAACTGATGTTGTTGACGCGGATTGTCTTGGCCCCGGCCTCCCCGCGCAACAGGCCGTCATAAATCCCCTCCAGCCCGTCAACACCGATGTAGTCCGGCAGCCGATAGCGAAACCGGAACGGAATCTCCCGGCCACTGTCCGGGTCGTCGTCGCGCCGCAAATAACCCAGCGTGTGAAACGCCATGTCGCCGTTGGGATAGGTTCGCACCGGGTTGACGGACAAGCCCACCCCCGGCACCGTGTGAATCTGCTCGATGAACCGCGCCACTTGTGTGGGCGAAAGATCATGTATCACGGCCATCGGCGTGTAGCGGCGCTTGTAGTAGTGGTTGTGGAATTTTTCGCTGTCGAGAACCAGCGGTTGGCCAAGGCGCAGGCTCACCTGCATGGTCAGGTTGCTCACGACCTGGTAGCGAGCCTTCCTCCCCAGTTCATCCTGCTCAGCCCGGCTCATCCGGCGTCCGGCTTTCAGGCGCATGTAGTGGGTGTAAAACAGCGGCCGCAATTCATCGATGTACATGTGCACGTCGAACCGCAGCCGGTTCATCGCCAGCGGTTGCTGGTGGCGGTCCAGAATACGGCCCCGGGTGGCCGGGAGGCGCACGGCGCGGATCGATTGGTTTTCCTGGCGATCCCGGTAATCGTTGCCGGCTGACACCTGCAAGTGCCAGAGACTCACCGTCAGCAGCAACATGCAACACAGGATGAACGCCGTCATCACCCTGATCGGGATCTCCCTGCTGCGTAACTGGTCAAATACAAACACGGTTCCTGTCTCGACTAATGCTTGCTCCGCACGATCTGGCGGTTCTCGTTGGGCCAACGGTTCGGGTCATGCAACGGGTGCGAAAACCACCGGTCGAGCAGCTTGGCCAAGCGCGCGAACAACGGCACGGCCGCGCCGCAAAGCAGCGCGTTGATGAGCCACCAAACACCCATCTCCCAACCGATCAACGGAGTGGCGCCTATCAACCACAGCAACCACACCTGAAACACCGGCACCGCAGCACCTGCAGCAGTTCCGAGATAAAATTGCGCCACGAGTTCATCCCTCAAAATCAGTTCGCGAAAAGTGAAAACGACCCACCCGACGACGAACAACGGCAGCACACTCAGCCCCAGCGGATTGGCCGACAGGCTGTCGAGCCACAGCCCCGTCAGCATGGCCGAGGTGCTCACCTGCCCGGCGCCCAGCGTCAACCCGGCGCACACCAGCAGCGCCGGCGTCAGGTCCGGCTGAAACCCCAGCCACAACCTTGGCCCCTGCCAATGGGACTGCAAAAAAACAAGCAGATAAGCCCCGATCAGCAGCCCCAGCGTTTTGTTGATTCTCCCGGTCACGTTGCTTGTTCAAAAACGGGTCAACACCCGGACGGCCTCGAGTTGGTTTAGGTTGGCGTGCATCTTCACTCGGGCCTCCACGTAAAGTCCGTTCTTCGACACCCACGAATCCACCACTTGGCCAACCGGGATTTCCTTCGGGAAACCTCCACCCAACCCGCTGGTGACCACCGCTTGGCCCGGCCGCAACTCGACGTCGTTCGGCAGGTAGGTCAACTCCACCACTCTCGGGTCGGCGCTGTATTTCCGTGGCGAAACTATCCCCCCTTGGCTTCGTGACTCCTTGATCAGCGCCGAAAATTTGCAGTTGGGATCGCCGACCAGCAACACCCACGATGTCAGCGGTCCCACCTCCGAAATACGCCCGACCAACTGTCCCTGGGTCGAGATGACCGGCTGGTTGAACTGCACTCCCTTGTTGCTGCCAAGGTTGATCTTGATCCGCCGCCACCAGTTGAACGGGTCGCGCCCGACCACCCGCGCGAGCTTGGTTTCCCACGGGATGCGCCGCTCCCACTCCACCGCCTCGCGCAGTTGCCGGTTCTCCTCGGCGAGCCGCTCATTGTCGAGTTGCAGCTCGGCCGGCGTTGGTGGCGCTCCCGCCGCTTGGCCAAGCGCTTGGTTTGTGGGGAACGATTCAGCATCAGTGGCACCCAGTTGGCCAAGCGACTCCAAGGCAACCTGGCCGGTGGTGCTGATGCCGATCACGGGAAGGAAGAGCCCCCCGATGGCCGACTTGAGCCGTGCCCGGGCGCCCTCTGGCATCACCAACAGCAGGAACACAGTCAGGAGAACTGCCCCGACCGCTGTCTGCTGCGATCTGTAAAAAAATCGTTTCATCCCGTCACGCAACGGAACGAACGCACGCTACTCTCCGCTGGAGGAAGCCACCCGCCGCAGGAACTGCAACTCCTGCAACACCCGCCCCGTCCCCTCGGCCACGGCCGTCAATGGAGAGTCCGCGATGTGTACCGGTAGCCCGGTCTCCTCGGCGATCAATTGGTCAATGCCCCTCAAGAGGGCACCGCCACCCGCGACAACAATGCCGCGATCGACCAAGTCGGCCGAAAGCTCGGGGGGACACCTTTCCAGCGTCAAGCGGATGGACTCAAGTATGTTGTTCAGCGGCTCTTTCAAAGCCTCCCGGATTTCCTCGGAACGAACCGCCATGATTCGCGGCAAGCCTACGCTCAGGTCTCTGCCCTTCACGTCCATCGAAAGCTCCTCCTCGAGCGGGTACGCTGAACCGATCGTGATCTTGATTTCCTCCGCCGTGCGTTCGCCTATCATCAAATTATAGGCACGCTTCATGTAGGATATGATCGTGTCGTCAAACTCATCACCGCCGACACGCAAACTGCGGCTAAACACAATTCCTGCGAGCGAGATTATCGCAATCTCGCAGGTGCCACCGCCAATATCCACTATCATGTTGCCGGTGGGCTCATGCACCGGAAGCCCCACGCCGATCGCCGCAGCCATCGGTTGCTCGATCAGGTACACTTCCCTCGCTCCGGCGTGAATAGCCGAATCTTTCACTGCCCGTTTTTCCACCTCGGTGATTCCCGACGGCACAGCCACCACCACGCGGGGTGCGATCAATTTGCGGTTGTGAACCTTCTGGATGAAGTTCCGCAACATCGCCTCGGTGATCTCGAAATCGGCGATGACCCCGTCCTTCATTGGACGGATGGCCACGATGTTGCCCGGCGTGCGGCCAAGCATCCGTTTCGCCTCCGTGCCCACCGCCAACACGGTGGTCATCCCGGCCTCGATGGCCACCACCGACGGTTCACGCAGCACAATCCCCCTGTCTCGAACATAAACGAGGGAGTTGGCTGTGCCCAGATCGATTCCAATATCGTTGGAAAACAGGCTCTTAAAACTGCCTAACATGAATAGCGCCTAAACGAAAAAGCCTACGGTTTGGGTGCGCTAACCGTCAAGTGAATACCCCGTTTCACGGCACAAAAATGCTGAAAAATGAGTTTTAAATTACCCGTTTCAAGTTTTCAGTTCTTGTGCCCGCTCACTGGCCGGTTTTGCATGGGACACGGATTTACAGGATAAACAGGGTTTTCATGATCAAATTCAAAAGCCTGCCCATCCTGAAATCAGCGTTCATCTGCGTCCCGATGAAAACCGCGAACCGCAAGCCAAGGGTGTCACTCCGTTCTTGCATCTTCGGCTCCGCTTGGCTTGGATGCCGCGCATGACAAACCTCTGGCCGGACCGCCGATTGTCGTTGGCCATCGCCACCCTGACAGCACTCACCATGAGCGACCCCCCCCTCCCCGCCGCAAATTACGACGAGGCCAAGGTGCCGAAATACGACCTCCCCGACCCGCTCACCCTGCAGGACGGCACCAAGGTCAAATCGGCAAGAGATTGGACGGAGAAACGTCGGCCGGAGGTGCTCGAGCTTTTCCGGAAACATGTTTACGGCCGCAGTCCGGGCAAGCCAAGCGGACTCAAATTCAAAATCATCCAAAATGACCCCACCGCTCTGGGCGGCCAAGCGATCCGGCGCGAAGTGCTCATCACCTTCGCCCGCAAGGAGGAAACCCCCGAGGCCACTCTGCTGATTTATCTGCCAAAAAACACCGACGGCCCCGTGCCTGCATTTCTCACGATTAACTTCGTCGGCAACCACACCATCCACCCTGACCCCGGCATTTCCATCACCCGCAGCTGGGTGCGTAACAGCAAGGATTGGGGTATCGAAAACAACCGCGCCGACGAACGCTCACGGGGATCGCGCCGCTCCCGATGGGCCGTCGAGAAAATCCTCAAGCGCGGCTACGCCCTGGCCACCATTTATTACGGCGACATCGATCCCGACTACGACGACAGCTTTGCCAACGGCATCCACCGCCTCTACTCCAAGCCGAAGCCGGACGAGTGGGGCAGCATCTCCGCCTGGGCGTGGGGACTGAGCCGGTGCCTCGACTACCTCGAGACCGACCGCGACATCAACGCCAAAAAAGTCGCCGTCATGGGCCACTCGCGCCTCGGCAAAACCTCCCTCTGGGCCGGCGCACAGGACGAGCGGTTCGCTCTTGTTATCTCGAACGACTCCGGCTGCGGCGGCGCGGCCCTGAGCCGGCGCGAGTTCGGCGAGACGGTCAAGCGCATCAACACCAGTTTCCCCCACTGGTTCTGTGATAACTTCACCCAATACAACGACCGCATTAACGACCTACCGGTCGATCAGCACATGCTCATCGCACTGGCCGCGCCGAGGCCCGTTTACATTGCCAGCGCCACCGGCGATCCGTGGGCCGACCCCAAGGGCGAATTCCTCTCCGGCTACCATGCTGGCCCCGTGTACAAATTGTTCGGGCTCGAAGGTGTCGGCGTGGACAGCCACCCGAAAGCCGACCACCCCGTTGGCCACCACATCGGCTACCACCTCCGCACCGGCAAACACGACGTCACCGACTTCGACTGGGAGCAATACCTAAACTTCGCCGACCGCCATTTGAAGTAGCCCGGCCAAGCGCTTGGCCAAGCGGCACGCACACTCAACACGCTACGGAATCATTCTTTGTGCAACGGCCCGGGGAAGAATCCCAACGGGATTCCGTCCCGTAGCCCAACGGTTGCATTCAAAAGAATGCTACCTTGGGAAAATGTCAGAATATCGAACCAACCCTGACGGGGTTGCGCACCAGCCGTTGCGTATCATTTCACAAACGAAACCCATTCAGGGTTTTATATGTTACCCCGTTCACCCAAGGTAGAAACTGCGTTTCAAACCTTGGGCTGCAAGACGAAATCCCTGCGGGATATTCGGTCGCCGCAGCTTGGGCGTCCTGCCACCGTGTTTACGGTAGCTGACAGGGATTCAGGCGGGTTGGTGATTGAGTCAGCGGCCCGCTGCTTCGAGTTCGGCTCCGGTCTTGCCGCCGTGTTTGCGGAGGAGGTTGGCGAGTTGTGTATGCTTGCGCCTGATGGCCCCGCCAAGTGGTGTGGCGGCAGACTTATCCTTCGCATTCACATCCGCGCTATTGGCAATTAGCAGTTCAGCGACTTCGTGGTGATCTTTTCGAGCCGCAAAATGCAAAAGAGTCAAATCAGTAAAATCCTTCACATTCACGTCCGCCCCTTTGGCTATAAGTAGTTCGGCGATTTCCTTACGACCACACTCGGCCGCCAAACGCAAAGGAAGAATAGTTTTTCGGCCTCCAGCAAAACCGCCGCCACCCATGCCGCCAGTTGAGGCAAGAAAAACACCAGTCAACACGCCGGCAGTAACGACTTCAGAACTACTCTTCCTACTCGGAATCGGCGCATTTACATCAGCACTCGCATCCAAGCGCTGTTTGACAGTTTCAATATCTCCTTTTTTTATAGCATATGAAAGTGAGTAGTCTGGCGGCAACATCGTTGCACACCCCACCAACAGCACGGCTGCGATTGTTGTTAAGATTATGTTTTTCATAGGTTGAATCTCGGCAAACGCTAGCAAGTGGGGAGTAATCGTCAAACATCAATTGGCCATCTCGTTTGTTGAGCTAACAGGGGTTGGTGCTGTCACACGCGGCACCAACCCTTTTATCTAAAATCTAAGCGCTTGGCCAAGCCGATCAAGCCCCAACAAAGTCAAGGGATGCCGCTTCCCCCTCCTTCAGCGGACGCGGCTTGCCGTAATCAACAGGCGTCATGCACCCCATCAGGAGGGCGACTGCTATTGATGTGATTATTTTTTTCATTGTTTGCCTTTCGCTGGCGGTTTCCCGCAGTTCAGTGAATAAATTAGCATACAACTTCTCGATATCGTTCATTGATAAAATCAATGGGTACATTAACTGAATCGATGGTTGGCGTGGCTCGATACGACAGGGATTCAGGCAGGTTAGTGAGTGCGTTAGCGTCCGACGGCTTCAAGTTCCTTCTTGGTTTTGCCGCCGTGTTTGCGGAGGAGATCGGCGGTTTCGAGGTTGCATTTGCTCTGGGTGGCCAAATCCTGCGGTGTTCGCCCGCTCTCGCCCTTCGCATTCACATCCGCGCCATTGGAGATAAGCAGTTCGACGATTTCCTTGCGACCTCCAAAAGCCGCTTCATGCAAAGGAGTCCATCCATCAACATTTTTCGCATTCACATCCGCGCCACCAGCCAAGTGTTGTTTGACGGCTCCGATGTTTTCCAAACTGGCAGCTTGATGAATTGTGACGCCTGATGCTTCAACTTTGGCTTTCGGTGGTTCTGCCTTTGCAGCTTCGGCAACGGTTTCAACCGGTTTTCCAATAGTTTTCATGGCTTAACCCGTTTTGCCACTGGATTCCCGGGGAAGCTCGGCGGTTTCGGTCCGTTTGAATCGGACGGCAAAATCTGGTGGTGTCTGGTTATTCTTGGTCTTCGCATTCACATCCTCTGCGACTTCCATGTTACCAGAATTGCCTGCATTACAAATACAAATTTTCCGGGCTTGCACCTGTGCTGTTTGTCTGTATATTGCTGCTTGCTGGGAATCTCTGTTCTCGTTGAGGGATTGTTATTCAACGAACCCTGTTGATACCGAGAATCACCGGGATTTTGAGTATATCCGCCAATCCAGCTGAAAAACCCTTTCAAGCAACGCTTGATTAAGGATTGGCGTCTGATTCTGCCTACTGCCACCCGTGTTGATCAGACCGAGTGGGTCGGCAAACGAGTGTAGTGGTAAAAAATATGATTAATACCGTAGTTCCAAGCGCGATCATACTCGCCGCAGGCATGGGCGTACGCATG
>Ga0310122_10000427_pt1 | contig 26737 bp, 25 predicted proteins | sample CB6_Bottom_1051__FD_203503 | JGI IMG/M metagenome (GOLD analysis project Ga0310122, IMG submission 203503) | Marine microbial communities from Western Arctic Ocean, Canada - CB6_Bottom_1051 | ecosystem: Environmental > Aquatic > Marine > Oceanic | place: Canada: Western Arctic Ocean | collected...
CCAAGCTGGGATTAAAGAGCCCGCCCACGACCCGTACGCGCTGGGCCAGCGCTGGTTGCTGGCGCGCCGACACCTCGTCGATCCCGACCAGGAGATCCCCCGCGCCGAGCGTCACGAGGATCGCGGTGAGCGACGGCGCCAACGAAACCACGCGCTCAGCCGATGCCTCGGCTCTCGCCTCCAGCGCGTGAAAGGAGACGACACAAATAAGAGTGATCGCCCAGGCAGCGAAATCCCTGCGGCGGAGCGCCACCGCAGGCCACGCAGGAAACAAGTTGCGACAGGCCGACGTCGGCATCGGCCGCAGTGTAGCCGCCGCCGTGAGGCGCCGGAGGCCTTTGCCCCCGGCACCCACCGGCTCAGCGCATCGAAAGGGTCGTCCGGCCCGTCAGCGTGATGAAGGGACGCAGCTTTTCGAGCAGCGCGTCGCCAAAGCCACGCACCTCCCCGATTTCCTCGACACTGTGAAAGCCGCCGCGCTGCTTTCGCTCGTCGAGGATGGCTGCGGCGCGGCGCGGCCCAATACCGGGCAGCGACTCGAGCTCGGCGAGGTTCGCGGTGTTGACATTCACCACGCCCTCGAGCGCCGTCGTCGAGGATGCCGCCGAGGCGCCGACGGCCCACAGCATGCACGCCAGGGCCAAGCCGATCGAGAGGCCGCGCGCACGCCGCCTCCCCGTTCTTTTCTCCAAGGTTCGTCTCCGCGGGACCGCGGGGGCGAGTTCGGTAGGCGCTGATCGCGCCCAAAAAAATTGGCACCCGTGCCTAGAGCTGCCTGTCGACGGCAAAGCGAGCGGCCTGGCAGAGCGCCCGATGCGCTTCGCCGTCGGGGAAGGCCTCGATCGCGTGGATCGCACGCTGGGCATGGACACGCGCCTTCGCGTCGGTGTCTTGGACGCCGCGGCAGCGGGCCACCAGTGCCACGACCGCCTCGCGCTCGACGACATCCACCTCGGAGTCGGGAGCCTCGCCATCGGAGCGCAGCACCAGCGTCTTCACGAACTGCGCGACGCGGGTGCGCTCGGCGCTGTCGGCGCGCTTCAGCGTGAGCAGCAGCGGCATCGTCACCTTCCCCTCGCCCAGGTCGGCGTAGCGACGCTTGCCGAGCGCGTCTTCGCCCTGCTCGTAGTCGAGGGCGTCGTCGCGCAGCTGGAAGGCCAACCCCAGCTGGCGTCCGTACTCGGCGACCCCGTGAATCTCCGAGCGGGTGACTCCGCCGAGAACCGCCCCTACCTCGCAGGCCGTCGAGAGCAGGCTGGCGCTCTTGCGCTCGATCACGCGGTAGTAATCGGCCTCGGTCACGTCGGCGTCGAAGCTGTGCTCGAGTTGGAGCAGCTCGCCCTCGGACATGGCGCGAATCGTGTTGGCAAAGGACGCGAGGATCGCGGGGTTGCCATCCTCTACGACCATCGACGAGGCGCGCGCGTAGAAGAAGTCGCCCGCCAGCACGGCGCGACGATTGCCCCAGATGGCGTTCGCCGAGGGACGCCCCCGGCGCAGGCTCGAAACGTCGACCACGTCGTCGTGCAGCAGCGTGGCCGTGTGGAGCATTTCGATGGCGGCGCCCAGATGCACCCGGCGCGGCCCCTTGTAGCCGCAGAGTTCGGCACACAAGAGCAGCAGCGCCGGCCGCAGGCGTTTTCCGCCCGCACCAAAGACGTGTTCGCCGAGGATCTCGACCAGGTCGGCCCGGCTCTCGAACTGCTCGCGGATCGCATGCTCGACCAGCGCGAGGGGCTCGTTGACCGATGCAAAGAGGTCGCTCGACGCAGTGGCTTTGTGGCTAGAGGTCCGGGGGGGATCGCTCATGGCGAGAAGGCTAGCGCACGGGGCATCGCTGTCAAAGGGTGTCGATCTAAAAACACGTGTATAAACAGTTAGTTACCGACCGTTCACGCGTGCGAACCCCGGTTCACCCGGGGCCTGGGGCCGACCGGCGAGGCGGCCTGGCCCCCCCTGTAAACCCGCATCCGAAGACGAGTTGACAGCCTCCCAGCGACGCCTAGGCTGGCGCCGTCACCCCCGCAAGGCGCTGGAGGATCCCCCCGAATGTCCGCTCTCGAAACCTATGCCACCCTCGCCGAGACCAGCCTGCGGGGGGAAGCACCGACCGCTGCCCAGTCCCTCTGGATCCTCGATAGCCCCGAGGCGGACCTGCCCGGGCTGCTGCAGGCCGCCTTCGCCCCGCGCAAGGCGCACTTCGGACGCAAGGTGATGGTGCACGTGCTCAACAACGTGCAGAACGGCCTCTGCCCCGAGGACTGCGGCTACTGCTCGCAGAACAAAGACTCGAAGTCGGCGATCCGCAAATACGCGATGAAGAGCGACGACGAGATCCTGAAGGAAGCCGCGGCCGCCGTGAACGCCGGCGCCAGCCGCTATTGCATGGCGCTCTCGGGCCGCGGACCCACACTCGAGCGAGCGCGCCGACTCGGCGAGATCGTGAAGAAGATCAAGAGTCGGCACCGCATCGAGGTCTGCCTCTCGATTGGTCTGCTCGGCGAGGAACACGCGCGCATCCTGGCCGACGCGGGCCTTGACCGTCTCAACCACAACCTCAATACCAGCCGATCGCATTACGACGAGATCTGCAGCACCCACGATTACGACGACCGCGTGAACACACTGAAGGCCGCGAAGAAGTGCGGCATCGAGCCGTGCAGCGGACTGATCATGGGCATGGGCGAGACTTCCGAAGACCTCGTCGAACTCGCCTTCGAACTGCGCGGACTCGAGGTGCCCTCGATCCCCGTGAACTTCCTGATCCCCATCGAGGGCAACCAGGTGACGCACGACGGCAGCCTGCGGCCCGAACGCTGCCTGCGCGCCCTTTGCTTGATGCGGCTGGTGAACCCCAGTGCCGAAATTCGCATTGCCGGTGGGCGCGAGGGGCACCTGCGCTCGCTCCAGGCGCTGGGGCTCTACCCCGCCAACTCGCTTTTCGTCGAGGGCTACCTGACTACGCGCGGGGACGCCGCTGCGGACACCTATCGCATGATCGAAGACGCGGGCTTCGAGGTGGAGGGCAACCCGGATTGGCGCGAGGCGCGCGAGGCGCGACCTGGCCCAGCGGGAAGCGACTTTCGGCTCGACGGCGATGCGAACCTCTTGAAGCCCGAAGTGGCGAGGCCGCCCGCCGCATGAACCTCGACGCGTTCGCCGGCGAAACCCTCGATGCCATCCGCGAGCGCGGCACCTACCGCAGGATGCGCGTGCTCGGCGGGGCCCAGGCTGCGCGCATGGAAGTCGACGGGAAATCCGTCGCGCTCTTTGCCGGCAGCAACTACCTCGACCTGGCGCACCACCCCGCGCTGGTCGAAGCCTCCGCCCAGGCCTCCCGCGACTACGGCTGCGCCGCCGGCGGTTCGCGACTGATCAACGGCAACCTCGACCTGCACGAGGCGCTGGAGTGTGAACTCGCGGACTTCCTCGGGACCGAGGCGGCCCTCGCCTTCAACACCGGATACATGGCCAACGTCGGCGTGATCCCGGCCCTCGTTGGTCGCGGCGACATCCTGGTCTCGGACGAACTCAACCACGCGTCGATCATCGACGGCGCCCGGCTTTCGCAGGCGACGGTCCGCGTCTTCCCCCACGGCGACGTCGAAGCCCTCGACCGCGTGCTGGCCGAGTGCGCCGATCAGAGCGGGCGGACGCTGCTGGTGGTCGACGGCGTCTACAGCATGGACGGCGACCTGGCACCGCTCGCCGGAATGGTCGAATCCGCCCGCCGCCACGGCGCGATGGTGATGCTCGACGATGCCCACGGAACCTTCACCCTCGGCGAGAAGGGGCGCGGCAGCGCCGAGCATCTGGACGTCGAGGAGGGAGTCGATGTCCTGGTAGGAACTCTCGGGAAGTCGCTCGGCTCTTTCGGAGCCTTTGCCGCGGGCTCGGCGCTGTTGCGGGATCTGCTGGTCAACGTGGCGCGTAGTTTCATTTTCTCGTGTGCGCTGGCGCCTCCGCAGGTGGCGGCCTCGCGCGCGGCACTCGAGGTGGTCCGCGACGAACCCGGGCGACGCTGGCAACTGCAATGCAATGCCGCCCGACTGCGCGCGCGACTGGCTGCGGCCGGTGTCTCGACCGACCCTTCGTGCAGCCAGATCGTGCCGGTGCAGATCGGCGGAAATGCCCGCACCATGCGCATCTGCGAGGGACTCCTCGAGCGCGGCTTCTACGCCCAGGGCATCCGCCACCCCTCGGTACCAGAGGGAACCGCGCGCCTCCGCATCACCTTGATGGCGAGCCATCGCGAGCAGGAGATCGACGCCTTCGTCGACGCGCTCTGCGACCTACTCGCGGAGCACCCGCCCGAAGCGGCCGCAGCCCCAAAGGCATGACGGCGCGCGGGTTCTTCGTTTCGGGCACCGACACCGACGTCGGCAAGACCGTCGTCGGCTGCGCGCTGGTGCGCGGCCTGCGCTCCGCGGGGATCGACGTCGGGGTGATGAAGCCCTTTGAGACGGGCGTCGACCCGGATCGCGGTCCGCTGGACGCCATCGCCCTTGCGACGGCGGCGGGGGACCCCGACCCCCTCGATCTCGTCTGCCCGATTCGCTTCGCGCTGCCGGCGGCCCCCAACGTCGCCGCCGCCGCGGAGGGGCGCACTGTCGATCTCGAAATCGTTCGCCAGGTCTACACGGAACTCTCTGCACGCCACGAGTTCATGGTGGTGGAGGGAGCGGGGGGGCTGCTGGTGCCCACCACCGATACCGCGACGATGGCCGACCTCGCCCTCGACCTCGGCCTGCCGGTACTGATCGTTGCGCGCGGCCGCCTCGGCACCATCAATCACACGCGACTCAGTGTCGAGGAAGCCCTGCGGCGTGGGCTCGACCTCGTCGGCGTCGCGATCTCCCACGACCGGGAGCTGTCGCATGCCGATGCCGAGAACCTCGGGAGCCTGCGACGCTGGCTCGGAGATCGGCTGCTGCTCGAAGTCCCGGTGCAGGCGACGCCCCTCGATCTCGCTGTCGATGCCTCCTCGATCCAAGCGCTCCTCCTGCGTGTTGACGGAACCTTGGGCACCGCCGCAAGCGAGTGAACCCAAAAGACCACCGGGGTGGGTCTTTCGCGACCCCGGTCGGAGCCCGGTCGAGTCCGGGTTGCGTGGTACGCTTCGCCGACCGCAGCGTCACCGTGGATGCGCGCCGAGGAGCGAGAAGCCCAGCCATGCCGATTCCCGTCAACCGGCCCCTGCTTGGCAAGAACGAACTCGAGTACGTAAGCGACTGCATCCGCAGCGGCTGGATCTCTTCCGCCGGCCCCTACCTCGAGCGCTTCGAAGCCCAGTGGGCGAGCTACTGCGGTCGCTCCTTTGGGGTCGCGGTCAGCAGCGGGACCGGAGCGCTACAGGCCGCCGTGGCCAGCCTGGGGCTCGAGCCCGGCGACGAGGTCATCGTGCCGAGCTTCACGATCATCTCGTGCGTCACCGCGATTCTCGACGCCGGTGCAAAGCCGGTGCTGGTCGACTGCGACGAGGCCACCTGGTGCATCGACCCCGCTTTGGTCGCGCAACGCATCGGCGAGCGCACCCGCGCCATCATGCCGGTCCATATCTACGGCCACCCCGTCGATCTCGACCCGCTCACCGCACTCGCCTCAGAGCACGGACTCGCCCTCGTCGAAGATGCCGCCGAAGCCCACGGCGCGGAGTACCTTTCGGGGCGAGAGGGCGATGCCAGCCACTGGATGCGCTGCGGCAGTTTCGGGGACGTTTCGACCTTCAGCTTCTACGCCAACAAGCTCGTCACCACCGGCGAGGGCGGCATGGTCCTCACCGACGACCCCGAACGCGCCGCCTTCTTGCGACGCCACCGCGACCTCGGCTTTGGCAGCGGGCGTCGCTTCGAACATCACGAGCTGGGTCGCAACCTGCGGATGACGAACCTGCAGGCCGCGCTGGGCCTGGCCCAGGTCGAACGCATCGACGAAATCGTCGCGCGGAAGCGCTCGATCGGCGCTGCCTACAACGAGCATCTGCGGGGCATCGATGGGCTGCAGCTTCCGGCGGAAAAGCCCTGGGCGCGCAGCGTCTACTGGATGTACGCGGTGGTCCTCGACGACCCGAAGTTCCCGGACGCGGAGACCCTCGGCCAGAAACTGCGCGACGTCCACCAGATCGAAACCCGTCCCTTCTTCTTGGGGATGCACGAACAGCCCGCCCTGCGTGCGCTCGGGCTCTTCGAGGGCGAGCGTTACCCGGTGACCGAGAAGATCGCGCGTCGGGGGCTCTACCTGCCTTCGGGGCTCGCGCTCACGGAAGACGAGATCGCAGAGGTCTGTTCGGCACTGCGAGCCGAACTCGGCTCCGCCCGTTGATCGTGCCTTCGAAGCTTCGCCGCAAGCTCGTCGTAGCGATGACCCTGGCCGCCTCGCTCTGGGCCCACCTCTTTCTCACGCAGATGCCCGACACCATGGGCGACGTCGGCATGTATGCCGCCTGGGCGGCGTCGATCGAGGGCTTTGGCATCGAGGGCGCGTACTTCCCCGCCTTCGCCCAGCGCTTTCCGATCGACTACCCGCCGGTCTTCCCCTACCTGCTCGGCTTCCTCTCCTGGCTGCGCGGGCTGGTTGACGCTTCGCCTCTTGGCCCGGCGAGCGCCCTCGAGTTCTGGATCCCGCTGCCGGCCGCGCTGGCCGACCTGGCGACCGCTTTTCTCGTCTACGTGAGCGTGAAGCGGATCGCCTCGTGGCGCGCCGCCTACCTTTCGATGCTGCTCTACGCCTTCAACCCCGCGGTGCTCTTTGCCACTGCCTACTGGGGCGTCATGGACGCCCTCAACATCTTTTTCGCACTCCTCGCGCTGGTGTTCCTCGACCAGCGCAAGCCAGAACTTGCCTGGCTTGCAATCACGCTGGGAGTCTTCACGAAGCCCTTTGCCGCGGTGATCGCGTTGCTGATCGCAGCCATCACCCTGGGCCGATACGGCTGGGCCCGGACCCTGCGCTGCGGGATCGTCAGCCTCGGGGTGTCGGCGTTGGTCCTCGCACCGCTGCTGTTCACGCATCCGCCGGTCGAAGCGATCCACCGCGTCCTCTTCGATTTCGGCAACATGCCCTTTGTGACTTCCAACGCGCACAACCTCTGGTGGTCGCTCACCGGCGGGGTGCCGTGGGTCTCGGTTTACAGCCCGGCGATCGGGACCCTCTCCTACCAGACCGTCGGGATGCTCGTTTTCTTCCCCTTCTGGGCCCTGGTCTGCGCGGCGTCTTTTATGAACCGCGACCGCGTAGCCCTGTACCTGCTCGCAGCGCTCGCGTGCTTCGGCTTCTTCATGCTCAGCACCCACATGCACGAGAACCACCTCTTCACGGCGCTCCCGCTGTTGGCCATCGTCGCCGTCACCAGTCGACCTCTCGCCTTCGTGTATGCGGGCGCAAGCCTCACCTTGCTCGCCAACATGCTTCTTCACGACCCCTACCTCGTCACCGAATTTCTCTACGACCTGCGCTACGACCCCCGGCAGTTGATGCGCTTCACCTTCGCTCCGGGCGGGAACATTTCGGCGACGCACCTGTGGTGGACCCACGCGAACGCGCTGTTGAACCTCGCGCTTTTCGGCGGTCTCGCCTTCTTGACCCTCCGCAGGTGGCGTGCGCAGCCCTCCCACAAAGCGGCCTTGTCGACCTGAGTTGGTGCCAGGGTGCGCCCGTTCCCCCCGCGGGACCGGCCACTTCAGCGCCATTTTGATCTCCGGTTACAATTCACCCCTCGGTTGCTCGTCGACCCACTGGAGAAGGCGTCCCTCTATGATTGATCTGCGCGGTAAATCGGTTCTGGTGGCTGGCGGGGCCGGTTTCGTGGGCTCTGCCATGGTGCGGGAACTGCTCGATGACGGCGCCCGCGTCGTCGTCTACGACAACTTCCTGCACGGAACCCTCGAGAACCTTCGCGAGGTCCTCCCGCAGATCGATGTGGTCTCGGGCGATGTCCTCGACTGCTGGCGCATCTCGGACACCTTCAAGAAATTCGGCACCGAATACGTCTTCAACTGTGTCGGCGATACCTACGTCCCGGCCGCCTACGACGTTCCGCGACGCTTTTTCTCGATCAACGTCGAGGGCAACCTGAACCTGCTCACCGCGACGAAACAGTTCGGCGTCAAGCGCATGCTCTACGTGTCCTCGACCGAGGTCTACGGAGAGTCGAAGTTCGACAAGGTGAGCGAAGATTCGCCGCTCGATCCGCTCAACACCTACGCCGTATCGAAGACCGCGTCGGACCGGCTCTGCTTCACCTTCCACAAGGAACACGGCACCCCGGTGGTGATCGCGCGGATCTTCAACACCTACGGCCCGCGCGAAACCGAGCCCTACGTGATCCCGGAGATCATCACCCAGCTCGACAAGAGCAACGTCGTCGAACTCGGCAACATCAAGGCCGAGCGCGATTTCAACTATGTCCACGAGACCGCGCGTTGGCTGATCGACCTGCTGCGCTCCGACGTACCCGATGGCGAAACCGTCAACGTCGGGTCGGGCCGGGTCTACAGCATCGAGTGGCTGGCCCAAACCATCGCGCGGGTCATGGGCGTCGACGACCTCGAGATCGTCCAGTCCCCGAGCCGCGTCCGTCGGCTCGACATCGAGCGCTTCTGCTGCGACAACTCAAAGCTCCAGAAGTACATCGATGCGACACCCAGTGTCGACATCGAGGACGGGCTCAAGAGAACGGTCGATTGGTTCCGCGCGAATGGCCGCCGCTGGAGCTGGGAATCGTTCGTCGACGGGACCTCGGTCCTGCGCTAAAGGGCGACGGGCGATTTCGCGACGCCTCATCCCCCAAAGCGAAGTCGCAAAATCTGCCAGACGTATTTCCGGCCCTTCACCAGGAAGTCGAAGGGATGCGTGGCGGTCTTCGAGTAACCGGCGGCGCGCGGGTGCAGCGTGTAGGGGACTTCCGTGATCGCGAAGCCCTGGGCCCGCGCGTGGGCGATCAGCGGCAGGAAGTATTCGCCGTAGTCGGCATCGAAGGAGAAGTTTTCGACAACTTCTCGCCGCAGCGCGATAAAACCGCTGGTGCAGTCGCGGACCGTTCTTCGCCCGAGCACCGCGTACCCGAAGGCGCAGATCAGTCGACTGAGGAGCCGGTGCAGGCGGACGTCCCGAATATCGCGCCCCCCCGGCACGAAGCGCGACCCGACGGCGACGTCACTCCCCTGCAGGACGGCATCGACCAGCTTCGGGATGTCGCAGGGTCGCATCGAAAGATCGCAATCCATCCACACGACGACCGACCCGCGAGACGCACGGATGCCGTCTCGAATCGCGGAGGTGAGGCCGCGCTCGTGAGTCCGTCGGATCACCTGCAGGCGGGGAAAGCGCTCCCGCATTCCCTCGGCAACGCGCCAGGTGCCGTCTGGGGAATCGTCGTCGACGACGATGATCTCGAGCAGTCCCTTTACGCTCGCATCCACGCCTTCGATCAGGGGGCCGATGTTGTCGCGTTCCTCGAAGGTCGGGAGAACGACGGAGACCTCTGCCGACATCGATTCCCCCTGGCGGGCAGCCTCGCTACCCCATTGCCGCGGCGACCGTTATGCTGGCGCGAATGCCTAACTCGCACCCCCATGCCGCCGACTTCGCGCGCTACTACGACTTAATATACTCGGACAAGGATTATCCCGCCGAGGTCGCGCTTTTCGATTCGCTCGTGCGCAAGCACGCAACCCGGCCGACGCAGACGGTGCTCGACGCGGGTTGCGGAACGGGAGGGCACTCGCTCCGCCTCGCAGAACTCGGCTACGACGTCTGCGGGGTCGATCGTTCCGAGGCCATGCTCGAACTCGCCCGCCAAAAGGGCTCCCCTTCCCGCGGCTCGGTCGAATGGATCCAACAGGACCTGCAGAGCCTCGACCTCGGTCGCAGCTTCGACGCCTGCGGCTGCTTCTTCGCGGTCCTCAGCTTTCAGCTGTCGAACGATCAGATGCGCGCTGCGCTCGAGGGCATCCGGCGGCACCTCGACGACGAGGGCCTGCTCCTCGGGGATCTCTGGTACGGCCCCGCGGTCCTCTCCGAGGGCCCGGAGAAGCGGCTCAAGACCCTCGAAAAAGACGGGCGCCGCATCCTCAAGTACTCGACGCCCGAACTCGACGCGCTGCGGCACATCAACGTGGTCCACCAGCACGTCGTGATCCTCGACGGCGACGGCCGCATCGAGGCCGAGGTCAAAGAAGCACAGGCCGTGCGTTTCTGGTTCCCGCTCGAACTCGAGGCCTTCCTTGAGAGCGCTGGCTTCGAACTGTTGCAGCTCTTTGCCTACCCCGACCCGAAGAAACCGCCGACCATCCGCGACTGGGATCTCGGATTCGTCGCGCGGGCGCGGCCGCGATCTGGATGAGCCTCGAGGCGCGCCGGCATCACCGATGACCCCGGGGAAGCGAATTTTCGCCGCGGCCCTGCTCTTTCTCATTTCGGGATTCGCCGCCCTCGTCTACCAGGTGATCTGGCAGCGGGTCATTGGGGTCTTCTCGGGCGTTCACATCTACTCGATCACCGTGATCGTCAGCGCCTACATGGCGGGGCTCGGTGTGGGGAGCCTTCTGGCCGGCCGATTCGCCGACCGGCTCAGTCGACGCCATGCCGTGTTGGCCTTTGCACTCTGTGAGCTGCTGATCGGCGCCTTCGGCTGGATCAGCGCCTGGCTCTACTACGACTTCGCCTACCACCAGCTCGGCTTCCTGGTCAACTACCCCGCCGGGCTGCCCGTGGTGCATTTTTTGCTGCTGCTCTTCCCGACGTTCTTGATGGGCGCGTCGCTCCCCCTGCTCGCACGCGGGCTCGTCGAAAGCTCGCAGGGTGCCGCCCGGACGATCTCGGTGCTCTACGGCGTCAACACCCTCGGCGCTTCTCTCGGCGCCTTCGTGGCGATCTGGTGGCTCGTGGGCCAACTCGGGTTCGAGGGCACGCTGCGCGGGGTGGCGGCGCTCAACTTCGTGGCTGCCATCGGGGCCTTCTGGGTGCAGCGCGCGATTCCCACCGACCGCGAGGCGAACGCCTCCACAGAACCGCAGAAGGCGGCACCGCCTCCCTCTTTCCCGCGGTCGCTCCAGGGATGGGCCCTGACCTACGCGCTGAGCGGCTTCGTCGCGCTTTCGCTCGAAATTCTCTGGTTCCGGGTGCTCGACGTCAGCATCAAGTCGAGCCCCTACACCTTCGGCCACCTGCTGGGGGTGTTCTTGTTCTTCCTCGCCGCCGGGAGTCTCGTCGGCTCGCGCACGGTGGAACGTTCGCGGCACCCCGCCCAGACCTTTCTGTGGGGTCAGTGGGCCATCTCCCTCAGCGCGGGGGCCCTCGTCCTGGTGCTGTTCGCGCTCCTCGGAGAATCGGCTCCGCTGCATTCGCTTCACGCCTACTGGCGGGTCGATGAAGCCCTCGAATTCCACCGCGTCCTGGCGGCGTGGGAGCAGTTGGGAGCGGGGCGATTCCCACCTGTCCTAGCGCTGACGGCTCTCCTCTACGGAGCGCTTCCCATCCTGCTCCTCGGGCTTCCGGTGTTCTTGATGGGCTTCACCTACCCCTATATCCAGCGCGCCGTGCAGACCGAAGCCCGCCAAATCGGCTGGCGTGTCGGGTTGATCCAGACCGCAAACATCCTGGGATCGATCTTCGGCAGCATCCTCACCGGCGTCTTTCTGATCGATTGGCTGGGCACACCCACCACGCTCGCGCTGCTGGTCGCCGCCGGCAGCGGCTTTGCCGGACTGGCCACGCTTCGCAACTCGGGCAGCCGACGACCGCTTCTCGCGCTTGCCTGCGTAGCGGTCTCTATCGCGGTCGCGACCGCGATCCCCTCCTCGACTTCTTTCTGGGCGCGGCTTCACGGCACGGCTGTCGATGAAGTCGTGATCACCGAAGACGCGTCGAGTGTCGTCGCCATGCAGACGCTCCCGGGTGGATGGGCGCTGCTGCGCGTGAACGGAACCGGCCACAGCCTCCTGCCCTACTACGGGGCGCATACACTTCTCGGTGCGCTGCCCACGCTGCTGGTCGAGGCCCCGCGAAACGTCCTGGTGATCGGGCTGGGGACCGGCGCGACCGCCTGGGCCGCGAGCTGCTCGCCGGGCGTCCGATCGATCGACGTGTTCGAGATCGCCGCACCCGAGTTCGAAGTGACCGAGCGATACCTTTCCCTTCACCCGCTGGAACCGGCGGCGTTGGCGTTTGCTGCGGACCCGCGGATGACGCTGCATTTCTCCGATGGACGCCTGGCGCTACGCACCCAGCCCGAGAAATACGACGTGATCGAGGCGGACGCCCTCGAGCCCTACATGGCGTACAGCGGGAACCTCTACTCCGCCGAGTTTTTCGAAGAGGTGCGTGCGGCGCTCTCGCCGGGCGGAGTATTCCTTGGCTATGCCCCGACCGTGCGAACCCGCCGGACGTTCCTCGAGGTGTTCCCGCACGTGCTGCTCTTCGAGCGGAAGGGGACCCCGAGTTTCATGATCGGCAGCAATGAGCCCATCGCCTTCGATCGCGAGCGCATCCTCCAGAGACTCCAGAGCCCCGCGTTCCAGGCATGCGCAGCGCAGGCGACGCACGGAAGCGCGATCACCGCGAGCCTCGACGCCTTCGCGCGCAGCGCACATCCCCAGCGCTTCGACCCGGCTTCGAGTCGCTCGCGCTTCGGTTCCGAGATCAACAGCGATCTCTTCCCGCGGGACGAGTACGACAAGCGCACCGGGTCCCCTCCGCTGCGCAGGCGCGGAGGCGACGGGTAGCGCGGAACCGGGAACGCCGGAAAAAGAAACAGGGACGGGTTTTCTTTTTTTCCTTTTCGGTTCGCCGATCGCTCAGGGAACCTCCTTGTTTTCCGAAAAGGAAAAAAACCCGTCCCGGTTTCTTTTTCCTGTTCTAGAAGACCCGCTCGCCGCCGATCCAGGTCTGCGCGACTTCGCCGCGGCCATCGAGAATCGCGAAGTCGGCGCGCGCCCCGGGTCGCAGGGTTCCGCGCTCGGCTTCGATCCCGAGAAGTTTCGCGGGCCGCAGGCTGCAGGCGGCGATCGCCTCGATCCGCGACAGGGCACCGAAGGCCACGGCGTTGCGGATCGCTCGGTCGAGCGACAGCGAACTCCCCGCCAGGCGTCCATCGGCCAGGCGAATTGCCTGGCCGTCGTCGCGAAGCCCACCCGCCCCGAATTCGCTCGCGCCCGAGCCGGCCGCCTGGGCGGGTAGCTCGACGCGGTCGCTGATTAGACTCAGTTGCTCGCCCTTCGCACGACAGGCCCCCACCACCCAGTCTGGGTGGACGTGTACGCCGTCGCAGATCAGGTCGCAGCCGAGGCGGTCGTCGCCAAGCAAGCGTCCCGCAAGTTCGTCGTCGCCGTAGGCAGCTTTGCGCGCGGGGTTTCGGTGCCGGGTTCCGCCCATCGCGTTGAAGAGATGGGTGACGTGGCAGAGGCCCTCGCCGATGGCGGCATCGACGGCGCTGCTTTCCGCCAGACTGTGGCCGAGGGCCGCGACGACGCCCGCCCGGGCCAGGGCGGCGAGCAGCGCGCGGCTTCCGGAAACCTCGGGCGCGAGGGTCACAAGCTTCACGGTGCCGGCCGCGAGCGCCAGCAGTTCGTCGATCTCGCGAGGGTCGCAGGCACGGATCGCCTCGCCGGGCTGGGCACCCGCGGCCTCGGGATTGATCCAGGGGCCCTCGAGGTGGATCCCGATGGCCCGCGCGCCGCCCGGCGTGCCGGTCGCCACCGCTTCGGCCATTTCCAGCACGAAGTCCCGCAGCCGGGCGCCGGGCCACGCCACCGAGGTGGCGAGAAAGGCGGTGGTGCCCTCGGCGGGGCGCGCGCGTGCGCTGCGCTGGAGGGCCGCCCCGAATTCGGCGCCCCGGGCAAAGATCAATTCGCCGTGGAAGTGCAGGTCGATGAAGCCGGGGGCGAGGGAATAGCCCGTGAGGTCGACGCGCTCGGCGTCCACCGTGGTCGCCTCCCCAGGCTCGAGCTGCGCCTCGATGCGCCCATCCTCGACGAGCAGCGCCGCACCCCTCGGGCCCGCCGCTTCGGGGTCGAATACCTCGGCATTCTCGAAGAGCCGCTTCACGACGCGCCAGTCTATCAGGCCGCGGGCCCGTGCACGGCGCGTATCGCTCCCGAGTGCGTCGCACGTCGCGCCCCCCCCTCCCGTTAGCGCTCAAGCAGAGGGCCAAACTTGCCGAACTGCAGAGCTGCGGCGCCCCACAGGCGCCGCAGCAAACCTCGGGAGAAAACGTGGAAGCCCGCATTCGTCGCATCGAAACAGGCCTCGAAGCCCTGCGGATCGAGTACGAGAAGTACTTCTTTGCGGCGCGACCGACGGAGCCCTGCAGCGAGCGCTCTCTGCTTCAGCGTGGGATCGCAGACTGCAAGGCGACGCAGACCGTCAATACGGCCCTGCGTTTCCGCCTGCAGTCGATCGTCGCACGCTTTCAATCGCACGAGCGGCTGTGGAATGAAACCCAGCGCAGGCTCGAATCGGGGCGCCCCATGCGGCCGTTCCCAAAAGCGAAGCCATCGGTCAAAACGTAGTCGACAGCGCCCGCCCGGGCGGCGAACCGGGTCTCGGAATCGCATTCCGAAGAGCCCCTTTGCGGGGCTCCGACCTCAGGCGCTGGTGCGGCCCGCGACGTCGATGCGAACCTCGGCGATGGCGATCGCCTTCTCGAGTTCCTCGCGGCGAGTTTCGTTCTCTTCGGCGCCCGATAGGCCGCGGAGTTCTTCGGCGGCTTCGGCACGATCCTTTTCGGCCGTAGCCGCATCGATATCGCCCGCCAGGATGCAGTGGTCGACCAGCACCACGACGTGCTCGCCGGTCACTTCGACAAAGCCATCGGTCACCGCCGCCCACTGGGAGGCCGCGCCGTCGGCGCCGCGGATCTCGACCGGTCCGGGCTGCAGCGCGGTGAGCAAACGCTCGTGTGCCTCGAGCACCCCGAATTCGCCCTCGGTGCCGGGGAGGACCACCGATTCGATTGCGCTGGCGAAGGCTTCGCCTTCGGGCGTGACGATTGTGAGTTCGAGTGCCATGGGACCCTTCGCACCTAAGCTCGCCTAGGCGAGCGACTTTGCCTTTTCGATGGCGTCTTCGATGGTGCCCACCATGTAGAAAGCCTGTTCCGGGAGGCCGTCGTGCTTGCCCTCGAGGACCTCCTTGAAGCCGCGGATCGTGTCGTCGAGGCGCACGTAGACTCCCGGCGTACCGGTGAACTGCTCGGCCACCGTGAAGGGCTGCGACAGAAAACGCTGCAGTTTTCGCGCGCGGGCGACCGTGATCCGATCCTCCTCGGAGAGTTCGTCCATGCCGAGAATCGCGATGATGTCCTGCAGATCCTTGTACTTCTGCAAAATCTGCTGCACGTCGCGCGCCACGCCGTAATGCTCCTGGCCCACGATCTGCGGGTCGAGGATACGGCTGGTCGAGTCGAGGGGATCCACCGCCGGGTAGATGCCGATCTCGGTGAGCGCGCGCGACAGCACGGTACTGGCGTCGAGGTGGGTAAAGGCGGTGGCCGGCGCGGGGTCGGTGAGATCGTCCGCGGGTACGTAAATCGCCTGCACCGATGTGATCGAACCCTTGGTGGTCGAGGTGATGCGCTCCTGCAACTCGCCCATGTCGGTGGCGAGGGTCGGCTGGTAGCCCACCGCGGAGGGGATGCGCCCGAGTAGCGCCGAGACCTCGGAGCCCGCCTGGGTGAAGCGAAAGATGTTGTCGATGAAGAGCAGGACGTCCTGCCCCTCTTCGTCGCGAAAGTATTCCGCGACGGTGAGGGCGGAGAGGCCGACGCGTGCGCGCGCTCCCGGGGGTTCGTTCATCTGGCCGTAGACGAGGGCCGTCTTGTCGAGCACCGTGGTGCCGTCGGCGAGTTCGGCCTCCATCATCTCGTTCCACAGGTCGTTGCCCTCGCGGGTGCGCTCGCCCACGCCGCCGAAAACCGAGTAGCCCGAGTGCTCCTGGGCGATGTTGTTGATCAATTCCATGATCACGACGGTCTTGCCCACACCCGCGCCGCCAAAGAGGCCCACCTTGCCGCCCTTCGGATAGGGCTGGATCAGGTCGATCACCTTGATGCCTGTCTCGAGGGCCTCAACGTTGGTCGACTGGTCGACGAATTCCGGCGCCGGGCGGTGGATCGGTAAGGTCTTCTCGGCCTCGATGGGGCCGCGGTCGTCGACCGGCTCGCCGATCACATTCATGATGCGGCCGAGGGTCGCCGGGCCCACCGGCACCGAGATCGGCTCCCCGGTGCTCTTCACCGCCTGGCCGCGGGTGAGGCCGTCGGTGGTGTCCATGGCGATGCAGCGCACGGTGTTCTCGCCGAGGTGCAGAGCCACCTCGACCACGAGATTGTCGGGCTGGTCGTTTACCGAGGCATTCGTCGTGCGAAGCGCCGTGTAGATCTCGGGCAGGTTGCCGGGCGCGAACTCGACGTCCACCACCGGGCCCATTACCTGGACGATCTTTCCACCTTCCATCTTTCACTCTCCTGCGACGGGGCGAAGGCATTCGCCCCGTGTGTTCTATTCGAGGGCTTGAGCGCCCGTGACGATCTCCACCAACTCGCTCGTGATCGCGGCCTGGCGGGCTCGGTTGAATTCGAGGGTGAGGCGCTCGATCAGATCCTTGGTATTGCGCGTGGCATTTTCCATCGCGGTCATCCGGGCGGCGTGTTCGCCGGCCTGGTTCTCGAGCAACGCGCGATACAGCGCGACCTCGACCGCGGTGGGTGCCAGCAGCGCCAGCAACTTCTCTGCGTCGGGCTCGATCTCATGGGGCGGCAGGTCGCTCGTCTCGGCGGTTTCGACCAATTCAGCGGACTCGGCGGCGGCCAGCGGCACCAGTACGTGGGAGACGGGCCGCTGGGTGAGGATCGAAACAAACTCCGAGTAGACGAGCACCACCTCGTCGACCTCACCGGCTTCATAGCGGTGGATGATGCGGCGGCCGATATGGGCCGCCTGGTCGTAGGAGATCCAGCCGCCGAGTTCGTAGCTCTCTACCAGTTGGTCGGGCCGGTGCCTTCGGTAGTGCTCGCTGGCCTTGCGCCCGGCGGTGGTGATCTCGAGCGTCTGCCCTGCGGCCAGACACTTCTTCATCATGGCTTCGGCACGCTTCAGAACGTTGGCGTTGAAGGCGCCGGCGAGCCCGCGATCGGAGGTCACGACCACGAACTCGACCTTCTCGACGCTCTCGCGCCGCACCAGTAGCGGGTGGGCGGCGTCGGTCTGGGACGCCGCCACCTCCGAAAGCGTGTTGCGCATGCGTTCGGCGTAGGGCCGCGCCGCCTCGATCGACTCCTGGGCCCGGCGCAGCTTTGCCGCCGCCACCATCCGCATGGCGGAGGTGATCTGCTGGGTCTTCTCGACGCTGGAGATGCGCCGGCGAATGTCGCGCAGATTCGGCAAGGCTAGGCCGCAGCCTCCTCTGAATCAGAACTGCCACCCGTGGCCTGGAAAACCCCGGCGAACTCGTCGAGGGCCGCCACCAGCTTCGCCTCGGTCTCATCGTCGAGCTGGCCGCTCTGACCGATCGCGTCGAGCACGCCGCCGTGGTTTTCGCGGACATACGCGAGCATTTCCTGCTCGTAGCGCAGGATGTCACGCAGTTCGTAGCGGCGGATCCAGGAGTCGCGACCCTTTGGCGGCGTGGCCGAGAAGATCGAAACCACCTGATCCTCCATCTTGAGCGGCGAGTACTGCAGTTGCTTCAGGATCTCGGTCTGGCGTTCGCCGTTGGCGAGCTGCTCCTGGGTGGCCTTGTCGAGGTCGCTGCCGAACTGCGAGAAAGCGGCCATCTCGCGGTACTGGGCGAGGTTCAGCTTCAACTGGCCCGCCACCTTCTTGGTGGCCTTGGTCTGGGCCGCGCCGCCCACCCGCGAGACCGAGATGCCCACGTTCATCGCCGGCCGTATGCCGGAGTTGAAGAGGTCGGTCTCGAGGAAGATCTGACCGTCGGTGATCGAGATCACGTTGGTGGGGATGTAGGCCGAGACATCGCCCGCCTGGGTCTCGATGATCGGAAGCGCCGTCAGGCTGCCGCCGCCGAAGTCTTCGTTCAACTTCGCCGCGCGTTCCAGCAACCGCGAGTGCAGGTAGAAGACATCACCCGGGTAGGCCTCGCGCCCCGGCGGCCGGCGCAGAAGCAGCGAGAGCTGCCGGTAGGCCACCGCCTGCTTCGAGAGATCATCGTAAACGATCAGCGCGTGCTTGCCGTTGTCGCGGAACCACTCGCCCACGGTGCAACCCGTGTAGGCCGAGATGAACTGCAACGGGGCCGGTTCGCTGGCGCAGGCTGCGACGACCGTGGTGTACTCCATCGCGTCGTGCTCGGAGAGCTTGGCCACCACCTGGGCCACCGTCGACTGCTTCTGGCCGATGGCCACGTAGATGCAATGGACGTCGGTATCGCGCTGGTTGATGATGGTGTCGATGGCGATTGCGGTCTTACCGGTTTGGCGGTCGCCAATGATCAATTCGCGCTGACCGCGACCGATCGGCGTCATCGAGTCGATGCACTTGATGCCCGTATGCAGCGGCTGCGCCACTGACTTCCGGGTCACGATGCCCGGCGCCTTGATCTCGACCCGGCGGCGCTCGCTGCTCTCGATCGGGCCCTTGCCATCGATCGGGTTGCCGAGCGCGTCGATGACGCGGCCGAGCAGACCCTCGCCCACGGGTACGTCGATGATCCGCCCGGTGCGGCGCACCAGGTCGCCTTCGCGAATCTCCGATGATTCGCCCATCAGCGCAACACCGACGTTGTCCTCTTCGAGGTTCAGGACCATGCCCTGCACGCCCGCGCTGAACTCGACGAGCTCGCCTGCCTGGACCTTTTCGAGGCCGTAGACGCGCGCGATGCCGTCACCCACAGACAAGACGGTGCCCGTCTCGGCCATGTCGATCTCGCGCTCGTATTCCTTGATCTCCCGCTTCAGGATGTCGGTGATCTCGCCCGGCTTGATGTTCATTGCTCAGGATTCCTTCGTAACGCTGGTTCGCAGCTGGTCGAGCTGCGTTCGCAGCGTGCCATCGAAGACCCGGTCTCCCACTTTGGCGACTGCGCCGCCGAGGAGTTCCGGGTCGATTTGGACTTCGAGCCGGACGTCGTATCCGGTCGCAAGACAGAGGGCGCGGCGCAGGCGCTCCTCGCGATCCGTAGAGAGGGCGCTCGCGCTGACCACTTCGGCCGTCACCAGCCCGGAGAGCTCATCGGCGAGCCGGTCGTATTCACCCCGGATCCCCTCGAAGTCGACCAGGCGCCGTTGGTCGACGACGAAGGCCATGAACTTGCGCACGGTGGCGCCGACACCCGCGTGCAGGATCAGCGCCGCGAGTACGCGCTTGCGCTCCTCTACGGGATGGAGCGGCGTCAGCAGGACATCCTCGAGTTCTTTCGAGGTCTCGATCATCTCACCGATCAAGGCCAACTCGCCGCGGATCCCGGCGACTTCGTCGTCTTCTTGCGCCAGGGAGAAGACGGCCTTCGCATAGCGCCTTGCAGCTGCCGTGGTCTTCATCGGCAGCTAGCTCCCTGACCCAGTGGCGTGGCCCGCCTCGATGCTTCCGATGAACTCATCAACGAGTCGGTCGCGGTCTTCATCCTGCATCGTTTCTCGCAGGATCCCGGCGGCCATCTCGACGGCCAGCTCGCCGGCTTCACGCTGCAGGGCCGCCTGGGCCCGGCGCTGCTCGCGCAAGATAGAGGTCTTCGCGTCACGCTCGATGCGCAGTGCGGCCTCTCGCGCGTCCTCGAGGATGCGCGCTCGTTCTTGTTGGGCCCGCCGACGCTCGGTTTCGCGGATCTTCTCGAGCTCGATGTCGAGAGCGCCCAACTTCTGCTCCCACTCGGCGAAGCGCGCCTCGGCTTCGCCGAGTACAGAGGCGGCGCTCTCGAGCTCGCCCTTGATCTGCTCGCGCCGACCCGCAAAGAATTCGCGCACGGGGCTGCGGGCGAAGTAGACGATCACTCCCACCAGGAGGGCGAGGTTCAGCGCCTCCCACATAAACTCAACCCAGGGGTTGCCGCCCTCGTCGCCGCCCGACGCAAGCGCCGGCGCCGCCGTGGCGAGAAGCCACACGCTGACCAGGAGAGCGCTTCGCAATGCGCTGCTCACGACAGGCTCCGTCCGAGCACGCGCTCGGCGGCGGTGCGAGCGAGCGAGTCGGCGCTGCCGCGCAATTCGTTGCGCGCCTGATCGAGCCAGGCGTCGAGCTCTTCGCGCCCGGCCTGCAACACCGATTCGGCCTGGGAGCGGGCGGCTGTGGAAACACTGCCGGATTCGGTGCGCGCTTCTTCGAGGCCCACGCGTCGGCTCTGCTCCGCCTCTTCGCGCACGTCGCGGATGGCCTGGCGATAACGCGCAAGGACGTCGGCGGCGTCGCGCTCGAGTTCCAAAGCGCGTCTTCGCGCGCCGGCGATGCGTTCTTCGCGCAGAGCAAGCACGCGGAAGAGGGGTTTGAAAACCAACGCGTTGACCGGGAAGACAAGCAGCGTAAAGGCGACAAGGAGCACCACGAGCAGCGTCGCCTCGGGCACCAACACGAGACCGTCGGCGGCCTGCGCGGGAGCCGCGACCAACGCCGCAAACGCTGCGCCGGCACCCGTGATCGTTCGCGCCCGTCGACTGCCCGTGTTCCTCATTCCGACCAACTCCACACCCTTCGCCCGTCCCCGGTTTCGGCTCGCCCCGATCTCGATGCGTGGGCGGCCCCCGCGAAGGGCTCGGAGCGAACGGCCCACGGACTTCGCAGGTCCTTCGGGTTCCGGTCTCGAACCTCGAATCTTTTCGAAGCTCGAATCCGTGATTGGATTCCCGGGCGGGCCCTCGCCGAGTGGCCGCAGCCATTCGCAGGACCCTCCCGCTCCTCGCGCTGGTGGCGAGGCGCGACAAGTTTTACATAGCCCGCGCTAGTTTCAAGGCACCCGGGACCTCTTCTCGGAGCTTTCGAGACTCCGCCCGGGCGATCTTCCCGCAGACTCGAAGACCGAAGGCCCGCAGCGGCGCCCGAAAAGAGTCGGCCGCGGGGTCCTCCAGAGCCGACCGCCAGGGCCCCGGGGGTGCTGGAGCCCTTCAGCCCGTGCGGCAGTGGCCGCGAACGATGCAGCCCTCTTCAAAGCAGATCCGCGGAGCTTCCAGGTTGCCGCGGACCCGGGCCGTCGCGCGCAGCTCAATCCGGTGGCGAGCCACGACATCGCCTTCGAATTCTCCCGCCACGATCAGCTCATCGACCCGCAGCCGAGCGCCCACTCGGGCACGGGGGCCCACCCCGAGGGTGCCACGGGCCTCGATCTCGCCCTCGAAGTCGCCCTCGATCCAGGCCTCGCCCCGGAAGGTCAGGACCCCAACAAAACGGCAGCCCTCGCCGATCACCGGGCTACGGCGGTCGGGAGCGGCCTCGGGGGTGGGCGTGGGCACCCGAACGGGGTCGACCTCGGCCAAGCGCTCACTCCCCCTCGAGGATCAAGCGACCGATCCGCTTCAGGTCCTCTTCGCTCGCGTAATGGACCTCGACGCGCCCTTTTTTGGCGTCTCCGACGATCCGCACCCGGGTCTGGAGTTGGCGCTCGAGCGCCTCGGCCAGCGCCCGGAACCCTGCGTTTGCCTCGACGGATCCGCCTTCCCTGGCAGCCCTCGGCCGCACCGGCGTCGCGCTGTCTCGCGCCAGGCGCTCGGCCTCTCGCACCGAGAGTCGGCCTTCGACGATGCGATTGCGCAGGTGCCGCCGGCGCTCGGGGTTCTGCACCTGGAGCACCGCCTTGGCGTGGCCGAGGCTGAGGCGCCCCTCCTCGACATCCGACTGGATCGACTGGGGGAGCTCGAGCAGGCGCAGGTGGTTCGCCACCGTCGAGCGATCCAGTCCCACCCTCGTAGCGATTTCGTCCTGGGTCGAACCCGCGTCGGCCAGCGCGCGGTAGGCGTGGGCGAGTTCGACCGGGTTCAGGTCGGCACGCTGCACGTTCTCGACCAGCGCAACTTCGAGCCGATCTGCGGGAGTCCAGTCGGACACCACCGCGGGAATCGTTTCGCGACCGGCTTCGCGCGCCGCGCGCAGGCGGCGTTCGCCAACGACCAGTTCGAAACGCTCACCGGCGCGGCGCACCACCACCGGCTGCAGAACGCCGTGGCGCTTGATCGAGGCCACCAGTTCCTGCAAACGCGAAGCCTCGAAGTGGCGTCGGGGTTGGTCGGGATTTGGGTCGATCGCGTCGATTCGCAATTCGGCCGGTCCCTGGAGACTGCGCTGCGGCACCGCTACGGGCACCGGCGCGGGCTCTGCCGCGGCGGCGGATGAAGTCGAAGAACCCGGGAGAAGCGCTCCCAGGCCCCTCCCCAACGCGTTACGCGTAACGGCCATGATCTGCTCCCTCGGGTTGTGACGCGGCTGGCGAAGCCTCACCTGCGGTTGCTTCGCTCTTCGCTTGCCTTTGCGATTCGAGCTGCGGCGGGCGCAGCGGCGGATCGCGCAGCACAGAGCGCGAAAGGATTTCACGCGTCAATGCGGCGTACGCGCGCGCGCCAGCGGAGGTGTTGTCGTAGAGCGCGACCGGCTTGCCGTGACTCGGTGCCTCACTGAGCCGTACATTGCGCGGAATCCTGGTCTGGTAGACGCGATCGCCAAAGTGGCTGCGCACTTCGGCCTCGACCTGTCGGCTCAGGTTGTTTCGGCTGTCGACCATCGTCAGCAGCAGACCCTCGATCGCGAGTTCTGCGTTGAAGCGGTCGCGCACACGTTCGAGTGTTTGGAGCAGGCGCGCGAGTCCCTCGAGCGCGTAGTACTCGCACTGCAGTGGGATCAGCAGGCTGTCCGAGGCGGTGAGCGCATTCAAGGTGAGGATGCTGAGCGAGGGCGGACAATCGATGATCGTGAACTCGTAGTGCTCGCGTGCTTCCGCCAATGCGGCCTCGAGCAGACGCTCGCGATTTTCGGAGTTGGCCAGTTCGATCTCGATCCCGACCAGGTCCGTGCCGGACGGCACCAGGTGGAGGGTGTCGATCTCGGTGGCCCTGGCCACCTGCGAAAGCGGATGACGGCCGATCAGAACGTCGTAGATATGCCGATCGGCAGCGACCACCCCGAAGGCGCTGGAGGCGTTGGCCTGGGGATCGAGATCGATCAACAGGGTGGCGCGACCCTCGAGCGCGAGACCGGCCGCGAGGTTGACCGCGGTCGTGGTCTTCCCGACCCCGCCCTTCTGGTTCACGATCGCAAGCGCCCGTCCGCCCAACCCGTCCAACGGCATACCAAGATCCTTGGATGTCCCCTAGGGGACAATTCTATCGGGAACAGCTGGTTTTCTTGGGGGGACAACTCCTGTGTACCACAGCAACGGCAGCGAAGTCGAGTAAAAACGTCCCCCGCCGAAGTCATGGCGGGCACTCTGCAGCCCACTTCCCGGTCTGGTGAAACTGCGACGGGTCGGAGGCCACAGAAGCGGGGTAGCGGGCCCGGATCAGTCTATTCGGCGGGTCAGCCAGAGGCTGCGGGTCGGGCCCTCGAGCGGCACGCGGTAGAGCTGCTCGACCACGGGCTCGAGTCCCGTCAGCGTGGGCGGCAGACCCTGGCCGGGACTGCTCGGAATCGCCAGAAAGCCACCCTGGACGGCCCAGCGACGCATCCAGCCGAACACGGTCTCCGGCGGACCGACCGCCTGGGCTACGGCACCCGCGCGCGGAATCGGGTCGACTTCTTCGATCCGCCCGCGTTCGACGCTCACGTTCTCGAGTTCTAGCGAGCGCACCAGCTCGCGCAGGAAGTGGTATCGGCGTTCACGGGCCTCAACCAGGTGCACCGAACGGCGAGGCCACAGGATCGCAAGCGGGACTCCGGGAAACCCGGCTCCGCTGCCGAGATCGTTGAGCGAGTCGAACTGCGGGAGGCATTGGCCGAGGGCCGCGGCGTCGAGGATCAGGCGCCGGCACACCGCCTGAGGATCACGGTGGGCGCTGAGGTTGAAGCGCCGTGACCAGGAAGCCACCAGGTCGGCAAGCTCGACAAGCCGCACCAAGGCAGCCTCACCGGCCTCGATCTCGAGTTCTCCGAGGCCTGCAACGAGGATCTCGTAGGGGTCGCTAGGCGGGATGGCGCTCGACATGGTGTTCCACGTGGAACGAGCTGCCGGCGTATCTGTGAAGTTCCACGTGGAACAAGCTCCCGGCGCACCCGGGAAGTTCCACGTGGAACGCCGGACGAGGCCGGCGGCCCGCTCAGAAGTACGTCAGTCAGTCCCGCACCTGATCCGAGGACTCGACGGCCTTGGCGTAGTCGGGCGAACCCTCCGGAACGATCACGACCTGGCGGTACTGGCCTTCGCCGATGCTCATCGTCGCCACGTCCTCGATTTCGCGGACCGCCATGTGAACGATCCGTCGATCACGGCCATTCATCGGGTCGAGTGCGACTGAGCGCTTCGCCTCGATCGCACGCTCGGCTGCCCGGTCCGACAGGCGGAGCAGGTAATCTTCACGCTTCTCGGTCTCGCCCTCAACGTCGACGACAATCCGTGTCGGATCCTCCGAACGTCGCATTTCAGCTTGATTCGCAAGGAGTTGCAGCGCGTCCGCGGCACGCCCATCGCTCGCCAGGCGGGAGGCTGCCTCGCCTTCGATCCGGAAGATGGCGAAGTCGCCCTCTTTGTTCAGGCTGATCGTAAAGTTCCCCAGGCCCATCCGCTCGAGTGTCCCGAGGAGGAATTCGCCGATCGGTCCGAGCTCGCCTTTCGCGGTGCCCTTGGACTCTCCGGCCGGTGCATCTTCGGCCGCCAGCGACGGTCGCTCCTCCGGTCGGCCGCTCGAACGGCCCGAAGGGCGCTCTTCTGGTCGGCCGCCCGAACGGCCCGAAGGCTGCCCATCAGAGCGACCCCCCGGCCGACCGCGCGACGACGAATCGGACCGTCCGCGCTCTGAATCGCGGCGACCGCGCCCTCGACCCCGATCGCCGTCACCAGAATCCTGGCGCGGTCTATTCTTGAGTTCCTTGGGAACTGCCACCACCACGGCCCGGTGGCCTAGGCCGCTGACCTCACCCTCCCCGACGTGGACGATCTTGAGTGCGGCCTCTTCGCTTCCATAGAAGGTGCAGGCCCTGGAGACCGCTTCTTGCGGGCTGTCGGCGACGAACTCGTTGGGTTCTGATTTGGCGTCATACATGGGATTTTCTCCGTGGAGTGGGGTGGGTTGGGGGGATTAGGGTGGCGGACTGGCGCACCGATTCAGGCGGCCGCTCTCAGCTTGTGACCAACATAAGACTGGTGTGCAATTCCCAGCACATTGCTGACCATCCAATAAAGAACAAGCCCCGAGGGGAACTGATAAAAGAGCACCGTCATCATCACAGGCATCACCGTCATCATCATGCGGGCCTGCGCCGGGTCCATCGTCATCGGCGTCATGCGCTGCTGCACGATCATGGAGAGGCCCATCAGGATAGGTAGCAAGCGAATCGGGAGGTCTATCTCTGGGATCGTGAAGAGAGTCGCCGGCGTCGACAGGTCGTCGATGTAGCCAAAGAATGGCGCGTGGCGCAGGTCGATCGAACTGCGCAGCGCAAAGAAGAGACCGATGAACACCGGAAACTGGAGCAACATCGGGAAGCAGCCCCCGAGCGGATTCACGCCGGATTCCTTGTAGAGCTTCATCATCGCTTCCGACTGCTTTTGCCGATCGTCCTTGTGCTTCTCCTGGAGTTCCTTGATCTGTGGCTGCAGATCCCGCATGCGTTCCATCGACTTCATCTGTCGTGTCACGATCGGCAGCATCGCCACGCGTACCAGTATGGTGAGCAGGACGATCGCGACGCCGTAGTTGTGAACGAGGGTGTAGATCGCGTGCAATAGCCACGAGAAGAATTCCGTCAGCGGGGCGATCCAGCCGTAACCGAGATCGATCGCCTGGCCGAGTTGCGCGCCCACTGCAGCGAGGCGCAGCGGTTCTTTCGGTCCGATATAGACCCGGAAGTCGTTCTGCACCCGTTGTCCATCGGGCAGCGGCATCGCTTCGAAGCCAACGACCGCCACCGCCGCCATTCCGGGCTGTATCGCCTGAAATCGAGCGTTTGCGCTGGTTGCGCGGTCGGGCAGCAGCGCGCCAACGAAGTACGTCGTATCGCTGCCAGCCCACTCGATCCCGCCGCGCATCCGCACGACACCATCGGGATCTGCGCTGCTAAAGAGGTCCGAGAAGAACCCCGGCACGCCGACGCCGGCTACGGCCTCACGTTCCACACCCCCGTCGTGGAAAGCCACCAGCGATTGCTCGGTGAAATCCGTCCGCTTTTCGACGTGCGTCGGCCACTCGGTTTCAAAGCGTGGGTTGAGTACGCGGCCGCTTTGATTGTCGATTTCGATCGACAGCCGCATGAGATAGTTCTCCGCATCGAAGACGAAACTCTTGCGAATCGTCACGCCACCCACCTCGAGTACGAGGACAGCGGAATCACTCGTCACCGACTCCACCCGGTAGGTTTGATCCCGAAGGTTCCCGAGACCCAGGGCCTCGAGCGGCGTCCCGAGAACGACCCCGTCAGCGGGCCGAGCCGTGATCAGATCGATGGGTCGGGTGCCGTCCTCGGTGCGCTCTACGTAGCGCGGCTCGACCAGTTTCCAGGAAGTCAGACCCGCGCCAACGTTCGTCAACTCGGCCCGGTAGAGAGCGTTCTCGAAGGTGTGGGTCCAGGCCGGCACCGCCGGGGTTGCGGGGACCGGCGGGGGGGGCGCTGCGTCCGGGGTGGCGCGGGACACTGTCGTACCCCCTAGGGGACCACCC
>Ga0310122_10000428_pt1 | contig 26690 bp, 31 predicted proteins | sample CB6_Bottom_1051__FD_203503 | JGI IMG/M metagenome (GOLD analysis project Ga0310122, IMG submission 203503) | Marine microbial communities from Western Arctic Ocean, Canada - CB6_Bottom_1051 | ecosystem: Environmental > Aquatic > Marine > Oceanic | place: Canada: Western Arctic Ocean | collected...
TATCTTCAATTGGGTATATTTCACCAGCTCAATATGAAACAGACTACTATGATAATTTAAACGAGTCAGGTAAAGTGGCCTGACTTAAACAAACTGGTCTCCGATGAACTCGGGGCGATTCAAAATTAGTATATCTACAAATATTACATTAACACACAATCTATATGGATATAAAAATGCATAAAACTATAATATGTCTCGCTATTTTAATTACGCTGATCTATTCACCTTTACTTTATTCGAAAGAGAATGATATTCAGTTTAAATGGAAGTTAATTGAAGTTATTGCATCAGATATAGATACAATAAAAATTGATGATGGTAATTTTTTTAAAATTGATAACTCAGGTATTCTCCAAATAATGAAAAAACATGGGAATAGATACTACCCTTACACAAGGGAAGGCAAAATATTACATGTAACTTCGGGAGAAGTTGTCAGAAAATGGGAAGTGCTACATGTTGATGACCATAACCTACGTCTAGACTCACCACTCGGTATTTATGTTTTAAAACGTTAATAATGAAAATTTTTAATGCTTTTTTCTATTATTAGTACCTTACTGATTTTGCTGTTCACGCGCTAATTGGTTAGGCAGCAACTCCTCAACAATTTCTCTCGCTGGTAAGGTGTAACGTACGCCATCAAACATAACCGATGTGAACTCATCAATATTAGTAATGCCGGTTAGGGTCCAACCTTCACCACGTTTTGGGCAGTATACAGTAGTAGTTGGTTGTATTACTTTAAAATTGGCGCTCATAGTTTATCTCAATTAATGCTTGTGAATACGATATGGTAAGTTAATAATGACGTTCTATAAAGTGCTATTTAAAGCGCGTTTACTTTATTTGGCATAGGCATGTTTAAAACTATAAAATTACCCCGTGTAACTCTTCGTTTAATTACTCACAAACATGGCGCAGCGCTATTAAATATTTTGAATAATCCCCTTGTTTATGAATTTAATGATTATAAAGCGCCGCTTAATAAAGAGCATATTAAGCAGTTAATTCAAGATGATATATCGAGTTATTACCAAGGTGAAGGTGTTCGGCTTGCGATTGAACATAATATATTAGGCGACCTCATTGGTACTTGTGGTCTGTATAACATTAATAACCAGACTAAAACTGCTTATTTGGGCTTTGAGCTCGATCCTTTTTATTGGCAACAAGGCTTAATGCATGAAGTACTTAAAGGCTTTATCAGTGAGGTGCATAGCTCACTAAACATTGAGCACCTATATGCAGAAATTCATGGTAAAAATGTTCGCTGTTATAACTTACTCACTAAACTTGGCTTTGTATTTAACCAGCAACTTAATAGTGGTGTATGGCATAAGCAATTAACTAAAATGAGCCACGCATGAGAATTAAAAAAACGATTATTTTAAATGTATTGTTTGTTGTTAGTGTATTTGGGTTTGCAATAACTGGGTTTAGTTATTATCAAAATAATGTTTCAGACTTTGTTGATGTAACCTTAGATTCGAAAGTGCTTAACGAGTCTCGAAAAGTATTTATCAGATTACCTAACAATTATGATAAAACTAAAGCGCATCCACTTTTTATAAAAACAGATGGCAATTTTAATTTAGCTAATTGGGATAAGGCGCTAAAAGCATTAAATCCCGAAAGTATATTTAATGAGGCTATTTTAGTTGCCGTACATAATCAGTTTTTTACTGATACTCGAAATCGTGATCTTGTGCCACCTTATGCAAGGAAGGACGTTAATACAAATCCTCGACCTAACAATGAAACTACGCCAGAAATTTTGGTAAAGCTGATTTGTTTTTAGCTTTTATAGAGCAAGAATTACTGCCATATATAGCGGCTAATTATAAGTTAACTAGTCAACGTGGGTTAATAGGCTTTTCTGCAGGTGGAAGCTTTACTCTATATACTTTACATACAAAGCCTCAGCTATTTAATGCTTATTTTGTGTTTAGCCCAGCCGCTTGGTATGACGATATGACAGTGACAAAACAGTTTGACGCGTTTTTAAAAACAAACATGAATAGTATAAAACAGCCTACATTTTTATATATCACTGTTGGTGGGGCAGAACATTCCCTAATGTTAGCTGCATATAATAATTTAGTTACTAGTTTAGCAAAACATCCAAACAGCTGGCTTAAGTGGGAAAACACAATTAACATAAATGCTGATCATAATCAAAACCCTGCACTGAGTGTAAATAAAGCACTATTAAATTATACCGAGTTCTTAAGCTCGCAAACTAACACGTCGTTTAATTAATCAGTGACCGCTTTAATTTAAATATAGCCATATTTAGAATTTATTGCTTTACTGCTGGTGGATAAAAGACAAAAGAACACATCATACTAAATTTATATTAAAGGCAATCTCAGCTATTGATTAATTTTAAGAACGATAACTAAAGGAAGGGGTAGGTTTATTTATGTGCGTTGATCGTTTGTTGTTAATTATACTACGCGTTTTATTAAATGAGTTGTGCAGCCGCAGGAAAACCAGATCGAAGCAAAAATGTCATTCTTTAGATGTTCAAATAACACACGTTGATTGCAGCTAACATCGGGTTTTCCATTAGTGTTTTAGTACTTCACAGAATTAAACTCAAGCCTTTTATTAATTGACGTTACAACAATGCAATTTTGTTGCTCAATTGCCTTAGCATGCTTTCTGCATTAGGTAGCTCGTCGTTTAAACCTGTGATCAGGGTCATAAAATAGCAGTCCATCATCACACTTGCTTTTGTTTCATCAAATTCTGGTTGTTCACTAAATAGCAGTTTTTTAAATTCATCCATTTGTGCTTTAAAAAAATCAGCACGCCAAATAATGTCGCTAATTAGTAATTTACTAAATTCACTGTTTTCACAATAAAAGGAGTAGAGGGGGTGAGCGTAGTGGCGTAACTTTAATCGAGGAGGTCGCTGAGTATCTGACTGCTTTGCTTGCTCAATAATAACTTCAATTTGTTGCTGCATACCTGCCATAAGCAAATCAATTTTATTTTCAAAATGGCTAAACACCGTACCCACTGCCACATTAGCTGCAACAGCAATTTCCCTTGTTGATGTGTGGTCATAACCTTGTAATAAGAAAAGCTCCCATGCTGAAGCTAAAATTTTATCCCGTGTTTTTTCTTTTTTACTCATACTATTCAACGCTTTATGTCTTTGTTGGAAGTTGGGCCTAAATTAGCAGTTGAATAACTGAGCGCGCTCAATTAAATTTGTGAGCATGCTCAATTAATCTAAAGGTGATACATGGAGTTTATCAAACGTGTTATTGGTTATGTACTTTTTATTCCACTTATTTATTTTTATTCTTTTATTCTCGGCCCAATCCTAAAAGCAGTTTTAGTCCCAGGTGGGGTTGTTTTTTTGTGGCTTATTCTAGGGCCAAAAGAGGGGACGCGTGCGTTAAAAAAAGCATTTAAGAGAAAGTAGTTAAACCTTCTGCAAGAACAATAAAAAAAGCCCTGCTATTTTGCAGGGCTGTAGGGTCTGTTGACCTTTGCTATTTTAAGCTTAAAAGCTCAACAGGCCATTAAAGAACGTATCTAAAACCAAAAGCAATACCGTCATCTTCTGACTGTTCCATTTGTGCTTGCTGTTGTTTATTATCACTTTCAAAATCACCAAAGTCTTTACGTGCTTCTACATAAAGTTGGGTGTTTTCATCTATTAAGTAATGAACACCAATAACAGCAAATTGACGTTTAAATACATCATTAGGATCAGCATTGAAATTTGGCTGAATAACGTAATCGTCGCCAGCGTCAAACAAGTTGTAGGCAATAAATGGTCTAAAATCGTTTTCAAAACGATACGACACAAATGTTTCAATACCAATTGCATCTTCAATTAAGCGACCAATGTTATCTGTATCGTGGTTTTCGTTTTTGTTTATATTAGCTGCTACATATAAACCTGGCGCATCAATATTGCCCCAAATAACACCCGCACCGTAAATTAAATCGTCAACTGAACGAGTTGTTCCGTCTCCATAAGTTAATTCAAACTCGCCGCGGTTAATACCCGCGGTCAGTTTTAGCTTATCAGTCACGTTATAAGTTACTGCACCACCAAATGTATAGTTAAATTCAACTTGTTGCGCAGCAGTATCGCCCGATTCAAAATTAGCCTGGCATTGTGACTCTGTAATATCCGTTACATCACAAGTGTAAAATGCGCTGTTTTTTAACTGAGTTTGTACGCTAAAATCAAAATCACCGTAACTATTACGGTATTGCAATGTTTTATCGCCACGGCCAGTACCATTTACAGCACCGTCGTCTTTGTTATAGGTATACACACCGGCGGCGTTGCCATCCCAAACATAGCTATAGTTAGTTGCATATACTACGTCGAACCATGCACCCCATTGTTTACCAATGGTAATTTGGCCGTATTTGTCGTGCTTTAAACCAGCATAGCCTAAACGGTTATATAAAAACTCATCCTGAATTGACTCAAAACGGTTGTTATACACAATATCACTACTACCAACTGGGTTTACGCCCCATTCAATTTTGGTCAGCGCTTCCCAGCCATTCTTTAATTGGCGTTTAAAATCAAAATTAATTCGTGAGGCACCATTAACCACTTCATTTTGACCTTGAGTATTAATTACTCGCGCATCAATATAACCGCCAATAGCGACTGTATTTTTTTCATCCTTAAATACTTCAATTGCTGAAACACTCGGTGTAGCTAAAACACCTGCAATCGCCAGCGATACTAATTTTATTTTCATTGTGTGTGCCTTGCCTAATAAAGACGTTTTTATGATTACTAAATTTGAAGTGGTGCAGACTAGCAAAGCAATAAAAGGCTCAAAAGTGAAAAATTATCAATGAATATTAATGCAAAAATTGGGTGTTGTTCATTTTAAGTTAATGCTGTTTTCATTTTGTAGCCGTATAAACTACTATCGAATTTTGGAATAAGACATTTGGCTTAAATGCAGGGGAGGGGGAGTTGAGTTTTTTTCATAGTTATTACTTTCGGCATAGGTAGAGCTAAAACTCTAATACTATAAAAAACGTTAATATAGCCGTATAAAATGTTAATAAAAGTAAAATGCGACCAATTAGCGGTTTAGCACGTTTAATTTAGTTATTTGTCTGTAACGGCGATTGTTTTTTTATTAAACATATTTTTACTGCATAAACAGCACAAGAGTGAATTTTACTCAGCATTTTTGTCCATTTATCCGTCCATTCCTTTGTCTGTTTTAATGCTTTAATAGTTAATAAACAGCGCTTGTTTACTTTAGGTTGTTACATAAACTTTCATAGAAAAAATCACTCGTTTGGTTTAAACTGCGCGCAATTTAAATACTTCAGTCTCCCTTGGAGGGTAGCGCTATTATTAGTACAGCTAACATCACCATGCAATTTGGTGCTAAACCGTTATTTGAAAATATCTCAGCTAAATTTGGCGAATCAAACCGTTATGGTTTAATTGGTGCCAATGGGTGTGGTAAATCAACGTTTATGAAAATTCTAAGCGGTGAGCTTGAGCCATCATCGGGTAATGTAAGCACAGATCCTAATGAACGTGTTGCTAAACTAAATCAAGATCAATTCGCTTACGAAGAGTACTCAGTGATCGATACTGTAATTATGGGTCACAAAGAGCTTTGGGATATTAAACAAGAGCGTGACCGTATCTATAGCCTACCTGAGATGAGTGAAGAGGATGGCATGAAAGTAGCCGACCTTGAAACTGAGTTTGCTGAAATGGATGGCTATTCTGCCGAGTCAAAAGCGGGTGAGCTATTATTAGGTGTTGGTATAGCGACAGAGCAACATTACGGCCCTATGTCTGAAATCGCACCCGGTTTTAAATTGCGTGTACTATTAGCTCAAGTGTTGTTTTCAGACCCTGATATCATGTTGCTTGATGAGCCTACCAATAACTTGGATATATACACGATTAAGTGGTTAGAAGATGTACTTAATCAACGTGACTGTACCATGATTATCATCTCGCATGACCGTCATTTTTTAAACTCGGTTTGTACACACATGGCCGATATTGACTATGGTGAGCTACGTATTTACCCGGGTAATTACGATGAATATATGTTTGCAGCAACTCAAGCTCGCGAACGTTTATTGAGTGAAAATGCCAAAAAGAAAAGCCAAATTGCTGAACTACAGCAGTTTGTATCGCGCTTTTCTGCTAATGCCTCAAAAGCAAAGCAAGCCACTTCACGTGCAAAACGTATTGATAAAATTCAATTAGACGAAGTGAAAGCCTCATCACGTCAGTCGCCATTTATTCGTTTTGAACAAGAAAAGCAGTTATTCCGTAACGCGCTTGAAATGACCAGCTTATCGCAAGGCTTTGAAGAAACTTTATTCTCAGGATTAGAAGGCCTAGTTGAAGTAGGTGAACGCATTGCTATTATTGGTGAGAATGGTGTGGGTAAAACAACACTACTAAACACCTTAGCAGGGCGTTTAGCACCTAAAAGCGGTGAGTTTAAATGGTCCGAAAATGCTAACATTGGCTATTATGCACAAGATCATGCCGATGAGTTTGAAAAAGACATGAACTTATTTGAGTGGATGGAGCAGTGGCAGCAAGAGGGTGATGACGAGCAAGTTGTTCGTAGTTTCTTGGGTCGTATGTTGTTTTCGCAAAACGATATTAAAAAATCTGTAAAAGTTATCTCAGGTGGTGAGCAAGGTCGTATGCTGTTTGGTAAAATCATGATGCATAAACCAAATATCTTATTAATGGATGAACCGACGAACCACATGGATATGGAATCAATTGAAGCGCTTAACTTAGCACTTGAAGCGTATGAAGGTACCTTGATGTTTGTATCACACGATCGTCAGTTTGTATCATCAGTTGCTACCCGTATTTGGGAAATTAAAGACGGTAAAATAATCGACTTTAGAGGAAACTACAGCGAATATTTGGCGAGTAAAGAAGCATAACAGCAAGTATTTCAAGCATTTTAAAAAAGCCATGTTTAACATGGCTTTTTTATTGCCTGCTGGTCGCATTACTGCGGCATTTAAGTATATAATACCCGCCATAAAACCGGACATAAGTCCGCTATTTTTAAAATACATTACTGAGGAGTATTTATGACTGTTGGCATTATTATGGGTTCTAAATCAGATTGGCCAACCATGGAACACGCTGCGCTGATGCTAGAAAAATTTGGCATTGCTTATGAAACTAAAGTGGTTTCTGCTCACCGCACTCCTCAATTACTTGCCGATTATGCAAGTTCAGCAAGCGAGCGTGGCATTAAAGTAATTATTGCAGGCGCAGGTGGGGCGGCTCACTTACCGGGTATGGCTGCAGCGTTTACATCATTGCCAGTTTTAGGCGTTCCAGTTAAGTCAAAAGCGTTAAATGGTGTTGATTCATTATTGTCTATTTGCCAGATGCCTAAGGGCGTTGCTGTAGGTACATTGGCTATTGGTGAGCCAGGTGCAGCTAATGCAGGTTTATTGGCTGCACAAATATTAGGCTGTCAAAATCCTGAAATTTTCGCCAAAATTGAAGCGTTTCGCAAAGAGCAAACCGACACTATTCTAGCTAACCCAAATCCTGCAGAGTAATAATGACTATATTAATTTTAGGTGCTGGGCAGCTTGCGCGAATGATGAGCCTTGCTGGCGCACCGCTTAATTTAAATGTGGTTGCTTATGATGTTGGCAGCCAAAAAATTGTGCACCCGCTAACCAACCAAGTGTATTCAACCACACTTGAGCAAGCTATCGATGATGCCGATGCGATTACCGCTGAGTTTGAACATATTCCCGATGATGTATTAACGCTTTGCTGTAATAGCAATAAGTTTTATCCAGGTAAACAAGCTATTAAAACCGGTGGTGACCGTTCGCTTGAAAAAGCCTTGTTAGATAAAACCGAAGTGGCTTGCGCGCCATACCAACTAATTACTGAAAAAGCGCACCTTGAGCAAGCAGTTAAAACATTAGGTAAACCGTTAGTAATAAAAACCTGCCAAGCAGGGTATGACGGCAAAGGCCAATGGCGTTTAAAATCAGATGATGAAATAGACACTATTTGGTCTGAAATGGCCGACTTCATTGCCTCAGGTACAGAGCATGCGCCTCATTCAATTATTGCTGAAAAAATGATCCCGTTTGATCGTGAAGTCTCTATTATTGGCGTGCGCGACAAAGAGGGTAACGTTGCAATTTATCCACTTACCGAAAACCAACATACCCATGGTGTATTAACGCTTTCGGTAGCCGGTAAAGATAATAGTTTAGTAGAGAGCCAAGCAACCTCGGCGTTTACCCGTATTGCTAATGAGCTTAATTATGTAGGTGTATTGGCCATAGAGTTTTTTGATGTACAGGGCACGTTATTAGTTAACGAAATTGCCCCTCGCGTGCATAACTCAGGGCATTGGACTCAGCAAGGTGCTCATTGCTCGCAATTTGAAAACCATATGCGCGCTGTCGCAGGTTTACCTTTGGGTAATACGCAAATTAAGCATCCTACTGCTATGATCAATGTATTAGGCCAAGCACAAATTCCTGCTGATGTTTTAAAAACAGCGGATGTAACCAGTCACTGGTATGGTAAAAGTGTTAAGCCAGGTCGTAAAATGGGGCATATAAATGTCTCGGGTGAGAGTTTACAGCAATTAGGTAGCCGCCTAGCTGAACTTACATCTTGCTTGCCAGAGCAGGATTACCCAGGTGTATTAGCTACCAGCAAATCGCTATTATAAGTTAAAAAATAAAGCGATAAATTTAATCCAATTTATCGCTTTACCTTCTAAAGGTTGTTTTTCAATGATTCATCCAAAGTTTCGTACTATTGTATTTGCTTTTTTTATGGCACTTTTCATGTCTGGGTTTATGTCATTTGTTATTTCAATATTTAATGTGGGCATGGTCGATAATATTGTAACTATATGGCTTAAAGCGTGGTTATTTGCTTTTTGTATTGCCTTTCCCACAGTTGTATTTGTTGCCCCCGTTGTCCATAAACTGACTAATAAACTTATTCGGGCTTAAACTATGATGATCGCTAAACTGCATAAGCCAACATTCATATTATTACTGGCACTGTGTATGACTCCGTTTATAGGAGCAGGAAGTGCATTGGTATTAGGCGCAATATTTGCCATTACCTTAGGCAACCCGTTTAGTGAGCTTTCTCAAAAGGCCAGTAAAGTGATGCTCAAGCTTGCCGTTGTGGGCCTAGGCTTTGCTGTTGATTTTAATGAAGTAATTGAGGTGGGACGCAGCTCTTTAGTATTAACAATTGTTAGTATTACTGCCATAATCGGGCTTGGAGAGATTTTAACCCAGGTTTTTAAGCTTAATCGTAATACAGGCGTGCTAATTTCATTTGGTACCGCTATTTGCGGTGGCAGCGCCATTGCCGCTATGGCACCGGTCATAAAGGCTAAAGATCACGAAGTGGCCGTTGCCTTAGGGATTGTATTTTTACTCAATGGCATGGGATTATTGTTGTTTCCCGCAATTGGGCACTATTTTGAGTTAACCCAACAGCAGTTTGGTTTGTGGGCCGCATTAGCAATTCACGATACTAGCAGCGTAGTGGGGGCATCGGCTACTTATGGTGCCGTGGCACTGAGTATTGCCACTACGGTAAAATTGACCCGTGCAATGTGGATCATTCCTTATACAGCTGTTGCAGGTGTGTTTATGCGCTCTGATGAAAAGGCGAGTATTCCTTTATTTATTGTCGGTTTTTTATTAGCCGCATTAATTAATACTTATATGCCGTCGTTTTCATCCACATGGGAACTTATTAATAGTGCGGCTAAGCAATTATTAGTGATGACACTGTTCCTAATTGGCAGTGGTTTGTCGTTATCAGTGCTTAAACAAGCAGGTATAAAGCCGTTTTTGATGGCCATTACTTTGTGGGTTATTGTCAGCAGCACTATTTTATTATTAATTATAGATGGATTCATATAATGAAACGTAATCTGAGTATTACAGCAATCAGCAGTGTGTTATTTGCTGTTTTTTCTAGCAGCCCTGTATTGGCTGAATCGCTACGCGTAGCAACCTTCAATGTTAGTATGGACGCCACTAATTACACCGCTAAAAATGAACAAGTAAAAAGTGATGCATTGGTAAACGCGCTTCGTTCAGACCACCAGCAAATTAAAAATATTGCTGAAATAATCCAACGTGTCCGCCCAGATGTGGTATTACTCAATGAGTTTGACTACATTCCAAAAGAGCAAGGTATTGAGTATTTTAAAAGCCACTACTTAAATGTAGGGCAAAATAATCAAGCAGCAATTGATTACCCATACGTTTACATCGCCCCCGTTAATACTGGCTTAGCAACTGAGTTTGACTTAGACAACGATGGTAAAAAAACCGGTGTAATGGGTGATGCACAGGGCTTTGGTTTTTTTGAAGGCCATTATGCAATGGCGTTTTTATCTCGTTATCCAATTGATTTTGACAATATCAGAACCCTGCAAACCTTTAAGCACAAAGATTTACCCAATGTAAAAATGCCGGTTGACCCAAAAACCAATACCAATTGGTATAACGATGCAGAGTGGAATGCTTTACGTTTAAGCTCTAAATCTTTTTGGGATATACCCGTAAAGGTAAACGATAAAGTAGTCCATATGTTAGCGTCGCATCCAACACCGCCTGTGTTTGATGGCGATGAAGACAGAAATGGCATTCGCAACCATGATGAAATTAGGCTCATTGCTGATTACGTTAATAACGAAAGTTACCTCTATGATGATAACGGTAAAAAGGGTGGCCTTGCAGCACAATCCCGATTTGTGATTTTAGGTGACTTAAATGCCACTGCTGAGGGTGATAAAAAGCGCACTAATACAACAGATCAAATACTTAAAAGCCCATTGATTAACGCTGGCTTCATTCCAACAAGTGAGGGCGCTAAAGAGCAATACTCACAAGCTTATGCTAAAAATTATACCGCTAGCTGGCAAGCACGGGTTGATTACGTTTTGCCTTCAAATTATGGATTAACCATTAAAGATGGCGGTGTATTTTGGCCGAAAAAGCAAAGCGACTTATATCGTTTAATTAAAGATAGAAATGCATCAAGCGACCACCGCATGGTATGGCTTGATTTAACGGTTGAATAAACGGGTTATTCACCCCAATATCAGCGTTGTTTATCTTAAATAATTGCAATTATAAAGGTGCTTCTGCTTAAATATGGTTAATTATAATAACCGTCAAGAAGCACTATGATTTTTAAATTCTCATCTTCTAAAACACTTGTTGCAATCGCTGTTGCATCAAGTGTTATGTTAGCGGGTTGTACCGCAACCGCCACAACTTCTAATGACTCAGCTATTCAAACAAATACCAAGGTTGCAAGTGTTGTTAACACACCTGCAGACATGGGTGTCTCAAAAATTACGCTTGAACAAGCGATGGCTCACCCTGATTGGATTGGACGCCAACCGCAAAGTGCATTTTGGAGTGCTGACTCAAGTACCGTTATTTACGCGCGTAAACAACAAGGTAGTGAGCTAAGAGATTTATTCACTCAAGCTGTAAACGCTCAAACAGCAGAGCAAGTGGCTTTAAATCAGCTTCACAGCGTAGGCTCAAGTAAAGCTGTTTTTTCTAACGATAAATCACTTCAAGCTTATGTGTTTGAGGGTAACGTATTTATCAAAAACGTAAAGTCAGGCGTAATTAAACAAATTACGCAAAGCTCTGCTACTGAGTCAAAACCACAGTTTTTAAACGATGGTAACTTAGCGTATCGTCAGGGTAATATCTTTTTCAAAGTGGATTTAACCACAGGTTTAACCCGCGAAATAGCCAATTTAAAACTCGCTGACAAACCACAGGGCGTAAAAGAACCATCAACTTATATTGCCAAAGAGCAACATAAGCTTATTGATTACATTGCACTGCAGCACAAAAATAAACAAGATAAGCATGCGCGTAAAGAGCAAGTAAAAGCGAGTAACAGCTCAATTGCTAACACTCATTATTATTTAGGCGATGGCAACACGGTTGATGAAGCAGAGCTTTCTCCAAATGGCGATGCGTTAATTGTAGTCGTACAAGAAAAAAGCTCATGGCGTGGTGAAGGCGATATTATGCCTAATTACATCACTGATGATGCGACGATAGAGCCTAAAAAAGTTCGCCGCCGCGTAGCTGATTCTAAAGAGCAAACTTCTGAGCTTGTTTATATTAACCTTGCAGATCAAAGCCAAACCACATTAGGGTTCAATACTTTACCTGGTTTTGATGAAGATGTACTTGCTGAGGTTAAAAAAGAAAACTACTCCCGTGAAGGCAAAACCTATAAATCTAAAAAACAGCCTCGTGGTATTAACGTTATTTCAGATTGGGGTTGGAATCAATCACCTATTAGCTGGAACGATGATGGTAGCCAAGTAGCGATTATGCTTGAAGCATGGGATAACAAAGATCGTTGGTTAGCCACTGTAGATTTTGAAAATAACAAACTTGTCTCTCAACATCGTTTACATGACGATGCGTGGATTGCCTATGCCTTTAACGACTTTGGTTGGTTAAATAATTCCACTACCTTGTATTATTTATCAGAAGAGTCGGGCTATAGTCAGCTTTATAAAAAGCCACTCGATGGTAAAGCGACTGCGCTAACCATGGGTAAATTTGAAGTATCTAATTTAACCCTCACTGATGACAATAACGCTATTTACTATAAAGCGAATGTTGAGCATCCTGGTCTTTACGAAATTTACCGTGTAAACCCGCAAACAGGTGTTAGTGAGCAAGTAACAGACTTAAATGGCATGACGGATTATACCTTAAGCCCAGATCAGTCTAAGTTATTATTAAGACACTCTAAAATCACAATGCCCACTGAGCTTTATGTGGCTGAGGCTAAAGCAAACACAACCGCAACTCGTTTAACTAACACGGTATCTGAGACGTTTTTAGCTAAAAAACTCACGGCGCCTAAAATTGTTGCTGTGCCTTCAAGCCATACAGATCAGCCAATATACGCCAAAGTTTATTACCCGGCTGATTACCAAGAAGGTGAAACAGGTAAAAACCGTAAAGCGGTTATTTTTAACCACGGTGCCGGTTACCTGCAAAATTCACACATGGGTTGGTCTGGTTACTTTCGCGAATTTATGTTTCATTCATTACTTGCCGATGAAGGTTACGTAGTGATGGATATGGATTACCGTGCTTCTAAAGGTTATGGCCGTGATTGGCGTACTGCTATTTACCGCCAAATGGGCACACCTGAAACACAAGATTTAGCTGATGGCGTAAAATGGATGGCTGAAAATGCCAACGTTGATACTCAAGCGGTTGGTACTTATGGTGGTTCATACGGCGGATTTATGACCTTTATGGCGTTATTTACCGCGCCAGATTTGTTTCAATCAGGAGCGGCGCTTCGCCCTGTGACTGATTGGGCACATTACAACACAGGCTATACCGCTAACATTTTGAATCACCCAGATGTTGACCCAATAGCTTATGAGCGTAGTTCACCTATTTACTATGCTGAAGGGCTTAAAAAGCATTTATTAATTAATGCGCCTATGGTTGATGATAATGTGTTCTTTCAAGATTCAGTGCGTTTAGTGCAGCGTTTAATAGAACTTGAGAAAGAAAACTTTGAAACAGCAATCTTCCCAGTAGAGCCGCATGGTTTTGTGCAGCCTTCGAGCTGGTTAGACGAATACCGTCGTATTTATAAGTTGTTTAAAGAAACACTATAAATAGCGGCAAATTAATAAAAAGCGCCACAATGTGGCGTTTTTTTATTCTTTATTTCTGCTGATGAATTGAATAATTAAAGGAGCGCCTAACAATACGCCACCAATTGCGCCTATTAAATGTGCATCAACAGCCACCGTTGAGTTGATCAATGTGCCTATATCAGCACTAGGGCCATTTACTTGTTCAGCGATTAACTTTACCCACACACCAATAAACAACACATAACCCGATTTAAGTCCAACAGTGACATCCTTTATCGCTCCCCAAATGATCACGCCATGCAATAGGGCACTAAGCCCTGTGTAAATTGTAATTGTGGGGCAAAACCAAAAAACACCTAAGCCACACCAAATTGCCAATGTGGCAATATTAAAACCATATCTGCTTGGTGATGTGTACTCACCATGCAATAACCATATAAGCGCAATACCGGCACAATTCAACCCTAAGTGCGCCCAGTTGGCATGTACAAATTGGCTGGTAAATAAACGCCATAGTTGGCCTTGTTCAATCAGTTGACGATTAAACTCAAGTTCGTCGTTTATACCCAGCCATGCTAAAAGTGAGCTTAATAAAATTAAACACAAAGGAGGGAAAACATAGCGCGGCTGAAGAGGTAAATTAAGCATTTAGGGATCATTTTTATATTTATTTTTGCATATTGTGCCTGTTTAACTTTAAGATGCCAATTATCTTCCATGCAATTTAAGTTTAATCAGTAATTATGAATTTTAAGCTCCACTCTTTATTTGCTCTCTCTTTAAGTGCACTGTCTTTACCTTTATTTGCACAGCAAGCAAGCACAATTGAAACACGTGAACCTGAAGCGGCTACAGGCGTTGTACAAAAACAATTAGTGGCTGGCGATAAATATATGGTTGCCGCGGCAAACCCGTATGCTTCACAAGCGGGTAGAGCCATTTTAACCCAAGGCGGTAGTGCGGTTGATGCCGCTATCGCCACCCAATTAGTACTTACATTAGTCGAGCCGCAATCATCAGGTATTGGTGGTGGTACCTTTATGATGTATTACAACAAAGCTAATAATAAACTTACCAGCTTTGATGGCCGCGAAACCGCACCGAGTAATGCCGATGCAAACCTGTTTTTAAATAAACACGGCAATGCAGTAAAATGGATAGAAGCGGTTGTAGGTGGTCGCTCTGTAGGCGTACCCGGTATATTACATGCGTTTGCCAGCGCCCATAAACAGTATGGCACCTTACCTTGGGCTAGCTTATTTAAACCTGCTATTAAACTTGCTGAACAAGGGTTTGAAGTATCGCCTCGATTACATGGGTTACTGGTTAGACAATTAAACCCAGGTGTAATGAGTATGCCGGTGATTAATGAGTATTTTTTCCCTAATGGCAAAGTAATTGAAGTAGGTAGTATTAAAAAAAATCAGCCATTGGCTAATTTATATAAAGACATTGCTTCAAAAGGAATAGATGCGTTTTACAAAGGCGATAACGCTAAAGCCATGGTAAAAGCGGTGCAAAAATCAAAAATCGCGCCTGGTAAATTGTCTGTGCAAGACCTTGCTAATTACAGCAGTAAAGAGCGTGCACCCGTTTGTATAAAATACCGAGTGTATAATGTGTGCTCTATGGCGCCTCCTAGCAGTGGTGGTGTTGCAGTGCTACAAATTTTAGGTTTGCTTGAACACAAAGACATGGCTAGCATAAAAGCCAATAGTTCCGATGCAATTCATTACTTTAGCCAAGCCTCACGTATTGCCTTTGCCGATCGTAATAAATACATTGGCGACCCTGACTTTACCCAAGTACCTACCCAAGAATTATTAAATAAAGACTATATTGCCACCCGCGCAAAACTAATCACTGAAAAAGATCAAAAAGCACAGCCAGGCAATCCAGTGGATTACTTAAGCTATGCAAACGATGATTCTTTTGAGTTGCCGTCTACCTCACACGTATCGATTGTTGATAGCAACGGCAACGCCGTATCAATGACCAGCTCTATTGAAATGGCGTTTGGCTCAACAGTGATGGTAAATGGTTATATTTTAAATAATCAGCTAACTGATTTTTCACTTTCGCCACGTAAAAATGGCAAATTAGTGGCCAATAGGGTCGAAGCGCATAAACGCCCGCGTAGCTCAATGTCACCGGTGATGGTATTTAACCAAGATGGCAGCTTACGTTTAGTGGTGGGCTCTCCTGGTGGGAGTCGTATTATTGATTATGTAGCGCAAGTGGTTATTGGTGTTCTAGATTGGGATTTAAACGCCCAACAAGCCATTAATCTACCGCGTACTACTAATCGTAATGATTATACTAGCCTTGAGAAAGGTACTGAGCTTGAAGCGCTTTTACCTGAGCTTGAAGAGCGCGGCCATGATGTACGTGTTATTGACCTAAACTCAGGCTTGCATGCGGTAGAGGTAAAAAACAACCGTTTGTATGGCGCTGCCGATCCGCGCAGAGAAGGGATGGCGTTATCTGATTTAAGTAATAATAAAGCCTCATTTAAATTTTAAAACATGTATAATAAACAGCAGGTTTGCTGCCTGCTGTTTTAAATGTAACAGATTAATAGTTAATAACTATTTGGTTGAAAATAGCATGTTAACTAACGTAAAAAAATTAGCAAACCTAAACATAATTGGCACTGTTGTAACCATTAAACAAAGCACGCACATTATTTAATGCGCGTTTAACGTTTTAAACCCACATCAGGCAGCTAACATATTCACCAAATATGAGTGGCTTTATACTAAAGTAGCGCTTGTATTTGTACATTTTCAATGGTCTGACAAGCTTAAATGTCATTGCAATTTAGCCTTTAACAATGATAATGGCAGATCATTATTTAAGATTCAGTAAAGCTTGGAAATATGACTACAAATACCGATCCAAATTATCTTTATATTCCTTATTCTGGCCCAGGCCTAATTGAAACCCCGTTATTGAATAAAGGAAGTGCATTTAGCCAAAAAGAGCGTGAAAATTTTAATCTTGCTGGTTTACTTCCACCTCGTTACGAAACAATAGAAGAGCAAGTTGAGCGTTGTTACCAACAGTACTCAAGTTTTAATGACAACTTAAATAAGCACATCTATTTACGTGCCATTCAAGACAATAACGAAACGCTTTACTACCGTTTGGTACGCGATCATATTGAAGAAATGATGCCTATTATTTACACCCCAACGGTGGGTGATGCCTGTGAGAAGTTTTCTGATATTTATCGCAGTGCCCGTGGTTTGTTTATTTCTTATGAAGATCGCTTTCAAATTGACGATATTTTACGTAATGCCACTAAAGGTAAAGTTAAAGTTATCGTGGTTACCGATGGCGAACGTATTTTAGGCTTGGGCGACCAAGGTATTGGCGGTATGGGGATTCCAATTGGTAAGCTTTCTTTGTATACCGCCTGTGGTGGTATTAGCCCAGCGTACACATTACCGGTTATGCTTGATGTAGGTACCAATAACGAAAAACTATTAAACGACCCAATGTACATGGGTGCTCGACATAAGCGTATTGCGCAAGATGAGTACGATGAGTTTTTAGATTTATTCATTAAAGCGGTTAAGCGTCGTTGGCCAAGCGTGTTACTGCAATTTGAAGACTTTGCACAACCAAATGCTATGCCATTATTAAAGCGTTACCGTAATGAAATTTGTAGCTTTAATGATGACATTCAAGGTACTGCATCGGTTACTGTGGGCTCTTTATTAGCAGCTTGTCGTGTTAAAGGCGCTAAACTATCGACTCAAAAAGTCGTGTTTGTCGGCGCAGGCTCTGCAGGTTGTGGTATTGCTGAACAAATTGTTAGCACTATGGTGGCTGAAGGCATCAGTGAAGCACAAGCACGCAGCCAAGTGTTTATGGTTGACCGCTTTGGCTTGTTAACTGATGGCATGCAAGGCTTACGCGACTTCCAACAAATGTTAGCGCAACCAACAAGCTGCCTAGCCGATTGGACTTACAGCGGCGAATACGCGTCATTATTAGATGTAATGCACTGCGCTGAACCAGATATTTTAATTGGTGTATCAGGTCAACCGGGCTTATTTACTGAGCAAGTTATTCGCGCTATGCACGCGAAATGTGAAGCACCTATTATTTTCCCGTTAAGTAATCCATCTAAACAAGTAGAAGCTTACCCAGAAGATGTTATCAAATGGACTGATGGTAAAGCGATTGTAGCCACAGGTAGCCCATTCGAGCCTGTTGTTTATAACGGCGTGACTTACCCCATTCCTCAATGTAATAACAGCTATATTTTCCCTGGTATTGGTTTAGGTGTAATTGCTGCTAAAGCAACGCGTATTACCGATGCAATGTTAATTATGTCGAGCGAAATGTTGGCAGAGTCATCACCATTAGCCAATACAGGTAAAGGTAGCTTATTACCTGCGTTAACAGAAATTGAAACGCTGAGTAAACGCATTGCTTTTGCAGTCGCTAAAAAAGCGATTGAAGAGGGCGTTGCCCTTGAAATTTCAGATGATGCACTGTGGGCAGCCATCGACAGAAACTACTGGTTACCGAAGTATCGTAACTACAAGCGTTGCAGCATTTAATGCTTCATTACTAAAAAAACAGGCTCTTGCCTGTTTTTTTATGCTTGTTCATCTGCAATTAACCACATAAGGTGTTAACTAAGGCAATCAAATTTAAAAGGATAGACTTATGAAAACGCTTTCGATAATAACGGCTGCTTTGCTCAGTACGTCAGCCTATGCAACCAGTGCTCCTGAAGAGCCGCATATCTATGTTAAAGGTGAAGCTTCACTAACAACTATGCCCGATCATGTTCTATTAACAGTAGGTATTACTGAAATAGATAAAAACTTAATTGCCGCAAAAAAACAAACCGATACCACTATGGCCAACGCAATTAGTTTAGTAAAAAAAATAGGCGTTGCTGATGCCGATATTAATGCTGGTCAAATCTCAATCTATCGCGATAATCAATATAACCGCGAAACAGGTAAGCAAGAGTTTACCGGGTTTAAAGTATCCAGAACGCTTACAATTAAACTCTCTGCGATTAATAAATACCCTGAGCTTTTACAAAGCTTAGTTAATAATGGCATTAATGAAATTAGGCAAACCCAATTTTTAGCGAGCAACTACGATGAGCTGCATAAAAAAGCACAAAAGCTAGCAATAAAACAAGCTAAAGCAGCGGCAAAAGAGTTAAGTGATGACTTTGATGTAGAATTGAAAGGCTTATATAGTGCGTCATTAAGTCCACTTGATATGCCATCAGTGCCTTACATGCGCAGTGAAAAAGTATTAATGGCTGATGGTGCACCGAGTAACTATGTACCCGATGCCTATCATGCTGGTGAAATTACAATAAGCGCATCAAGCTATGCCATTTATTTTATAGACTAAATGTTGTTTTAGGGTGGCGCTCAAATCGTGCCACCAACTGCTTTCCTTGTGACTCACTAATACGCACAATGGCATACAGCATATTACTAATCTCTTGACGATCGTATTCGTTAACTATGTGCTGATTAATATCATCAACAATGGCATTTAAATAATTAAACACACTGTTTCGTGCATCCACATTCTCATTAGCAATAAATAAAATATTTTTAAATGCTTCAATAACATTAGTCATTACATAGGCATCGGCTTTTGCATAATTGCGTAAAGGGGTGAAGTTATCATGCAGTAGTTCATCAAAACTGGTTTCGTGAAAATATAGTAATGGCGACGCTTCAGATTGATTACACGCATAGTTAATTGCATTAATTTTCAGTCGATCAATTAATAATATACTGAGCATATCAATTGATTTAACCGCAGTACCCGGATCGTTAATTCCTGGACTCATTGCTTTTACCGCAATTTCAGAAATTTGCGTTAAACCGTAGCGGTAATGGTCGCTAATGTATTCTTCTATATAAAATATAAAACAGTCTAGGATTTTCTCAATTAACTCTTCGTTCTCAGAAATATCCTTATTACATTTTAAAAACGGGTAACCTTTAACTGTAAAGTAACCTTGCTTAACCGTAATAAACAGTTCAATGTTTTCATCTGCTAGCAGGGCACACAATTTATTAGTGTGAACCCCTTTGTAGTAACCCTCGGTCGTACTATTTATTGAATGCCAATTTGAAAACTCGGGAAAGTTATCAACGGGGTTTTCATTTTGCATATTGATAATGTCTTGAATTTCTTTTTTGGTTTGCCTAAACAACCCATTTAATACGTTATCAACTTGAATTGCTTTTGAAATAGAGTGAATAAAAAATACAAATAACCCTAAAGAGATTAACCCAAAAACAAGCGCAAACAACACGCCAAGAGACGGAATAGCAGTGTTACCATTATCGAGTTTGTTTATATTTATCAGCATGATAATTGAATAAATAATACTGCCTAAATAAAACCCTAATACCATTTGATGCGACTTGCGTGTGATCAACCCTGGAACAACTCTCGGTGATAAACTTGCACTAGCTGCATTTAATACCACCATTACCATAGAAAAACTAAAGACGGTTAACGAAATAATACTGCCTGCAAGAGTACTTAAAATGGTGCGTGCGTTTTCTGCGCTATCAACTAATATAAAAGAAATTAATGTTTTAAATTGTTCTATGGGGGCTAAGTACTCGACTGACATAGTGAGCACAGCAAAAAATAAAAATGCCACCGACAAGAGTGAGGGGTAAAATCCAATACTGTTAATTATTTCCCGATAGATATTGGTTATTCTCGTTCTTAAATACACATAATATCCTTACTAATTACGATTCCAGCTCATAAATCACTCTACCACAAATGGTGATTTTACTGCTTTAGTTATGTGTTATTATTGCTTAAAAATTAAATGGAAAATACTGTGATCATATCAAGTTATGCCGCTTTACTGGCACTATATTATATTTACTTGAGTATTAATGTTGTAAAAATACGCAAGGCTGAAGGCATTTCACTTGGTAATGGGAGTCATCCTGCACTTGAGCGTGCAACTCGGGCTCACGGTAACTTTATTGAGTACGTGCCAATTAGCCTAATTTTACTGTTCTTATTAGAGTATCAAGGGTTAGCGAGTCACTATGTGCATGCACTCGGTGGTTTGTTATTTATTAGCCGTGCGCTTCATGGCTCTGCTATTAGTACTAACAATTTGAAAGCACGCGCATTAAGTATGGTGATGACTTTCGCTATTATCGTTGTTAGTGCCTTTATATTACTACTAAGTCGATAGAAACGAATGCGATTCGCTATTGTTTTTTCAACTTGTTATTTTATTAGCTTAGTTGCACCTGGTGCATCGGCAATAGAAAACAACACAAAAAACGCCAGCGATACTTTACAAGTTGTCTATCCAAAAACCATGCGCAGTGGCGAAAATGAAATTTTATACCCAATAGTATTATTAAGGGCCGCCTTGCAATCCAGTGGTGAGAGTTTCACATTAAATGCTTCGAGTATTTCGATGGCACAAAGCCGCTCTTTAAAACAAATTATTCATAACGATGAAATTAATGTTGCATGGACTATGACTTCACAGCAGCGAGAGCAAGAACTCCTACCTGTAAGAGTGCCTATTTTTAAAGGATTATATGGCTGGCGTTTATTAGTAACCACACAAAACAAGCTTAGTAGCTTATCAAGTATTGAGAGCCTGAGAGACCTCAAACCAGTGCATTTTATTCAAGGACATGATTGGCCTGATACAAAAATATTATTAGATAGTGGATTAACTGTATCAACATCAATTGAATACAGCTCATTATTTAATATGTTAATAAAAGGCAGGGGGGATGTATTTCCTCGATCGTTGCTTGAGGTTGAAACAGAGCTAAATACCTTTAAAGATGATACAGGTGCAAACTTAACCTTGGTGCCACATTTAATGTTGCAATACCCAGCCGCCATCTACTTCTTTTTTAACAAAGACACACCGAAAATTGCGCAAGCCGTCGAAAAAGGACTCGAAATAATGCGCAGTAACGGTGAGTTCGACCGCTTATTTAATGCGTATCACCGCAGTGCAATAGAGCACGCTGATATAAAAAATAAAACAATTATTAAACTAAAAAACAATCAGTTACCAGCATTAACTCCCTTAGGTAATGCTGCACTTTGGTTTTCAGAAAAAGATATTTAACTCCCCATGACACAAAAAATATTTATTATAGGTTTACCGCGAACCGGGACCACCAGTGTATGCAATGCATTTTTACAATTTGGTATTCCAACCGCTCATACTGCATATACCACCGCTTGTTTTGATAATGCGCTGGCTATAGCAGATACGCCTGTATTTAACGATTTTCAAGCATTAGATAAATTCTATCCAGGCGCAAAATTTATATATTTAGAGCGAGATCTTGCTGCTTGGTTACCTTCTATCCGTCAGCTTTTACAGCGAATGCACACTAATTTAACCCGGGCAGATGGTGGCTTTAATATTCATTTAAAACGCTGTTATTTGAATACGTTTAAAGATTTTTCACTAGAAAACATAAATAACGATAAATATTTAACTGACTGTTATAAAAAGCATATTAATAATGCTAAGGCTTATTTCAGTAATCGAGAAAATGATTTTTTAGCGATAGATATAGCTAAACCTAACAGTTTTAGTCAGCTTTGTGATTTTTTAAATATAAGCTCTGAATTAGCCGGATTTGAAAAAATGAATATGGGCGGTAAAGTCACCGCGTGGAATGATATAAAGCATCCATTAAAAATTGAGTCGACCGCGAAAGGGCGGATAGATAAATTTTTACCTTATGAGAGCCAAATTTAAACCGTGAGCCAAGATTTTTATTTTTAAATACGCTAAAATCCACGCATTATTTTATAAGTTGTATCCTTATGTTTGAATTAAAATACCACACGCCATTTGAATGGACCGAAGTTGTTTTAGCTGACTTTGAAACTTTTTTACAAGACCACGCAGCTGCTGAAAAAAAAGCATCGGGCATGGCCATGTCTATGCTTTCACATTATCCAGATAAGCGTAAGTTAGTTAAAGCCATGACTGACTTAGCACTAGAAGAGTTAATTCATTTTAAGCAAGTGCTTAAGTTATTGATAGAACGCGATACCAATTTAGGCGACGATAAAAAAGATCCTTATATTAAACAAATACGCGCTCACTTTAGACACGGTCGTGATGGTTTTTTAATGGATAGGCTACTTGTTGGCGGTGTAATCGAGGCGAGGGGACACGAACGTTTTTCTTTAGTTGCCGAGGCGCTACCTGAAGGAAAAGAAAAAGATTTTTATGTTGCCATAGCTAAGTCAGAAGAAAAACATAAAAATTTATTTGTGGAGCTTGCCTACGAATACTTTGATAAACAAGAAGTTGACGAACGCTTAGATGAGCTACTAACAATAGAAGCAGAAATTTGTAAAAACATTCCTTTTACAGCGGCTCTTCATTAAAAACAGGGTATGTTGTTTGATAAAGCAAAAACAACATACCAACTTTTCAAATTACTCTTCCTTTCTTCATACTGATTAATCAATCAAGCCCTAAGTAGATCAACTTAACAGCACTTAGTTAACACAGCCAAACAATAAACAGCTATTATCAGTTATTAATGTATAGCCTAATAGGATGTGAACCAATGCAGCCAATTCAACATATTGCCGTGCTAACCTCTGGTGGGGATGCGCCTGGAATGAACACCGCATTATTTGCCATAGTAAAAACCGCTCAACAACAAGGGATCAAAGTATCAGGGGTTCGCAAAGGATTTGAGGGTCTTATTGATAATGACTTAATTCCCTTGGACTATAAAAGTTTGCAACAAAGTATGCACTTGGGTGGGACTGTGTTAAAAACTGCACGCAGTGAAAGATTTAGAACAGAGACAGGTAGGCAGCAAGCTTTAGCTGCAATTGAACATAATAATGTTGATGCCTTAATTGTCATAGGTGGCGATGGCTCTTTTAGAGGATGTTTATGGTTATCGCACATTACCAACATCCCTTATATAGGTATTCCTGGCACTATTGATAATGATATTGCAGGCACAGACTACACCTTAGGGTTCGATACAGCAGTAAACACATCAATGCAATGCATTGATAATATTAGAGATACAGCTGAATCCCATAATAGGGTGTTTATTATTGAAGTAATGGGGCGTGATTCTGGCTATATTGGTACTTATGCAGGGCTAACTTCTGGTGCCGACTCAATATTAATTCCTGAAAATGATAAAGACATTGATGATTTATTGAATAAAATTAGAGATTATCACAGTGAACACGCATTTATCGTGGTAGTGTCTGAAGGCGACGAAATTGGTGTTGAGCATGTGTGTGAAAAAATAGCTGCTGTAAATTCAAATATAGATTTACGTGTAACTAAACTAGGGCACTTACAACGAGGTGGTAATCCATCAGCAGCTGATCGTATGTTAGCAATTAGATTGGCTGTACAAAGTGTAAAAGCATTATGTGCTGGGGAAACCGCTATAATGGTTGGTATATTAAATAACGCAGTCGCTAATACACCTATGCAAGATGTTGTTAAACAACACGTTATTAGTGACGAGCTACAAGGGCTGTTATCTGTATTTTGTAGATAGTAATTAAATAAGCATAATATCCAGAATGAGAAACTATAAATGAAATATTTAAGAGGTACAGCAATAAGCCTGTTATTAGTAAGCTCAGCAAGTGTGTTAGCTCAAAACAATTGTATGAATTTATACGGCTGTGAAAAGAAAGCCTGTGAAGTTAACCAAGAATTATTAATTGCAAAACATATGATGACTCAGGGGCATTTAGTGCTAATAATGTTTTTGTTGTTGATGGTGGTAATTTAAGAGGTAAAGTCACAAACCTAGATACCGGTTTAACTGTTGATGTCGGCTATGTGGGAGCTGTGAAAGTTGCACCGTATTTAGGGTATTTTATACAGGTATCAGCATCAACAAACTTGAAGATTTACAACACAGATGGGACAACAACTAATTACAATAACCCAATTGATACAACTAATTTTAACGGGCGGTGCGGCACGGGGTATAATTCGGCGTTTTACCAATTCGGACAACCCGCGGCGGGGTTTGATACAAAAATAATATATTTTAATGCGGGTGAATGGGTAGACATTCAGCCGCCAGCGGAAATTATTGATAGAGGAATATTTCACGCGTTCACTGATGAGCTAGATGGAACGATTTGGATTGTAACAAGTTTAAATGAGGTGTTTTTTACTTCTGACGGGTTTATTACAGTTCAAAAAATTAACGGCTTATCCGTTGATTATAACAAAGATATTTCAATGTCATTTAACCAAAGCCATGCAATGATTGTGGGTACTGGAATTTGTAAGGTTATAGACAAGCAAACATTAACTTACTTGGATTTAGTAGGAGTTGCGCCAACCGTTCACGGTGGGGTGCTTTTGGATGACGAGTGGCTAATTGCCTCTTTCAATAGAATTTACTCAAGTACGAACCAGTTTGATACATATAATGAAGCATACGTAAACGGCCGGAACTTTGAAAAGTCAATAAAAACGATTCACGAGCATAATGGCAATATTTATTTAGAAGAGCAGGACAATGACGTGGGAGTGGTTGTTATTAAAGCCGAATTAGATATCGACTTAACAAAACCAAAAGAAAAAATCCGCGTGTTTAAGGAGTCGTTCTAATGAAAATTTCACACATTTTATTAGCGGCGCTTGCGGGTCTTGGCTTTGTGCTTTACCCGTCAAAATTAGGTGATGCGCCGCGCGGTATTCGCAACAACAACCCGTTGAACATTGAAGAAAATAGCACGGCATGGGAAGGTGCGGCGGGGGATGATGGGCGATTTGTTGTGTTTAGCTCCCCGCTGCACGGCATTCGAGCCGCCGCGCGAATATTGCGAACGTATGCCAGTAAATACCAGTTAAACACCATTGCCGGAATCGTTGCACGATGGGCGCCGCCGATTGAAAATGACACTGATAATTACATTAACTTTGTCAGCAGCAAAACGGGTGTTAATGCAAATACACCGTTCAATGATGAAACATACCCCGCAGTAATCGCGGCAATGATTCACATGGAAAACGGCGACAACCCGTATTCAATTGATGAAATCAAACAGGGCTTTGCGTGGGGGTTTTATGGTTAATGTAATCGAGCGTAATTTACCGACAATTTTTATTATGGCCGCTGCATACTATGCGCTAACACGATTCATAAAAACGAGTCGCGAAGCGATAGCACCAGCAACAAAGCCAATCAGTAAATTGTTAGCTGAAATTCAATTTTTTATGAATGACAGCAGTTACATAAAATACCCAAATGCGGGCTTTGTACTTAATCGAGATAAGCTCGATTACAACTACAAAATAGCTAATACAACGTGGCTCAAAGCAATGGCCGCAGCGCATCCAGACCACGAAGGTTTTTTAAATGAAATCTTTGATAGCAACTTAACGCTAAAGCCGATTTACCACCCGTTATTAAATGCGGTGGTTGACGCGGGCAGTATAGCAACGGCGGCGCGAACATAATGGATACAAACACAGTATTAATCATTGTTGTTCAAGTTGCCGCATCTGCGGGAACAATCGCAACACTAAAAAATGATATTTATTGGCTAAAAGCCATCATTAACAAGCTTGAAAAGCGAGTTGAAATATTAGAGGGTAAACTATGCTAGCGGCAATCGGTAAATACTTAGCGGTAAAACTGCTAACAGAAACATTCGTAAAGCGCGTATGCCTTGCGACAGCAAAACACTTGGCAGAAAAATCAACTAACACATTAGATGATGAATTAGTTGCTGCATTGGGTGAAGCGTTAAAGTAAAGTAACGATTCCTAAAGGGTCAGTGACCAATTAAAAAGCCGCTTAAATGCGTAATGCCGATCAGTTAAGAATATTTTTGATCGGTTGACTGATCTTTTTAACGCTTTCAAAATCCGATATCTGTCTCTGGTATCGGATTTTTTTATGCGCTTTGAAAATGAATTAGCGGTCGCTT
>Ga0310122_10000429_pt1 | contig 26649 bp, 3 predicted proteins | sample CB6_Bottom_1051__FD_203503 | JGI IMG/M metagenome (GOLD analysis project Ga0310122, IMG submission 203503) | Marine microbial communities from Western Arctic Ocean, Canada - CB6_Bottom_1051 | ecosystem: Environmental > Aquatic > Marine > Oceanic | place: Canada: Western Arctic Ocean | collected...
GTCGAGGATTCTGACCTCAGTTGATGGCGTTGGCGATGGCGGAGGCCAACCAGGTAGATCGGGCAGGCCACTATTCACGATTCAATCCGCCGCAGGCGGACTGACCCCAATTGGTGGGTGCTTGAGTGGGGGTTGGGGGGGTGGTATCGTGTGGCGTCACGGGGGATCGGGATCAGGCTCTGGTCGGGGTCGTGGGGTGCTGCCGGACAGATCACAGGGAGGTGAGGATGTCGGGGATTGCCGATCGGTACGATTCGCTGGTCGATCGCTTGAAGCGGAAGGCTGTGCTCGAGTCGTGTGCGAGTGTTCTGGGTTGGGACGAGCAGACGTACATGCCCGCCGGTGGTGCCGAGCATCGGGCTGAGCAGTTGGCGTTGTTGTCCGGGGAGGCCCACGCCGTTTCGACCGACTCGGGGCTGGGCGAGCTGATCGGTGAGCTCGAATCGGCATCTGCGGGTGAGTGGGATGATGCGGACGATCCGCGGCTGGCGAATCTCCGGGAGGCGCGTCGGGCGTATGACCGGGCGACCTGTCTCCCTCGGCGGCTGGTCGAGGAACTCTCAAGGGTGGCGACCCTCTCGCAGCAGGCCTGGATCTCGGCGCGTCGCGAGAAGGACTTTGCGGCCTTTCTGCCGTTTCTGGAGCAGGTGGTTGCGTTGAAGCGTGAGGAGGCTGCGGCGATCGGGTTTGCTGAGGGGGGCGAGCCGTACGACGCGTTGCTGGCGGACTACGAGCCGGGTGCCACGTCGGCGTGGATCGATGCGGTGTTTGCGCCGTTGCGGGTGGCGACCGTGGAGTTGCTCGATGAGATCCGTGGCAGCGGCGTGGAATTGCCGGTTGAGATTCTCGAGCGATCCTACCCGGTGGATGCTCAGCGGGAATTCGGCACCGCGGCGTCGCGGCGGCTCGGGTTCTCGTTCGACGACGGCCGTCTCGACGTCGCCGCTCACCCCTTCTGCAGCGGGTTCGGTCCTGGCGACTGCCGCCTGACGACTCGCTACGACGAGCACCACTTTCCCGGAGCGTTTTTCGGGACGATGCACGAGTCGGGTCACGGGATTTATGAACAGGGGTTGAACAAAGCGGCCTACGGGACGGCGATGGGCGTGTCGTGTTCGCTGGGGATCCACGAGTCTCAGTCGCGGATGTGGGAGAACTTCGTGGGCCGGGGGGCTGCGTTCTGGGAGTACCTGTTCGAGGACGCTCGGGCGACGTTTCCCGAGGCCCTGGGCGAGGAGACTCGGGAACGGTTCGTGGCCGCGATCAACGATGTGCGGCCGTCGATGATCCGGGTCGAGGCCGACGAGGTGACCTACAACCTGCACATCATGCTGCGGTTTGAACTCGAGCGGGCGCTGATCGACGGCTCGCTGAAACCGGCCGACGTGGCGACGGCCTGGAACGAGACCTTCACCCGCGATTTCGGGATCACCCCCGCCGATGATTCGCAGGGCTGCCTGCAGGACATCCATTGGAGTTCGGGATCACTGGGCTACTTCCCGACCTATGCGCTGGGCAACATCTATGCGGCACAGTTCTTCGTGGCGGCCGAGTCGGCGGTGGGGCCGCTGGACGAGCAGTTTGCCGCAGGAGATTTTGGTCCGCTCAAGGAGTGGCTCAACCGCGAGATCCACCAGAGGGGTCGGCAGTACCCGGCCGAGCGTCTGGTGGAGGTGGTGACCGGGGAACCGTTGAGTCACGAGCCTCTGGTCGAGCATCTGCGGAACCGCTTCAGGCCGCTGTACGGATTATCCTGATTGATGGTTCGTGCTGCGGGCGAGGGGCCATTAGTGCAAGAAATGTGGCGTGAAGACCGGAATCAGACGAAGGGGAGGGGGGTTGCGGAGGTTAATCGGGGTGGCGGGGGATCCGTGTGGATCCGAACAGGTCGCTGGGGAGCCCGCTGCTGGAAATCCCCTCGAACCCGCTAGTTTCCTATTTCCCCAAATCAGAAAAACTCATATATTTTTAGCCACTATGGGTACCGGAACCTGATCGTGGCGGCCTGTGTCAGGTCGGCTTGCGGGCGGTTGTGGTTCCTGGAACCAGGCGGATACAACTGATCTTGAAATTCTCGTCGAGCGTGGACCGGGCCAGGTCGTCGGAGCGATCCGTCTTCCGTGGGGGTGGTCGTTCAGGGCAAAGCAGCCCCGGCCGCCGGAATCCCCAGTGCGCTGGTGATGGGAATACAGCAGGAGATGGTCGATGTTGCTGACCTCATGGATTGACTCGTTGCGGCGCACGTGGCAGCAGAGGCGTCATCGTCATGGCGTGATGCGGAACCGCCGCCAGGTGGCTCCTCGTGCTTCGGTCATCGAGCAGTTGGAAGACCGCACGTTGCTTTCGGCGATGGTAATCGAATCGGTCGGATCCGGCGGCGCGGTGTCGATCGACACGATCGACGTGATCGGAACCGGCACGGCCGAGAATCCCGAGTTCTCGACGATCGTGATCCGCGCCGTGGAGATCACTCCGACCTCCGGCGTGGGGGTCACGATCGACCTCGCGGGGGATGCGACTGCGAAGCTGCGGATGGAGTCGATCGTGATCGAATCCGCGGTGATCAACGGCACGGGCGCTCCGGCGGTGGATCTGCGGCTGGATGACGTGGTGCTTGAGGACCTGGTGATCGAGGATTCGACCATCACGGGCGAGGACGGTTCGGCGGTCTCGATCGTACTGCACGACAGCGACATCACCGACCTGACGTTGCTCAACAGCCAGGTGGTCGGGCAACTCGGGGCGGGCGTCTCGATCAGTCTCGACGGGGCTCACGTCGGTTCGTTCAACGTGGTGGGGATGGAGGCTGACGGTGTGGCGGTGATCGCGGTCAGCGGTGACCGCGGCGTGATTGCGGATGTGACGACTCCGGCAGCCGGCGGTCCGATCCAGGTCCAGACGCTCTCGCACGGTCTCTCCGACGGCGACATCATCAGCGTCTTCGGAGTGGTCGGCAACGCTGCGGCCAACGGTCGTCGCGCGGTGAGCGTGATCGATTCGAACAACATCGAGTTGGACACCTCGGGGCTCACCGGCGACATCGACAACACTGCGTCGATTCTCAACGTCGACAGCGCCGCGCAGTTGCGTGCCGGGGGGGTGATTCCGTTCCAGATCGGAATCGGCAGTGAGCGGATGCAGGTGATCGCCGTCTCGGGCAGCGAGCTGACGATCCTCCGCGGCGTGGACGGCACCACCGCGGCATCTCACATCGCCGGCGACGCGGTGTTTGCCACCGAGGGGACCGGCAGCTACCTGGCCGGTGGTGAGTGGGTGATCCGGTCACGGATTGACGACGTGACGGTCAAGGAGAGTCGGCTGGTGGGGGCTACCGGTTCTGACGGGTTCCTGCTGAGCCTGACCGATTCTCAGAGTGCCCGGGTGCGGATCAATGACAACGCCGCACTGGAAGGCGTGAGGCTGGTGCTGGACAACGCGCCGCTGCCTTCGCTGAACATCCACAACAACCTGATCGAGAACCACTCGGTGGGCAGTGGCGTGCTGATCGACGCGACCAACAGCGACGTGAACGGCCAGATCACCGACAACCGGATCCTCGCCAATGCCCGCGACGGAATCGAACTGAAACTCTCGGACAGCAATGTCGGCGGCATCATCGCCGGCAATACGATCAACGGAAACTCGGGCCACGGCATCTCGCTGGACCCGAGTTCCACCGCCGGCGTGCACACGCTGGACTACCGAACCACCGGCGAGTTTGTGGGGATGGTCGAGGGAGTGTCCAACAGTGAGCCGATCGAGGTCACCAGTTACGGCCACGGTCTGCGGACCGGCGACCTGGTCTACATCGAGGACGTGCTCGGCAACACGGCCGCCAACGGCAATTTTCACGTCGACGTGTTGTCCTCGGAATTGAAGCAGGCAGTCAACCTGACGCAGTCGACCGTCACCGTCGACGACCTGAGCCAGTTCCTGGAGTCGGAAGTCGCCGACTCGAGCGGAAACTACGACTTCCAGATTCGGATCAACGACGAGCGGATGCGGGTCATCGGCGTGGATCATTCGACCAACGTCTTCACGGTGCAGCGGGGCGTGGCCTCGACCGAACCGGGCAATCACGCGATCGATGACCGGGTGGACCACGACTCGATCTTCCGTCTCGAGGGCTCCTCGGGGATCGCGGCCTCGACGGGAGTCTTCTCCGGAGGCGGCCGGATCAGTCTTTCTGCGGGAGCCATCAGCGACAACCTGATTGACGGCAACACCACCGGTGCCGGAATCCACGCCGAGCTGCCGGTCGGCACGCAGCTTGTGGCCGATGTCGTGCGAAACCGTGTCAACAACAACAGTGCCGGCGGCCTGGTCGTGCAGGGGACCGACACGAACCCGGACGACCAGGGGACCACTTCGTTTGACGTGATGGTCGGGGGCACTGCGGCCAACGGCAACCTCTTTGATGGAAACACCGGTGTCGGTGTCAACTTCACTCTGATCGACCGGGCCGCTGCCACATTCAATGTGCAGCACAACACGTTCACCCGTACCGTCGATGACTTTCTCACGTCGACCAACTACAGCGGGGATGGCGTCCAGGTTCAGGCGATCGGCGTGACGGTGGACTTCGAGGCGACCAACAGCCTGAACCGTGCTCTGCTGCAGAACAACAACATCGGGACCGACGCCTCGACGTCACTGACCAACTCACTCAACGCGACCCAGACTGCGGTCCCCGTCCTGGACACGTCGGCATTCGATGAGATCTCAACTCCGTTCAACGTACGGATCGGCCGCGAGGAGTTGAGGGTCACTACGGTGAGCGAGGCGGAATTGACCGTGGTGCGGGGCGTGGGGACGTTCGCCGGCGAGTCGCACCCGGCCGGAGACCGGGTGTTCACCTCCAGTGGCGGGAACGCGGGTCGCGGCGTCGCGTTTCGGATCGAGGAGGATTCGACGGTCCGCGACTTCTACATGTCCCACAACACGGTGGTGAACAACCAGGACGACGGGTTGAAGTATCGGCGCGAGGATGAGGGCCGGCTGCACAAGGTCAACCCTCAGCTCAACCAGCGGCGGGCGGTCACGATCCTCGAGAACACCTTCGTCAACAACGGACTCTCGGCCCCCTCCGAGGAGATTTCTCCGGGGTCGTCTGAGCGTCGCGGAGCGGGCATCGACATTCATCTCTACAACGGCAGCATCGATCTGCAGGACATGGAGATCGTCCGCAACGTGGTCGAGGCGAACCGGGGTACCAACACCAGTGGGATCCTGCTGCGGGCCGAGGCGGATGCACGGCTGCTGGTCGACATCGAGGACAACCGGATTCGATACAACTCCGCCGACGGCATCGAGTTGTCGACTCGAGAGAACGATCCGACGGATATCCGGCAGGTGGGAGGCATCTGGGTCAAGAACGTGATCACCGACAATGGGGCTCACGGGATCCAGATCATCGGCCGGCACGGCCTGTACGACAACATCACCGAGATCGTCCCGTCGGCACCTCCGGGTGACCCGACTCCTGCGCCCGAGGTGGTCGTGACACCGCTGTTCGTCGGGATCAAGGGTCCCGATCCGGTCGACGGCAAGGACCGCGGCAACCTGATTTCCAGCAACGGGCTGGACGGGATGACCATCAATCGCGGGGGCGCGATTTCGTTTTCCAACAACATCGTGAAGTTCAACGGCACCGGCGGAGTCGACATCGACCCCTCGGGGCTCAATCCCAACCACACCTCCTCGATCAAGGCCAATGATCTCTCGGAAAACACCGGGATCGGCCTGGACATCAATGCCGCGCCGGTGGTGATCTCGACGATCCGCGACAACCTGATCCGCAATAACGACGACCCCAACCTCAGCGACTCGGTGGTCACCGGCGACGGCATCGAACTCTCGACCAACCCGACCGGCACGCTGCACGTGGTGGCCACGGGGAACTTCATCGAGGGCAATGACGGTCGCGGTGTCGACATCCGCAACGTGGGAATCATGCAGTTCAAGGCGGGTGATCCGCTGCTGCCGCTGGACACCGGCCGCAATGAACTGGTCGGCAACCGGCTCGAGGGGCTCTACATCGTCAATACCGCCGACGATGACCAGCCGCTGGATGTCGACAGCTCGGTCCCGCTGACAGCCAACGGCCCGATGGTCAACATTGCCGACCTGATGCTGAACTTCGACACCAACACCGTCGAAGACAACGGTGTGGGCAGTTCACTGACCGGCACAGGCATCGTGGTGCGGGCCGGGACCAACTACGGCCAGAGCACGTCGGGGGTTCACACGCTGCGAGACCCCTCCGGCGACATCGCCCAGGAAGGTGGCCTGGGCGCCAGTTACGGGCCTGCCGTCGGGGCCAACGACGGTCACTGGACCAAGGGCAACGGCCGGATCGACGCGCGGGTGACGAACAACTTCTTCGAGGGCAACTTCGGTAACGACTTCCTGGTCGAGGCTTATATCTCCACGGTCGATCCGCCGACGACCGTGGGGACTTGGAACACCTCGAGTTTCTATATCAGCAGCTACACAACCGATCCGTTGTCCCGGATGAACCTGGTCTTCGACGGCAATGAAGGCAACGGCATGAACCCCCATACGGGTTCGACTCCGGTGTATTTCAACGCCGAGGACAACTTCAAGAGCCGTATGACGAACAAGAGCCCCGCCGGGCCGTTCGGGTCCGGGTCGCGAGAGCGAAGTGCCTGCAACATCCCCTGGCGAGGCACGCCCTACCTGAAGCCGCTGCCCGACCTGCCGCCATTTGGCCCCGTGATCGCGGAGGCATTCCAGTATCCAGGCCTGGGAATCGAGAAGACCTTCCGCGTGCAGACCGGTTTCGACACCGCCGGCACGGGTCCCAACAACCAGTTCGAGATTGGCAGCAATTTCGATGATCTGGGTGGTCCGTGCGGCTGGGACGTCTTCGGCACCTACCTGACCGATTTCGTCAGCGTGAACACCAACACCATTCGGGTCGACGATGCGAGCGTATTCGTGGGCGGCCAAGGGGACGGGGATGCGGTGCTGCAGCCCGGGTTCACGTTCCAGGTCGATCACGAGCAGATGCGAGTCCTGCAGCGCAACGGCGACATCATGACCGTCGAGCGCGGGTTCCGGAACTCTCCGGTCGAGCCTCACCTGGCCGGTCGACCGGTCGGCATGTTCACCTTCCCCGATCCCCGCACGGCCAGTTTCCCGCTGCCCGATGTGGTGGATGTGGTACCCGGTGACCGCAACGCCGACGCGGGGGTGGTCGACGTGGTCTATTCCGAGGACATGAAGAGCATCGACATCGATGACTTCGCGCTGGCCTTCAACGACGGCACTCCCAGCACCACCGGCGTGATCAGCGGCGCCAGCCACGTGCGACCCGATGGAACCAAGTCCCCGGTCACGATCACCTCGATCGGAGTCGGCAACCACCTCAACAACGGCGACGAGGTAACGATCAGCGGCATCCTGGGCAACGGGGCAGCCAACGGCGTCTACACCATTTCCAACGTCACGATCAATACGTTTGACCTGGGTGTCAACGAGCAGCAGCACCTGAACTTGCTGGGCAACCCGACCGGTGGCAGCTTCAGGCTGACGTTTCCGGTCAACACCAACGAGTTGCAGCGGCTGGACATGACCGGCTACCCGATGGACGGTCACTTCGCCCTGGAATTTAGAAGCGCGGGAATTCCGCTGGTCCAATTGACCGACGCTCTGCATTTCCGGGCGACACCGGCTCAGATCCAGGCCGCGCTCGAGTCGTTGCCGACGATCCGTCCCGGTGACGTGATCGTCAGCGGAGGACCTCTGGCCGGGGTCAACGACGTGCAGGAGTTGGAGATTGTCGGGACGACCGTGGGGGGAGACACATTCACCCTGGCCTACCTGCATCCGGTGACGGTGCTGGGCGCCGACATCAGCGATCTTGCGACGACGATCACGGTCAACGACACCACCGAGTTCATCGATCAGTACGGCCGGGAGATGGGTCTTCCCAACGGAGTCCCGTTGCTGGTGCCGTTCCCGATCCGTATCGATGACGAGGAGATCCTGGTCACCGAGGTGATCGATGGAAAGACGATGGCCGTGGCACGGGCTGCGGCCGGGACCATGGCGGTTGAGCACACCGCCGGGCGCACCGTCTTCGAGGTGCAGGTGACGCTGGACATTCCGGCCAACGCGTCCAACAGCGGTGGGGTGCACGAGGTGCAGCGGATCGGCATTTCCGGTGCCGGCGGCGACGACACCTTCACCATCTCCTTCCTGCACCCGGACACCGAAGCCAGCGGCCTTGCCGGCCAGATCAACGACCTGCCGACCTCGACGACTGTGGTGGTCAACGATTTTGCCGAGATGACCAACCACCGCAAGGAGCCGTTGCCGACGGGGAATCCGCTGTCGGCCGGCGAGCAGTTCAACATCCGCATCGACGACGAGGAGATGCGGGTCACTGCGGTGGCGGGGAACACTCTGACGGTCCAACGCGCCATCAACGGCACCAGCCTGGCCGTGCACAACGCCAACACTGACGTGTTCTACATCGAGACCTCGATCGCGATCGCCCACGACGCACCCTCAGACGACAGTCGCAACGACATCCAGGTGCTCACGATGTCCGGCGACCCCGACGGCGGCACCTTCACCCTGACGTTCCAGCACCCCGACACGGTGCCCGGGATCCTCGACGGATCGATCGCGTCGTTGGGTACGACTCTGCTGGTGGAAGATTACACCCTGATGACCGACGCCCTGGGCAACCCGTTGCCCAGCGGCGATCCGCTGGCCGAACCGTTCAGCATTGTGATCGAGGACGAGGTGTTGCGGGTGACTTCGGTCGTCGGCAACCTGCTGACGGTCCAACGCGGCTTCGTCGACACGACCGCCGCGACGCACGCCGATGACCTGGAAGTGCATTTTGTCAAGACGACGCGCCCAATCGCCTACAACGCCAGTGCCGACCTCAGCACGACCGAGCGGCAGCGGGTCGACGTGCAGGGCAATCCCGACGGCGGCGAATTCACCCTCTCGTATCTCGACCCCCGCGCCGTGCCGGCCACGCTCTTGGGAATCAACGAACTGCAGGAACTGGAACTGGTCGGTGACCCCGACGGCGGGACGTTGACTCTGACCTTCGAGTCCCCCACCGCGGCCGAGACGACGGTGGGCCAGGCCGTGTTGGCAACAGACAGCACGATCGTGGTCGGCGATGCCAGCCTGCTGCCGATCGCCCCCTTCCTGATCCGGGTCAATGACATCGAGATCATGAGCGTGACGGACGTCTCGCCGGCGACTGACACGCTGACGGTGTTCCGTGGCCAGAACGCGACGCTCGATGTCGGCCACCTGGTCGGAGATCGCGTGGTGGTGGTCGAGGAGACGACGACGATCAACCACGACGCGACTGCCGCCGACGTTCAGACGGAGCTGGAAGGTCTGATTGCGATCGGAGTCGGCGATGTGCTGGTCACCGGAGGACCATTGCCCGACACGAATGTGACGATCGAGTACACCGGAAACCTGGGCGTGCAGGACATCGTGCCGTTGCACCCCGACGGCGGTCTGCTCACCGATTCGTTGGCTCCCGGCGACGAGGACGCGGTGATCACGACTCCCCGCGAGGGCCAGTCGGGGATAACCGACCTGGGCACGGTGATCCCGGTTCTCGACGTGACCGCGATGCTCGACGGCCTGGGGGTCGCGATGCCGGTGGGGGTGCTGGACGTCATCGACCAGTTCAACATCCGAATCGACGACGAAGAGATGCTGGTGACCGAGGTCGACGACGTGGCCAACACGTTCACCGTCATCCGGGCGATCAATGACACGACCGCGGTACTGCACGACCTGGACCAGTCGGTGCACTTCATCGAAACAACCTCCGCGATCAACTTCGACGCGAATGCGGCCGACGTGAAGGCGGCCCTGGAGAGTCTCAATCAGATCGCCGCCGGTGACATCCTGGCCAGCGGCGGTGCGCTGCCGGGCACGATGGTGGAAATCGAATTCGATCTGACCGGGACGCTGAACTTCTACGAAATCGCCACGCTCGGTGCCGACTCGAGGCTGCTGACCGATTCGGTGGCTTCCGGCGACGAGAACGTGGTGGTGACCGAGTTGCAGGGGGGAACCCTGAGCGTGGAGACGGCCCTGGAGTTGTTCGAGGAGATTCTCGACGGCACACACCTCGCCGGAGCGATCGACAACACACAGGAAACGATCACGGTCGTCGACATCTCGGTGTTCGACACCCAGACGCTGCCCTTTACGGTCCGCGTCGACAACGAGGACCTGCAGGTCACCGGCAAGGACATTCCGACCGGGACCCTGACGGTGATTCGTGGCCACAACGATACGAACCCGACCGTGCATGCCATCGATGCCCAGGTCAAGAACAACGTGTCGGCCACCCAGGGGCCTCTGCCGGGGACCGATGTGGAGATCGAGTTTCTGGGGACTCTGGAGCACACCGACATCGAGGACCTGATCGTCGACAGTTCGCTGTTGACCGAGAACGGGGTGCATACCGACGAGTTGGCCGAGATCAACCCTCTGCCGGGGATGGGAGTCGAGGGTGCCTTGAGCGTGGAAACGACGCTTGAGCGTCTCGAGAGCATCGAGGGTCCGGAGATCGACATCCAGGCAGTCGGTGGACCGCTGGGGACCACCCGTGTCTACATCGAATTCCGCGGCCCTTCGCTGGGCCGCCGCGACATTCCTCAGATTTACGTGGACCCGACCGGCTTGGTCAGCAACCCCGGCGTCGCCACGGCGGTGGCCGACACCTCGACCGCCGGTGTCCTGAGCGTGCAGGCGGCGTTGGGGCGACTGGTGGGTATCCCCAACGGGAGCGTGCTGGTCACCGAGGCGAATCCCCTGGACGGGGGCTTGCCGTTCTTCCCGCTGGAAATCGAGTTCACCCGGTACCTGGGTGCGACGGACATTCCCGACCTGACGACGACGTATTCGGTGGGCGGCCCTGCCAGCACGGCCCAGGCCATCGTGGCGACCCTGATCGAGGGAGTCCGCCGGAGTCCTCTGGAGGTTGAGTTCAGCGGTTTGCTGCAGAACCTGGACGTCGAATTGATCGCCTCGCAGGTCGACAACCTGGTGTTGCCCGAGCCCGACATGGTGCTCGAGCAGTGGAGCCCGGACAGCGAGGACGTGATCAGCACTCCCTGGATGGGCCTGTTCCCGATCTTTCCTCCGAGCCAAGATCCGACACTACTGATACCGGTCTGTTACTACGGGTTGACCTGTCCGACATCGCTGGTGGGCATCAGCGAGGCTCAGAGGATCTCGCTGGAGGAGATCGACCCCGACGGGGGTGGCACCGGCGGTTCGTTCACGCTGACCTTCAACGGCGAAACGACCGGTGGCCTGGCCAGCAACGCGACGGCCCTGCAGGTGCGGACTGCGCTTGAGAATCTGACGACGGTGGGGGCCAACAACACGGTCGTCAAGGGAGGCCCGCTTCTGAGCAACGACATCCTGGTCGAATTCGTCAACGGCCTGGCCAACGGAAACCACGGCCTGCTGGTGGCCGAGGACAGCGGTCTGAGCAACCACACGGTGGCGGTGACGACCTTCCTGCAGGGCGAAGAGCCGGGACCGAATGTCAACTCGGTCGAGCTGATCAAGGGTGGCTGGCAGACCATCACGCTGCCCTTTGACGTCTCGATCAGCGAGATCCAGACGCAACTCGAAGCGATGGTCACCATCGCCGGCTACCACGGGCTGATCTACGATTCCACCAACGGCGACCCCGTGATCCTGACCTCCCCGGGCCACCGTCTTCCCACCGGAGCCGAAATCCTGATCACCGGGGTCTCGGTCGAGGGTGAGCGTTCTCGAATGACCAGCACGATCAACGCTCTGACGGCGGTGATCAGCGTCGAGGACGGCGACGTGTTCCCGGTGGCCAACCCGGGGACCGGCACCACATTCAAGGTGCGGATCGACGATGAGGATCTGCTGGTCACCAACCGGGTGGGCAACACGCTGACTGTGACACGTGGTGCCAACGGCTCCGCAGCCGTGGCTCACACCGCCGGGAAGTTTGTTCGCCACATCGAAAACACGGTGATCAACGGCCGCAGGACGATCACGGTTGTGGACGATGACAGCTTCAGTCTCGACGGGATCAAGGGCGACGGCGAGTACGCCGGGGCCGGGTTCTGGGTCAAGATGGGCAACGTGAGTGTGGGCGGCGGTCCGCTGCCCAACTCGCCGGTCTCGATCGAGTTCAAGGGTGACCTGTCGCTTACGGACATCGTGCAGTTGACCCCCAACGGTGGCTTGTTGACCGGCGATGGTGACGAGACCGCCGTGATCACCACCCTGCCGCAGGGATCGGGAATCTCGGCCGGCGGCGACTACATCGGTGGGGGTGAGTGGGTCAGGAACATCGACCTGGGCCCGGCCGGTCGCGACCTGACCGTGGTGGGCGTCAACGAGATCCAGGAGATCAGCTTTTCGCCGACCAACATGCCCGACGGGGGAACACTCACGCTCGAGTTCAAGGGCATGGTCACCGAGGCGATTCCCTTCGACGCCGATGCCGCGCTGGTCTTCACCCGCCTGACCGACGAGGCGATCATCAGTACCGTCGGCCCCAACAATGTCAAGACCACCGGCGGGCCGTTGCCGTTTGTGCCGATCCAGGTCGAGTTCATTGGCGAGCGACAACGTCTGAACCAGCCGGCGATGATCCTCAACGGAGACATGCTGACCGGGATCTCCTCGCCGGCCGGAGCCATCTCGACACTGCAGCAGGGCAACGGGACCGATTACACGATCGCCTTCGACACCAACGAGTTCCAGCGAGTGACTCTCAACGGCGCGACCGCCGGAGAGTTCACCCTGATCTTCGAGCCGAATCCGACTCCCGGCAGTGCCGAGGAAACCGGCTTGTTGCCCTTCGACGCGGTCGCTGCGGATGTCCAGGCGGTGCTCGAGGGTCTGCCATCGATTGATCCCGGCGACGTGATCGTCACCGGCGGGCCGTTGCCGGCGATCCCCATCGACGTGGAATTCTCAGGCAGCTACACCAAGCAGGACGTCCTCCCGCTGGCAACCAATGACGCGCCCCTGGGGGGCACCCCCCTGGCGGGGACCTCCTCGAGCATTTCCACGGAGGTCGACGGACGTCGGGTGACAGATGTGGATGGTGAGTACACGTTGAGTGTTCTGACCGACGACGTCGGCCCGGCGACCCATGACCTGCTGTTCAATGGCCTGACGCAACTCGTCGACGGGGCCGGGAACACGCTCAATATCGGCGCCGATGACGTCTGGAACCGAGACGAGCAGGTTCCGGTGGCGTCGTTCGTGGCGGTCAATCCGTCGAACAGGAATTCGGCCGTCGGCGTGGTGACGATGAACGTCTCGGAAGACGTCGTGGGAGTGGACATCGCCGACTTCCGCGTGACTCGCGACACCGGCAGCGGCCCGGTCAACGTGCCAGTGGACGACCTGTCGGTGACCGAATTGACCGGCAGCCAGTACACGATCGACCTGAACCTCAAGACCAGCGCCGCGGGCACCTACGTGTTGAGCCTGGTCTCCACCGATCCGCTGTCGCCGATTGTGGACTCTTCGGGGAACGGAATTGTCACCGACTCGGTGGGCTGGCAGACCAACATCGTGGCCCCCTCCGCGTCATTCACTCCAATCACCACCCCGCGGAACACGACCGCGGGCATCGTCACGGTCAACTTCAGCAAGCCGGTCACCGGTGTCAACATCGACGACTTCACGCTCTCCCGCGACGGCCAGCCGGTTTCGCTGGCCGGACTGAATGTCGGGGGATCCGGAGACACCTGGACGCTGGACGTGAGTGGTGTGACGGTGGCCGAGGGTCTGTACGAATTGACGCTGGTGGCTCCCGATAGTGGGATTGCCGACGCGGCCGGCAACGACCTGCCCAACGACGCCGGCCTGGGCTGGGTGATGGACACCACCTTGCCGACGCTGGACATCCTGGATGTGACACCCGATCCGCGGACGACCGACGGAGACATCGTCAACCTGATCTTCAGCGAACCGGTCGACAGCAGCGAGGTCGGGATCGGTGACCTGAGCCTGACTCTCAACACCCTGCCGGTGGACCTTTCGGCGTTGAGTATCGTGCCCGAGGGGGGCGGGAATTGGGTGCAGCGGTTCACAGTCGACCTGCGAGACGTGACCGACACCGATGGCGATTACGTGCTGACATTTTCGGTTCCAGGCGGGATTACCGACGAGGCAGGCAACGTGTTGACGGTCGATCCGGTCACGCTGACCGATCCCGAGGACGAGTGGATCAAGACTGCGACCGACACCACGGATCCGGAAGCCATCATCATCGCCATCGACCCGGATCCGCGGACGACGTCGTTGAGCTTTGCGACGGTCGTGTTCAGCGAGGACGTGATCGGGGTCGACATTGCCGATTTCACTCTGACCCGCGACTCGGCTCCCGTGGATCTCACCTCCGCCTCGGTGATCGAGATCACTCCCTTCCGGTACGCCGTGGAACTGCTGGACGTCTCGGATATCGACGGGGACTACGAGCTGACCCTGGTAGCGCTGGCCAGCGGCATCAGCGACACGGCGGCCAATCCGCTGGCGGGTTCCGCGTCGGTCGACTGGACCAAGGGAAATACCGGGCCCAACGCCGACATCGTGGACATTGTTCCGGATCCGAGGATTACCTCGGTGGGCGACGTGACGATCCGGTTCACCGATCCGGGGTCCGGGGCGGACCTGGACGTCACCGGGGTGGACATCACAGACTTCGAATTGAGACGGGACGGCCTGCTGCTGGACCTGGGTGATGTCACGCTGACGGAGCTCTCCGGCGACGAGTACCGGCTCGATCTGACCAACGTGACCGGAGTCAACGGCAGCTACGCCTTGACGCTCAAGGCGGCCGGCTCAGGCATCAGCGATTCAGTCGGCAATCCGCTGGTCGTGGACGCCAACGACGCCTGGGTGACCGAAACGACGATCGTCGTCAACAGCACCGAGGACCTGGTCGACGCGACGCCCCTGGGCGACGGAATCATCGACGTGGACCTGACGGTTCCCGGCAAGCAGATCACCTTGCGGGCTGCGATCCAGGAAGCGAACCTGCTTCCCGGTCACGACACGATTGCGCTGCCGGCGGGGGTCTATGTGCTGGAGTTGGCTGGAGTCGGCGACGACGACTCGTTCAGCGGCGACCTGGACATCCGCCAGGGCCTGACGATCATCGGTGAAGGTGCCGACGTGACCACGATCGACGCCAACGGCCTCGAGCGTGTGCTGCAGGTCTTCGGCGGAGTGGTGGCCGAGATCCGCGGAGTGACCCTGACCGGGGGCGCGGTCGTGGGCAGTGAAGACGGTGGCGGCATCCGCAGCGTGGGCGACCTGACCCTGATCGACGTGGTGGTGACGGGGAACACGGCCGAGGACAGTGGTGGTGGCATCAACGCCAACGGGATCCTGCGTCTGGAGCGGGTCACGGTGTCGTCGAACACCGCCGGTGGCGATGGCGGCGGCATTCGCAACGTGGGCGAGCTGACCGTCTACAGCAGCACGATTTCGGGCAACAGCAGTTCGCTCGACGGCGGCGGCCTGGTCAACATCTCGCTGGGCAACGCCACCTTCTACAACACCACCTTCTCGAGCAACTCAGCCAGTCGCGACGGCGGAGGCATCCACAACGAAGCCACGCTCGTGCTGGTCAACACCACCGTGACGGCCAACACGGTCGACAACGTCGGGGGAGGCGTGTCGACCTCGGGAGTCACCTCGGTGCAGAACACGCTGCTGGCCGAGAACGTCGCGGCGATGGACTTCCCCGATGTCTCGGGAACCTTCTTCACGCAGGGCAACAACCTGGTCGGAAACAACTCCGGTGCCGCCCCATCGTTCCCGGCCTCGGCGGTTGCAGGTCAGCCCAATGCCAATGGCGATTACGTGGGCAGCCCGCAGAACATTCTCGACCCGCTGATCGACGGCAACCTGGGTGACAACGGCGGTCCGACCAACACTCACGTGCTGCTGAAGGACAGCCCGGCGATCGACGGAGGCAACAACGCGGGCTTGCCGTCGGAGATCGCCAGCGAGCAGCGTGGGGCTCCGCGGATCCTCGACGGACCTGACCAGGACCTGGTGCGGACGATCGACATCGGGGCCGTCGAGTTCGGCAACTTCTATGTCAACTCCACCGATGACCTCACCGACACGACGCCCCTGGGTGACGGGCTCGTCGACGGCGACCTGTTGGCCATCGGCAAGCAGATCACGCTGCGGGCGGCCTTGCAGGAAGCCAATGCGTTGGCTGGTGAGAACACGATTCTGCTGGCCGACGAGATCTACCTGCTCACGATGACCGAGCCGGATACGATCGATCCGACCGCCGACATCATTGACATCACCCCCGATCCTCGAGACACACCGGTGGGGTTTGTGACGGTCTCCTTTGACGAGGACGTGATCAACGTCGACCTCGCCGATGGGGCTCCCGACTTCGTACTGACCCGCGAAACCGGCAGCGGACCCGTGGTGGTGCCCCTGGCCGGGATTTCGGTCAACGAGATCAACAACACGACCTACACGCTGGACCTCTCGAGCGTGACCGACGTCAACGGCATCTACGAGTTGACCCTCGACGCGGCCGGCAGTTCCATCGTCGACCTCGTGGGCAACCCCCTTTCCGTGGACGCCGTGGACACATGGCTGACCGGCCCGGACGTCTACGCACCCACGGTGGATATCGTCGACGTGACGCCCGATCCACGCTCGGCGGTGGCCGGCGTGATCACGATCAACTTCAACGAAGCGGTCACCGGAGTCGACATAGCGGACTTCATGCTCGGGGTCGACTTCGGAGGTGGTGGCGGCTTCTCCACCTTGCCATTGACCGGGATTCCGCTGATCGAGGTGACTCCGGACCAGTACACCCTGGATCTCAGCGGCAGCCTGACTCTCATGAACGGCACCTACCAGTTGCTGTTGATTGCATCGGGTTCCGGGATTCAGGACCTCTCGGGGAACCTGCTGATCACTGATGCGACGGACCAGTGGGTCATGGGTCCCGATGGGGTGCCGCCGTCGGCCGATATTGTCGACGTGCTGCCCGACCCGCGGATCACCAACGTCGGGCTGGTAACGGTCGATTTCAGCGAGCCGGTTACCGGTGTGGACCTGAGCGACTTCACTCTGTCCCGCGATTCGGGCAGCGGTCCGATCAACATCCCGCTGACCGGCGTGACGCTGACGCAGCTCTCGAACGTGCAGTACACGCTGAACCTGAATGCCGTGACCGGATTCGACGGGGTCTACCTGCTGACACTGGTGGCCAGCGGCTCCAACATCCTGGACATCCCGGGCAATGTGATACAGGCCGACGCCACCGACAGCTGGCAGCGGGGCGAGTCTTCCGATGGATCCGGCGACCTGGACATCACCGACGACACCGGTGGCCTGACGATCATCGGCGTGGGCGACGAGGGTGCGACGATCATCGATGCCAACGAGATCGACCGAGCGTTTCAGGTGCTCACCGGCGTCTCGGCCTCGCTGCGTGGCCTGACGATCACCGGTGGACTGGTGATTGGCGGTTCCGGCGGTGGTGCGATACACAACAGCGGCACCTTGCTGGCTCAGAATGTGACATTCGTGGGCAACGTCTCGACGACTGCCGGTGGAGCGGTGTTCAACACCTCGACCGGTGATGCAACATTCGACTCCTCGGTGATCACGTCGAACAGTTCGGTCGACGGGGGCGGGTTGTACAACAACGACAGCGCGTCGATGACGGTCCGCAACTCCGAGATCACCGGGAACATCGCTGCCAACGACGGCGGAGGGATCTACAACGATCTCGACGGCGAGGTGGTTCTGACCAATAGCGACGTGATGCAGAACGCGGCAGTGGGCCAGGGCGGCGGCATCTACAACAACGATGCGGCGGACCTGACGATCAACAACAGCCGGTTTTCGGTCAACACGAGCGAGGACGGTGCGGCGGTCTTCAACGAACTGGCCAGTGTGCTGTCGGTCACCAACACGACCTTCACGGCGAATATGGCCTTCGACGACGGCGGCGCGATCTACAACGACGACGGCACCGTGCTCAGCAGCCGCACGATCTACTCGAGCAACACCGCCACCAGCAGCGGGGGTGCGATCTACAACGCGTCCAACGGAGACGTGACGCTCACCAACGACACGTTCGCACTGAACTCGGCCACCGTGCGGGGCGGTGCGGCGAACAACTTCGGCCTGATGACGGTCGCCGACTCGTCCTTTTCACACAACACGGCACTCGACGGCGGCGCGATCGCCACGGCCCGCAGCCTCGATGTCAGTGGATCGACGTTCAGCGAAAACGACGCCGGCGACGACGGCGGAGCGATCTACAACGACGAGGTCGGCCTGGTGACGCTCGACAGGTCCAGCTTCCTGGCCAACACCGCCGCGGATGATGGCGGGGCGTTGGCCAACACCGACAACGGTGTCATGACGGTCAGTTTTTCGCCACTCTCGAGCAACGTGGCCGGCAGCGACGGCGGGGCGATCCACAATACCTCCAACACCGGCCTGACAGTCTCGGCCAGCCTGGTCTACGACAACCTGTCGTTCGGCAGCGGCGGGGGACTGGCCAACGACTCCGTCGGAGTCGCCACCGTGATCAACTCCACGCTCAGCGGCAACCGCTCGGCGACCGGCGGTGGTTTTGCCAACCAGGGCCACATGCAGCTGACTCACAGCACGATCTACAAGAACGAGGCGACCGACGGTGGCGGCATCTCGAATGCTTCGACGGTGCCCCGCGTGCTGGCGATTCGCAACACGATCATCGCCAACAACTCGGCCTCCGATACCGGCGATGACGTGTTCGGGACCGGGTTCCAGTCCGACGGCCACAACCTGATCGGCAACGTGGGCAATGACCCGAATATCGTGGCCAGCTTCGGCGCGACCGACCAGCTCGGCGACCCGCTCTCACCTCTGGACCCCTCGCTGTTTGACCTGCAATTCAACGGCGGGCCGACCTTCTCGCACGGACTGCAGTTCGGCAGCCCGGCACGTGATGCGGGAGACAACTCGATTCCCCCGACGACCGACCAGCGCGGTTTTGCCAGGCTCTTCGATGGCGATGGCGACGGCGTGACCACGATCGACATCGGAGCTGTCGAAAGCGGTTTCATCGTCAACAGCTATCTCGACTCGATCGACGTCAACCCCAGCGACGGGATCAGTGCCGACAGCAACGGCCTCAGCAGCCTGCGGGCGGCGATCAACGAGGCGAATTCGCGCCCGGGTCGCGACACGATCATCCTGCCCAGGGGCACCTTCCTGTTGGCCCTGACCGGTCGGGACGAGGACAGCGGACTGGTCGGTGACCTCGACGTCACCGATGACCTGGAGATCCTGGGTGCCGGCAACGGGGAGACGATCATCGACGCCGATGGCATCGACCGCGTCTTCCACGTGATGGCCGGCGCGAGCCTGAGCATTTCGGGCGTGACGCTCACCGGCGGCGACGCCGGGACCGCGGCCTACGGCGGTGGCGTGCTCAACAGCGGCGACCTGGCCTTCAACGACATCACCGTGACCGGCAACGTGGCCACCCGCGGTGGCGGAGTCTTCAATTCCGGCGACGTGACCGTCACCGACAGTCGCATCGAAAACAACGTGGCCCACGTGCAGGGAGGTGGCCTGTACAACTTCCAGTCGAGTCGGCTGGATGCGGCGATCGGCGGGAGTGCCACGTCTCTGAGAGTGCTCGATGCCGATGCGTTTCCGCGAGCCGGTACGTTTACGATTCGACTCGACAGCGAAGAGATGCTGGTCACCGATGTGGTCGGCGACCTGTTCACCGTCACACGAGCGGCCAACGGCACCACCGCCGACAATCACGCCGATGGAGCTTCGGTCATCCTGAGCGACGGCGGAAATGTGATGATCGTATCGAGCACGATCACCAACAACATCTCGCATGCCCACGGGGGCGGGCTCTACAACCAGGACCGCCTGGTCATCACCCGCAGCGAGGTGGCCGGTAACGTGTCCGAGTCTCGAGGCGGAGGACTCTACAACGCCACGATCCTGGGAACGCTCAACGGATCGCTCACCGTCGGCAGCTCCTCGGTGCCGCTCGCCGATGCCTCGGCCTTCCCGATCGATACACCCTTCGACGTGAGCATCGGCGGCGAGTTGTTGACGGTGACGTCGGTCACGGGCGACACGCTGAGTGTCGTTCGCGGTGCCAGCGGCACCACGGCCACACCGCATGCGGATCTCGCGACAGTCGCGCTACAGGGCTTCTCGATGGCGAAGATCACCGAGAGCACCGTGGCGGAAAACCAGGCCTCGGCCGCCGCCGGTGCAATCTTCAACGAAGACGCACTGACGATGATCAACAGCACCGTTTCGGGCAACTCGGCTGGTGCCGGGGGTGGAATCGTCTCGATCGGAATCGGCCTGCTCGAAGCGGTTACCGTGGTCAACAACTCAGCGGTCAACGCCGGCGGTGTCGCCGCCGACGGTGGCACGATGACGATCAAGAACACCCTGATCGCGTCGAACAGCGTCAGCGGGATCGACTCGGACATCCGTGGCCGCTTCATCTCCTTCGGCAACAACCTCGTCGGAGACGCGGGCTCCTCGACCGGTTTAGTCCACAACCAGCAGGGCGACCAGATTGGCTCGCCTACCAGCCCGTTCGACCCGGTGATCGACCTGGTGCTGCGTGACAACGGCGGTCCCACCCGGACGCACCGGCTGTTGCCCAGCAGTCCGGCAGTCGACTCGGGTGACAACACCGGCGGGGACGAGACGATCGACCAGCGCGGGTCGAATCGGCCGACGAACGCCGACGCCGACATCGGCTCCTACGAGATGGCCTTCCTGTTCCTCTCGGCCAACGACGTGTCGATTGTCGAGGGCAGCACCGGCTCGCAGACAGTTGAAATCCCGGTGATCCTCTCCGAGCCCAGTGTCGAGGCCGTGACCGTCGAATTCACCACGTCCGATGGAACCGCCTTCCAGGGCAGTGATTACCAGGCGGTCTCGGGAACCCTGACGTTCGCGCCCGGCGAGATTACTCAGAACATCTCGGTGGCGATCAACGGTGACCTGTCGGTGGAGCCGACCGAGAGATTCTTCGTGGACCTGAGTTCCCCCGCCGGGGCCGAACTGACCAATTCTCAGGCGATCGTCACCATTCTCAACGACGACACGGCCGTGGCCATCGACGACACGCAGGTGATCGAAGGTGACTTCGGCCAGGCGATGTTGATCTACACCGTCAGGCTGGTGCAGCCAATCGATACGCCGGTGACGATCATCGTCGAAGTCGCCACGTCCGATGGGTCGGCGATTGCCGGCGACGACTACGACGCGATGCCGATTCCGCCCCAGCTGACCCACGTGTTGACCTTCAGTGATCCCACCGACCCGACTCAGCTCAGCCAGACCGTGACGGTGCTGGTCAACGGCGACACGGACCCCGAGCCCAACGAGACGCTCTACCTCGACGTGGTTTCGACGACGGTCAACGTCGAAGACGGCCGCGGCGAGGGAGTGATTCTCAACGACGATTCGGAATTGACCGTCGGCGACCTGCCGGCGATCGACGAGGGGGCCAACCTGCTGGGACCTCACGAGGTCGATTTCCCCGTGATGCTGACCTATCCCAATGCCCTGCCCGTGACGGTGGATTACTCGACTTCCGACGGCAACGAGCTGCAGCAGCTCGAGATCACCGGGACGCCGATCAGCGGCAGTTTCTACCTGATCTACGACGGAGAGAATTCCGACGAGCTGTTTGCCAATTCGACGGCTGCGAATGTGCAGTCGGCGCTGGAGTCGATCAACGCATTGCTGGGCAACGTGACGGTGGCGGGCGATCTCGCCAGCGGCCCCTCCCTGATCACCTTCGATTCGGGCCTCGCCGGTGCCGATGTCAGCACGCTGGTCGTCAACGACCTGCTGACCGGCGGTTCGGCGGAGGTGACGACGCTGATCGAGCCCGCTTTGGCAGGCAGCGATTACGACTCGACCTTCGGCACCGTGACGTTCGCTCCCGGTGACATGGTCCAGGTGGCGACCGTCACGATCAACGATGACGTCTTTCTGGAGCTTGACGAGACCTTCTTCGTGGGCCTGGATGTCGGCTCGGTCACCAAGGACGGTCAATTCGACGGTGACGCCAGCATCGGGGCTCCGGGGACCGGCACGATCGTCGACAACGAACTGCCTCCCGATGAATACCGCTTGTGGATCGATGGGGATGGCGACTACCGGGTCGACTGGACCGCTCCGGATGGAACGACGGAGGTGATTTACGAGGACGCCGACGGGATGCTGCCGATCGCCATCTTCGGTGACCGGGTGTCCCAGACCCTGTTGCCGCCGGCGGTGACCGACGACCTGTTGATCATCGACTTCGTCAATGGCTCTCCGCTGCCGAGTGATCCGAGCGATCCGTCGGTGGGCCTGTTGTTCGTGGCCGGCGACAACCCGTCTGCGGACGTGATCGAACTGCGGTCCCCACCTCTGGCGCCGTTGCCGAGTTTCACAGACGTGACGTACGTGGTCAGCGGGATGGGCGACGGGGCGATCCAGTTTGACGAGTACCTGCTCAGCTACACCGGTGTAGAAGCGGTGGTGGATCCCGCGGACGTCGTCGACCGGTCCTTCACGATCGATGGCAGTGATCCGGCCTTTGCGTTGGATCACGAGATGCGAACCCGGGACGGGTCGGGCATCGACATGTCGTTGTTCGAGGGAACCGGGGCGACTGGTTTTGGAGTCTTCACATTCCGAAACCCGACCGTCAGCCTGGCGATCAATGCCGGTGGCGGTGACAACACGGTGATCCTCGATCCGATGGACTCGGGCCTGGTGGCGGCGGTGACCGTCAACGGCGAAGCGGGCAACGACACGATCGATGCGACGAGCTTTCTGACGAGCCTGCATATCCTGGGTGGCGACGGCGACGACCTGATGACCGGTGGTGCCGGGTCCGACACCGTCGATGGCGGTGCTGGCGACGACTCGCCCGGCGGTGGTGCCGGTTCCGATACGCTGATCGGAGGAACGGGCATCGATACGGTGTTCGAAACCGCCGATGCCGATTTCACTCTGACCGACACTCAACTGGTCGTCTCCGGCCAGGGGACCGACAGCCTGAGCGGGGTCGAGGCGGCCGAGTTGATCGGCGGCGACTCGGCGAACATCTTCGACACGACCGGCTTCAGCGGTTCGGCCACGCTCAGGGGTGCCGGCGGCGACGACCTGTTCTTCGGGTCCGCAGGCCCCGACCAGTTCGACGGTGGTGCCGGTGAGGACCGAGTGGAGCAGACGACCGACCTGGGCCAGCGATTGAACAATTCGCTGCTCGAGGTGGGCACGTGGAGCTTTGATGCGGCATCGACTCCCGCCTGGAGCTTTTCACCGACCTCCTCGGACGGACACGTCAGTATCGAGAAGTTCGCACTCTACGGCGGACCGGCCGACAACGTGATCAACGCCGGAGGCTACAACCTCGGTGACGTGACAATCGAGGGTGGTGCGGGCAACGACCGCTTGACCGCCGGCAAGCAGAACGACTCGATCATCGGTGGCCCCGGCAACGACTTCATCAACGCCAAGAGCGGCAATGACTACCTCGAGGGTGGCGACGGCGACGACACGTTGCTGGGCGGTTATGGCGAAGACACCAACATTGCCGGAGACGGCAATGACTACGTGAACGCGAACACGGGAGACGACCTGATCGATGCCGGTGACGGCGACGACCGGGTACGGGGTGCCGCGGGCAACGACACGATCATCGGCGGGTTGGGCAACGATCAGCTCACCGAAAATCTGGCCGAGGGCATCGTGATCCTGACCGACACGTCTCTGGAGGGTGATCTCGGCGACGACGTGCTCAGCGGCATCGAGACCGTGGTGCTCAATGGCAAGACCGGCCCCGGTTCCGGGCAGGGCGACAACTACTTCTCTGCCGTCTCGGCCACGATTCCGGTCACGATGTTCGGCGGCGGCGGCCGCGACACCATGCTGGGCGGATTGGCCGCCGACTACCTCAACGGCAACAGCGGCAACGACCGGATCGAGGGCGGCCCCGGCGCCGACTTGATCCAGGGTGGGGCCGGCAAGGACTTCCTGGTCGGTGGCGGGGGCGACGATACGCTCGAGGGCCAGGGCTCCAACGATACGCTCAAGGGCGAAAACGGCAACGACAGCCTCGACGGCGGCATCGGCTACGACCGGGTCTTCGAGTGGGCCGACCAGAACTTCACGATCATCGACGGTCAACTCAGTGGAGGACTGGGCACCGATGTGATCAGCAACTTCGAGGAGGTCAAGCTGACCGGTGGTGCCGGAGCCAACAGGCTCGATGCCAGTGGCTTCAGTGGCCAGGCGGTGCTGTGGGGTGCAGCCGGCGACGACACCCTGATCGGTGGCGCAAATCGGGACCGGCTCAACGGTGGCCCCGGCAACGACCTGATCGTGGGCAACGCCGGCAACGACACGCTCTTCGGCGGGTCCGGTGCCGACACGCTCGAGGGCAACGCCGGGACCGACGTGCTCTACGGGCAGCGGGATGCCGATTCGCTTAAGGGCGGGCCCGGAAACGACATCCTGCTGGGCGACGCCGGTAACGACACGCTCAATGGCGGAGCCGGCCACGACACGCTGCGTGGTGGATCCGGCGCCGACGGACTCTCGGGCTGGACCGGCAACGATATGCTCAACGGGAACTCCGGCAAGGACACCATCATCGGCGGCACCGGCGATGACCGGATGTTCGGCGGCATGGATCGCGACGTCATGCTGGGCGAGGACGGCGACGACTACATCAAGGGTCAGACCGGCAACGACGTGCTCAGCGGAGGCCCGGGCAACGACAAGGGAGTCGACTACGCCGTGGCCGCCATGGGCAACTCGTCGGGCGAAATCGACGAGGAATTCACCTTCTTCGCCGATTGGATCGACGACGTCTAGCCCGCCTGCGGCGGATTGAATCACTCAGGTTCTTCCGGAAACGGCGACACAAATGTCATCCCGAGCGGAGTTCTGTCATTTCGAGCGGAGTTCTGTCATTCCGAGCGCAGCGAGGAATCTCAAGCCTTGGCACCTCGAAACGGTTGAGATCCCTCGCTGCGCTCGGGATGACATGATGCCACAGGTCCAACACGCTGCTCGGTTTGTTCAATTCGCGGCGATGCGTGTCTGGTGACGGTGTGCTGCCTGTCGGAGTGGGAGGCCGATGATGGCGGCCGTGGAGATCATCGCTGCGAAACGGGCCGGAGGGTCGTTGGCTGCAGGCCAGTGGCGGGAGTTCGCCGAGGCGGCCGCGGACGGGAGCTGGACCGACGGGCAACTGGCCGCGCTGCTGATGGCGATCGCAGTGGTGGGGCTGGATGTCGAGGAGACCGGGTGGCTGGTCGAGGCGATGGCCGGGACCGGGGGCCGGATTGACCCCGAACGGTTCACCCGTCCGGCCGTCGACAAGCATTCCACCGGTGGGGTCGGTGACAAGGCGTCCCTGGTGGTGGCGCCGCTGGCGGCCGCCTGTGGCTTGGATGTGCCGATGGTCTCGGGACGAGGACTCGGTCATACCGGCGGAACACTCGATAAGCTCGAGTCGATCCCGGGGATGCGGGTGTCCCTGTCGATCGACGAGTTGGTCGAGGTGGTCGGCTCGGCCGGGTGTGCCATCTGCGGGGCGAGCGACCAGATCGCACCGGCTGACAGAGTACTGTACGCCCTGCGTGATGCCACGGCGACCGTTGACAGCATCCCGTTGATCTGCGGCTCGATACTCAGCAAGAAGCTGGCCGAGGGGATTGGCGGGCTGGTATTGGATGTGAAGTGCGGCTCGGGAGCGGTCTTTGCCGAGGATGCCGAGGCCGAAGCCCTGGCCGGGACGCTGGTGTCCGCGGGTGCCGCGGCGGGTCTGTCGACCGTGGCGATGCTGACCGACATGAGCCGTCCGCTGGGCGAGACGGTGGGTAACGCGATCGAAGTGGTCGAGGCCCTGGAGTGTCTGGGGGGCAAGGGCCCCGGCGACCTGAGGGAGCTGTCGCTGGAGCTGGTGGCTCGGATGCTGGTCGTTGGCGGGGTCAGCCCCAGCACCCGGGAGGGGATTGACGTGGCGACCAGGGCCCTGGATGCCGGCCACGGGTTCGAGCGGTTTGAGCGGATGGTGCTGGCCCAGGGCGGAGACGCGGCCGTGCTCTCAGATCCCGGCCGACTTCTCGGCGAGGCCGAGGTCGCGGTCGTACGTGCGACCCGAGGCGGTTTTGTCCGTGGCTTGAACGCGTTGGCGATCGGCCAGGCCGCCGCAGATTTGGGCGGATCGCGAGCCGGCCGAGGTGGCGCGATCGACGCGTCGGCGGGTGTGCGAATCGTGGCTGGTGTGGGCAGCGAGGTGTCCGAGGGAGACGCGGTGCTCGAGTTGCGTAGCCGAGATCCCAGGCGTCTGCAGGGGGCCGCGGCGGCAGCACGTTCGTCGATCGAGATCCACGATGAGCCGGGCGTGCCCCGCGGGTTGGTCCTCGGTACGATCGATGCGGATTCTCTCAGCGAGTCGACGTGATGACGATCGCGCGTGGCCTGATCGGCCTGGTCTTCTTCTGCCTGGTGGCCTGGGGCCTCTCGTCTCACCGGCGGAAGTTCCCCTGGCGGATCGTGATCTTCGGC